>Ga0302285_10000962_pt1 | contig 15902 bp, 9 predicted proteins | sample III_Fen_E2_2_FD_200455 | JGI IMG/M metagenome (GOLD analysis project Ga0302285, IMG submission 200455) | Peat permafrost microbial communities from Stordalen Mire near Abisko, Sweden - III_Fen_E2_2 | ecosystem: Environmental > Terrestrial > Soil > Wetlands > Permafrost | place: Sweden: Abisko... | reverse complement strand
AATTGCTTAAATATTTACTTAAATCTTTGAATTGTCTGTCTGAAATATTTCTGATCATTGAAATTAATTACATCGAAAATCCATCTTAAGAAAGTATCCTTTCTAGGGTTTTTAATTTAATGATTTAAAAGGATTTTTTATGTGTTAAAGTGAAAATAATAACAAATAGTTTAAAAATGCATAGATAGCAAAGGCAATTTCCCAAACCACCAAGAAAACAATCTGAAATAATAATAAAAGGTTTTAAGTTTTTTGATTATCTAAATTCACTTTTTCTAATATTTAACATTATAACTACGCTTATTCCATTCAGTTCTAGCACCTTCATAGATTCCTGGGCCTGGGACATCATAGTCAGAGCGATCGTATTCCATTTTCTTCACCTGATTAAGCAGTTAGTTTCATATGAATTTGATCCTTTTTGTTGTTTTTTTTTATCAAATTATTTAAATCATATTTGCTTTCCTTACTTTGGAGGCAAATGCTGGCGAGCATCTCTAAGTAGATGCATTTGTGTAAGTCTCCGAAGATGCATTTGTAGTCTTAATTTTAGATTACTGATTAAGATTCTCCTTTTCAATCGCAGATAAATTCAGGTTATCCTTGACCTCAGTAACTTTTCCATAATTAAACCTAGGCTCTCTAGAATCAAACCCTGGCTTCTCCACTTCGATTTTCTTTAAATTCTCAATGAACAACTACTGTTTAGTGATCTTGTATGCAATCGAATTGTAATCCAAATTGTATTCACCAAACCCAGGGAAATCATCTCAAAAAAATAATTTATAAATACATTTCTGATAACTGAACAACTATTTTTGCTTACTTTCAATCTTCCCGTATGGCTCTCTTTGTGTCTACGATTTAAACACACAATTCTAATCATAGTTGAACCCTCCTGGAGGTTGCTTTTGCTTTGTCTTAGCTGCTGTATCATTCTCAGCATCACTCTCTTTAATTACATACTCTCCTGGACCAGGATACTCCTCTTTATCTGCCTTAAACCTAGGCTAATGTGTCCCAAACTTTCCTTTATATCCAGAATGATATTTCTTCACCACATCACTACGAATCTATTGGGAAACAGGTAATAAAACCATTAAATGGCACACAGATAAAAAAAAGACACTTTGATTGTAAATCTCATTATTTACTGATTTCGATTGATTGACTTCATACTCACCAACAGGAGGGTTATCTTTTTATGTTTTGTATGGACATAAAAATGAATCGTCTCTTTCTTTAGCACTAGCAAATGGCATTTCTCCAGCTGTAGCTTTTCTATTTAGCTAAGAAATAATTTTAAAATTTTCTTTAATCTCAAATTATTTGAAATATTTAATACTTATGGGGAGTTCTTCAGCTATTGATACTATCCCGGATCTAAATTATATCCTTTATCATCTTCTTTGAATCTATCTTCAGCTGATTAAAAGGATGAATATGCTCGTTTTTTGGAAGTCTATGAAAATGAAGATGGGAGATTGTAAGTCCCTGGTTCAGGTTATGCTGGCAAGGTTGACTAAGAAAATAATGGTTATCTAGTTGATTGGATGAATGAAGCAGACATGCCTTTTTTGTATGCAGGGACGAATACTCTGTTAATGTTATATCTTCCAGGACCTAATGATTAGTTCTTGTAATTGAGATTGTTGCTAGTAGCGTTATCATCAAATCTACTTACTTTAGAACGCACCCAAAGATCGCCATGTTGGGAGCTACCACTCCGAGTATTAGGCTGCTGCTATTAAGTAGAAGATTAAGATTATTATTAGTTTTTAGCGACTTCATTGCCTTGAAAGATTCCATCAACTACTCTACCTTCTTTAGATATTAGTTTCCCTTGATTTTGATAATTAGATGATTAATGATTGAGAGATATGTTATTCCTTGAGTTATTACTACTTTTATTGTTTCTATCTACAGTTCTATTTGGAATGGACACAGTCTTTCTAGTCATATTATGTAATCTGATTTCATTTAGAATCAAGCTTTACTCTGATACTGGTTAAGTTTCCTTGTTGACTCTATGCGACTTATGCTTAATACTAGTGTCTTATCCAGTGTAGTATCCAGGTCCAGGGACAGATGATTCTGAAGAACCAAAGCGATTAATATTTGATTTGAAATTACTGCTAGCTTGTTGTTAGACTTTGAACATGATTGTTTAATCGTTTATCATAGTCCCAGTTACAGTTGATTTCACGAGTGGTTTACTTACTTCGTAACTACCTGGTCCAGGAGAGGTTGATTTCTAGGAGTTTAGTAGTCCTGGGATAGAGGCGATCCCATTGGTAGGTGGTTTAGAAGGTTCTTCAGCTCTACCTGTGGTGCTTAGAAATGGAGCATAACTTTTTTCTTATTTTTTAGTTTCTGGTTGCTAGTATCGACCTGGTCCAAGATGAGTGGTTTCTAAGATGTGAGTATCATAAGAGCATAATCCACGCTCTTTCTCGAAGATAAAAGCCATTTAGAACTGAAACGGATGCAGGAAGAGGAGGAAAAGACAGAGGGAGAGACACTTATTTTAACCAGAATAATATGAGTTATCTGAAAGAATATGTGAGAATTATTTGCTTGTTTGATAGATTGATTGATTGTTAATAATCAGCGAATTTGGCTTTTTCCAATAATATAAAATCAAAACTCAAGATTTGTTTCAACTGCTTCTTCCAGCCTTGGTTTTTAATTAAAAAAAAGATTGATATTTTTGTTCACTTAAAAAAAAATTTTTACAAATAGAAATCCTTTAGATAAAGCGCAATCCAAGAGGTTTCCATTAAATAATAGTGTTTGAATGATTTTAAAGAATTTTTTTAATTAATAAGGACAATTTTGATAAGAAACTGAAGTTATTCTAAAAATAGTCAAAGTCGTATTAATATCTAAACAAATATGTTGATTAAGCATGTTTTTTATCTCTTATTAAAAAAGAAATACCTCAAATCACCTCAAATTAAACTCTTTTTGGAATGCTGATAGTTTCTGAGTCTTTACACAATTCTTATTGTTTTTCATTTCCTTACAGATCCACGAACTAACTAGCAGATCTAACAAGTAAAACTTCTCTTTTTTGATTAAAAAATTGCTAATTAAGGGGAGCTATCAATCAATCAATCATACTTTACTAATATTTGCTTCCTTACTAAAGAAATATTCTTCTGACTATCGTTCAATTAAATAAACTATTTATAGCAATAAAGATCACTGACAGCAGTGGAGGGGAAAGAAATGAGATGAACTGGGGAGATATAGGATTCTTTTAAGCGAGGTGTCCATTTTGCAAGTTAATAATTATTTTTTATACTAAAAAATAATTGTTGCAATGAACAGCAATACAAGCTCGACAATGATAAATGACGATGAGGTAAATTACAGTGGTATTTTCGATGCAAAGTTATCGAATGTTAGGATAATCAAGAGATCGAGGAGGATTGCTAAAACCAGGCTGAGAAAGAGTAGAAAAAATAAAAATGAGGATTCATTTAAAGTCACGCAGTTTGGGTTCAGAGATATTAACACTGAAGAAGATAATCAAGTCTGGCTTGATAGAGAAAACTCCATTCTTGAGGAAAACCTAAATTTTCATACAGGGATTTTATATGGAGATATTTCGATTGGGAGTCTCTTGAGTCTTGGCAATGATGAATCAGATAACCATGGAGAGATACAAAACCATCAGAATCATGATTCTTTTAAGAAAATTTTTTTCTGCTTGAATAAACGAATCCATAAGGTGATACTTCACAAGCATCCACTCACCAAAGAAGAGCAGTAATATGAATAACAGTTATTGGGGAATTGCAATACCCAACAACACATCAATTTCGATTCGTTTATCTGCAAGGAATCGCAGAAATTCGAGAAATAGGAAACTAATAATTTATTTCCTGGCTGTTTTGCATCTTGGGATAACTAGATGAGTCTTCAATACCACGAGAACAGCTTCAATTTCGAAGAAGAGCAATTCTTCTTTGATGATCCTACTAATCATCAAAATAATAAGAATCTTATCTTAGACGAGAACTTCTTCCTCGGTGAACCGTTGAATAGCAACTGTAAACTCTAGACTCTTGACGTATGTGAGAATCATTAACTTCATCATAATCCTTCCCAAGAACTACCTAAACCCCCATAAATTCAAGGAACACCTTAATCTTTCTAACAGAACTTCTTTTAATCGCAGTAATAATTCTAAGGCATCAAATTGATATCCATCTAATTAGAATCGTTAACGTAACCTGATATCAGCACCTTCGATATTGAGCGAAAGACGCTGCTAAAGATGACCGATAAATCTAAAGTTGAGAATCTACCTGAACTCATGAAGGAACTAGAGGAAGGAAAACTCCGATCTTCATCGTTACAGTACCATTTCAAGCAAGTCAAAAGCATTCTCAGCAGGGACAATTTTTTCGAAGAAGTCATGGAATAAAGACAAAGATACTTCGACAAAGTATCAAATGATATTTTATTATCGGAATCATATCTAATTGAAGGATAACAACAGCAACAGCAAACACAACCACCACCATAATAAAATGCAATATTCTACGTGAAAACGCAATGCAATTACTTCACTGAAAACGTATGCAACACCGAAATCGGAGTCAGCAAGGATTTCTTAAGCATTCTTAAAATGCCAAAGCACCTCCAAGAGTTCATAGGAAGCCTCAAAAACGGAGAAATACCTAATATATTCTCAGCTAACACCTCAAAAAAACTCTCCCTGTTTCTCCTTTCAGAACTTGGTACCAGCAATCAGCACCCGTCTGACCCTGTATCCTTCCTCGACACTATCCAATCCTTTGATCACATCGACATCCCTGCAACGATAACGATCCAATCTATCCCAATAGTCTTTTCCCATGAATAATTTGGTGAAATTCCTTTGATGAATGATCGGCTGCTGATCGTGTAAGTTGCGATTTCAGACAGAATTCGAAATGAAATGAATGTACTCCGCTGCAAGATGTAGAAGAGACAATCTTTTAAATATCGGACTCTCTTCCCAACGATGAGCAAGCGCAAGTTTTCCATTGATAAACTGATTAAACACACACAAAACGAACGAATAAAATCAAAATCATATTCGAGTGCGAATTATTTCTATGAACGATACTATCCCGAGCAGCTGCAGCATATCTAAGAGGAATTAGAAACAATTAGGAAGTAACTTATACGTCATTCCTCACATAAAAAACATCTTTCCCACTTGATACAAGCGATAGTTCCCTCGAAACCCTGAAAAAAAACAAAAATATTCAAAGTTTATTTACATTCTAAATTTTGCTTCGCCATCAGCACACCCTCACTCATGGACGGCCCCTTAATTACTGCCACAACCAATGTCTTCCACTTGAAGGACGAGCTATTTTATTTTATACTTTTTCTCTTTCAAAAGGGCTTATTTGTTTTAAATAACTGCTTGTAATTCTCTCTCCCCAAAATTCGTGATTATAATCCCCTCCAAAACTTAATCATATTCTGTGTTTCTATTACTTTCTGCTTGTTTTAATTTTAATAATTTAGTCTCTTATGTTTTTGGGATTTCAGGCTGCTTTTTGAATAATTTATTTTTACCAAGAGGATTCACCTTTTTTGCAGCCTTAATTTCTTGGGAGTAAATCAAAAAAAAAGCGAAGTAAGATTAGTTAAAGAATAATATTTCCTAAGGAGAAATGTCAGTTTGGGAATGATTTTATAAAAGAAACTAGGATAAAAGATGGTCATCCTGCATGAAGAGTATGAATGATTGGGATGCAATGATGATAATTGTGGTGGGTCTGTTGTGAGAAATGATGATTCAATATTGGAGTATTTGGTGGATAGGAAAAAATGCAAAAATTGGTATCGATCCACTTAGTTATTATAATGCGAAAGGTTAATTTAGTTACATTGGGGATTGAAAAAATATTAGAACACACGCAGCTGACGGGGATTTCATGCAATCATTTCAGAAATTGAGAATGAATTATTTTGGAATCAATCATACCTCCCCACATAATATCTAATTAACTATTACCTGCATCTTACTTTTTTTCTTGTGAACTCCAAAATGAAGAAACTCAGTTATTTAGCAATCAGTGGAAAATCATGATCTGAAGGTTTCCTTAAATTTCTGCTATGAGGATATTTGGATAAATTTAAGTTCAACAAAAAGAGAAAATGATGTAATTTTCTTTAAACATTTGGTTGAATTTAATAATAGATTATTCAGGAAATGTCATACACACATGTACATCAGTACATGCAATTCTCCAAAACAATCAACTAAACACAAGTGAGAATGTAGAATTCAAATATGATGAATGCTAAGATACTCTCAGTTCATCTTCTGATTTTTCCCAATCATGCTAAGGAAATCCTTATCTTTTTAATCAATCTAGCGTGCTTTCTTAAGATTCATGTGCTGCTACTATTGTTGTTGCTAAGAGTAATTTAAGTCACTTTCCCCCGCCGTAGAGAAGATCAGTTGAGTCTACTATAACTGCGATTGCCCTAACTCCGAAGGAGCAAATTATAAATACTACTATGGCTGTATCCTCGCTGACATCATTTATTATGATTATTGCTGCGCTGAGTTCTTAAGATATTCCGATGCATCCGACGAGGAGTTGTTGTTGCTGCTATGACTGTTGGATTGTTTCTTCATGACGATCTTGATTTTCTTGCCTTGCTGTGATTGCATAGAAGAAGTGGATGTGTCAAGTGGGAGCTATTAGAGTTAAGAGCTAGTCGAGGAGTTGAGTGATGTGCTGTTGTTACCTGATGATGACGATGATCTGTCTTCGTAGTTCTGTTGCTAAGAACTCGGGTGATTGTAGTAGTCTTGCGATGAGCTAGTCTCAGCGATACTTGGTGTGAAATAGGATCCACTGCTGTACTGCGAATATGCTGTGCTTACGTTCTTGTAATTGCCACTTCCTAGAGTAGTTCCAATGTTACCGCTGGTGTTGTTGTAAAATCCTGTTTAGGTGTCTCCAGGGTATTACTAAGCAGTGCTGTTCCATTATTGCGATGGTTGCTGCTATTATTATTACACTCCTGGCACGCTGTTGTATCCATAAGCTGGCGTGGTTGTGCTTGCACCCTTAGGTAGATTATTGCTGGAGTTAGTAGATAGCAGTTATACTTATTCTGATGTTTGCTTAATGATTTACTCAGTCGATCTACCAGACGTATATTTCTTAATAATATCCTACACATCTTAGTTCAGGATCTAAGATGGTGCAGGATTATTAGATGCATTCACTTATTGTGCAGATAGCTAGTTAGTGCTAGTATTATTAGGTATATACCCTTGTTGTGTTTGAGGTGATATCATAGGTGGATAACTAGGCTTAGCAAAGGATGATTCAGGTTGATAACTTTGATCCTTTGGTTAAGATTGCAATTATGGTTGCTATTATCCCATGATATCGGAAGTGCTGAGTGGTCGATTATGCTGGTTCATAGCACGGAATTGTAACTAATCATCGAAATACGTTGAGTTACTCAATGGCTTAGTTCGCTCTTGATGGGGCAGCCCTAAGTACTACTACTATTGAGGTCTTGCGTTGATATTATTGGGTTCATAGTCACCACTGACTGAATTATATTGTGACTGCAATGGTGGCTTCGATGTTGGGTTAGTTAAATTGATTGCACTTGCTGTATTCTTCAGTGTGGGCACACCTAATGATTGTGCTTATTGTTCTTCCTTAGATAAATCTATTTGGATAGTTCGAACGGAACCGCTTTGCTGTTGAAGAGGTAACTAAGCTGTAGGTACTTATGACGATATCAACTATGGTTTAGATGGGTATCGAGATGAAACAGTGGAGTAGTTCGCAGGTGGAGGGAGCTATGCGTTTTATTGCATGGGTAGTGTTGTTGCATTAGGAGGATATTACGTAGGTATCCCTGGGGATTTAGTGTATTGATATGGTTGTTGCTGTTGTTATTATGGCTGCAGCTGTTGTTATTATGGCTGCAGCTGCTGTTACTGCTGGGCGAGCAATTACTGTTGTTGTTGTTTTGCTAATAGAAGCTGCTATTACTGTAATTGCAGGAGGGATTGTTGCTGTTGCTGTTAGAATTGAGCAGAGGTAAATGAAGGTGAAGATGATGGAGGTGCTTAGAAAGATGGTATCTTGAGATTATCTGATAATTACTTGTATTGATCATCTTGCAGCTTCTTGTATTGCTCTTCCGCTAGATTATTCAATGGCTATGATTAACCAGGATAGACTACTGCTGAACCTGCAGGAGTTCCAAGCTGTTATTGTTGTGTAGGATTCTACTATTTACTAACAATTGCTGGCATGTTTGGAGGAGGTTGCTAAGCGAATATTTTGCGGTGTTATTATTACTATTGCTACTACTAAGTAACCGGCTATTGCAAAGGTAGTTACTGCAAGGTTTCAGCTGATCGCATAGGTTAAACTTACGGCTGCTATGATGGTTATTATTATTAGTGGACACTGTGAGGTGGTTTCTGCTGTGCTGGGTAGCCATGAGAAGGCAGAGGCTAAGAAGTATTAATATTACTATTCGCATTATGATGCTAGCCATACTGATAGTGACCGAGTGATTACTATTATTATTGTTGTTGTTGCTACTCATTTCCACCAGCAGTTTTGGTCATCATCGTGTTTGATGGCAATGTAGCTCTTCTCGGTGGTGATGTTTAATGCTGTCGCTACATTGGGAGAGTTGTATTCGAAGTGAGTCTTCTGACATAATCCGAAGAAGACCCCGAGCCTGAAGAGTTCGTGGAACTAGTCATATTATACATTCCTGAATTGGATGCCCCCATGAATGCAGGTGTTTAATTAGGCATTGGCGATTTATCCCTCGCTGATGAGCTGGCCTTGAAATCATAAGGATCATCCGTCGCAGGGTTGTTAGTAGTGGCAGCACCTTCTTCAGTAGTACTCGTGCTGTTCTTGCGCTGACTGGAATGCATTGATCGTTATGAATACGAGTTGTGTCGAGATGTTCGACTAGGCGATTATTGTATTTTAAAACTGTTTATCATTGCGCTTCCGAAGCTAGGAGAGGAATCACCAGCTGTTTTAGCTTAGGAAGTGTCTTTCGATTGATCCCAGTTTTGCTCTTGCGTTAGAGGGATACCTAAGTCGTTCGTGCCAAAACAAGGAGAAGCATGCTCGTATTCGTCGTCGAAGGCATCGCTACCTTTGTGCTTGCGAGAAGCTGAAATAGTTAAGACAGGAGATGCAGGGGTGAGTTACTGCTATTATTATGAACGAGTCTGCAGGGAGCTACCTTATTGCTTGATACCTGTGCTAGTCTATACAGTATTATTATTATTACCCGCCCCTCTGGTTTATTCTTATTATTATTAGAACATCGTAGTTGCAGCTGTTTACTCTCTGACAATCTGCGATGTGGTGATATTGGGCACAACAAAGTTCATGCTGCGTAGTCGATCATTGAGAATCTTCGCTTCGATGATCGATTTCTCTAAGGATTGTTTCTGCAGCACGGAATATTTGTAATTTATGTCATACAGCTGATTCACTCGATCGCCGATGAGTCTACCAATGAATTCCGTGAATTTCTTTTTTGCTTTGGTTTCATCGGATTCGAGCTTAGTCTACCTTTCGATCATCTCAAACTCAGTTTGATATTGCAACTTCAGTTCTTGCTCTTGTCGCTGCTTGTCTTGCTCTAGGCTTGTCAGAGTAGCTTCAAGCTAGCATCCGTTTTTCTCAGCGACTTCTAAGAAATTTTATCGGAGTTCGACACTCGTTAGGATGCGCTCTTCGATGAGTTCGATGTTGTTCTGGTTAAGTATTCCAAACACGTTCTAAAAGTCACGGATATGATTGAGAAGTTCATTGTATTCTTTGCTTTAATCGAGTTTAGATTTGAGAAGAGTTGCTTCTTTTTCCGAGTAGGATAACTTTTCTTCTTTGGAAATTGCTGGAGCTACTACTGGAGGTGCACTCAAAGAGGAAGAAGATGAAGCTGATTGATTAGCTGAGGCAATAAGCTTAAAAGAATTGTTGCTAGGATACTGTAGAGAAGGAGCTTATGCATTCGAAAGTGGCGCTGAAGATTAAGCACCAAAATTAGGGGATCTAATCGTTTATTCGTTTAGTTAAGAAGATGAAGCTGGTTGTTAACTAGGATATCCTGAGGGATTGGAATATTTCTCGATTAACGATTTTTCATCTACACCCTTGGCAGCTGGCTGAGGAGGATAAGCAGAAGAAGTAGGTGATGGACTGCTGCTATTAGTCTTCTCTTGCATTTTCAATGAATCACTAGACTAAGCTGCTTCTACTGTCACTCCTTGGCCAACTTACTTGGAAGTTTCCTCTGTAACGCCAAAACTGCTGATTCCTTACTTTTAAACACCACCCTGCTAATTGCTCGTAAATTCTGAGCTTGAATGCAGATTCTCTGAGAATTTATTCTTGAAACTCAGGGGTGAACTCTTAGAGAGCTTTGAGTACTCAGATAAATTCAGTTTATTCTCATCTTTAGAGCTTTCTTTCATTAACTTAGCTGGCATGGATGCTCGTTAAGGACCAAGTTAAACATCTACTTACTCTTCTTCATCGTTCTCCTCGTCATCTCCACCATACCTTAGCTTCCTCGCGAACGCTGATTACTTAACGATAGTTTCTTTTAATACGAACTTATTCAGTGATTGTTCTTCTTGTGGTGATTTCATAAGCGATTTTATGCCAAATCTTTCAGCTGCAGTTTTCATTTCAGAACCTGGTGCACTGCTGTCATCGACGGTTTTTTCATGACTATTCGCTGCGGAAGCTTCGGCTGCTTGTTTCTCTTTGAGTAGATTCAACGAGTAAGGATCGTACGAATAGCGTAAAGATGCTTTGCGATGATCGATTTCGACTGCCTTTGCTAGATTGTAGAAATTATTGTCATTCTCCCCGAATGTGGCGTTAGATTTATTGTTTGGAGTCAACGCGAACATAACTGGCTTGTATGCTTGATATTCCTCTACTGTTGCAGTTTCTGAGTACTAATTAGGTTTTTCATGAGTTGATTTGGAGCTTGGGATGTATGCCGGAACAAATGTGGAACTTGGGAATTGCCAAACTGATGAAGATGTCTCAGGTAACTAAAAAGCAGGATGCATTGCGGGTTGTTATTGTTCAGATGTCTGCTAGGCTACTTCGGTAGCTTTAGATAGATCGATAAGAAGCGGCTTTGGAGGCTAGGAAGGGTTCGCTTCGGATTTGGGGATTTCTGGAGTTTATTGGGTAATTGTAGATGCTGAAGGAGCAGAAGTAGGTGCTTGAATAGATGATTGCGATGCTCTTTAGTTCTATTCAACTGGATCTGTACCTACTTAGCTATTCTTATTACTATTTGGCTAGCTCAGTGAGTTCAAAGGTGATATTGGTGGTGTTAAGGAACTTTCAACTGGAAGGGATGAAGACGATCCAGAAGATTGCTAATAACGAACCTGTTGAGTGAACGAAACAACTCCTGGAGCAGATATCTCAGCAGTCCCCGATGAGGGAGTTGTATTCTCAATGAAATTCTTCGAATTCGACTAAGGACTCGGTTGTGAGATTTATTAGCTAGGCGAAAGAGAAAATGGTTATGTTTCTATTAAAGGCTTGCTAGTCGGTGATGTTTATTGCAACTAGATCAAGGGCTATACATTAGCAGGGGAAAGGGTATTGCTGTTGTAACTGTTACTCGGGGAAGGCTATTGCTATTGTGGATTAGGAGATATTGAGTTTTTGTTGCTGTTTGCCGACATTGGAGAGAGACTGATTTTCGGTAAGGCAGAGGGTCCATCTGTAAGTTGATTTAGGTTTTACAGTTATGAGGATGAACTGGAATTAGAATTGACTTGTGATGGTGATGAAGATGAAACTGGGCTTTTAGATGTGGGGTTTGAAATATCTTCTTTGCGAGGAGGAAGTGGGGAAATTGTCTTATTATCACTCACTTAATTATTCTTCTCTGGACTGGAAACCTTAATTACAAGTTCCTGTGCCTTTGGAACAGTGTTATCAACTTCGGCTGGAGATATACTCTTTGCTTCTTTAGTTTCTTTGAGTTTGTCGTCTTGAGACTTTAGTCCTTACTAAGTTGATTTGGCTGTGTTGATGGTAGGAGAAAGTGATTTCGGGGATTGCTAAATTGGATTAATCGCTGTAGTCTCCTTAATCACTGGTTTAACCTGCAGATTGTTGTTTTAAGGATCCTAGCGATTTTCAATTCCACTGTCTTCATCATTTTCAGGTTCAATCTCTATGTTAATCGGTTCAAAGTTATTAGTCTCTTCTTCCGCGAATACAACAGTCTTGTAATCTACTTTCTCTGCTTTAATCACATGCTCACTTAGCTCAACATTAGATTCTTTGGTACTAATTGCTGCTGGCTACCCAGAGGGAATGGAGTCTTAAGAACCAAGGATCTATTATTTTTACTCTGCGGGTGTTATTTTTCCTTCCCCCTTTTCTGATAAAGCTTAATTTCTATTAGGAGACGCTTATTACTGTTATTATTCACCTTTATCCACACCAATAACAGCAGCAACATTATTAACTTATTCTTTTTTCTAACTATTCTCAGTTTATTCCTTTTAACTTGTTTTAACTATCTAAAACCCTGATGGTAACTTACTATAGCTATTACTACTATTATTCCCTGAGTTCTTTGTCTAATCCACAGCTGTTTAGTTTCCTTGCTTCTTGCTATCTACACTTAAAGAAGCCTTTTCAATCTGCCTGTCACTGTTACTAGTATTATTATTTTCATTTAAAAAATTATTCCTCCTAGAATCTCTTGAGAAAGTTGGAATCACCGGAGGCGCCGCTAATGATAGGAAACTATCTTAAGACAATGACAATGATCCTCGTCCATCTTCTCGTGGGATGAAGGATAAGAGTTCATTAATGTTTTTCTTGTTAAGATTATTATCATCTGAACTTGTGATCTTTATTGTTGGTTGTGCATTGTCCATATTATTATTTTAATCTGTGATGTTACCTACACTGCCATAAGAAATGCACTTCAGTGATCCATCTTATATTCCTTCATGTATTTCTTCATCATCATCTTCTTCATCTTCTTCCTCTTGCAACGCTGCATTTGCATATTGTTCTTCAAGCTTTTCTTATTGATAATTCTTCATGATTTGAATTATTATTGGATTCTCACTGTAATATTGATTATTCATTGTAATTGTAGATGTGAATGTGTCTTTCTCATATTGATAGGGAGTCGAGGAAGAAGTGTATGGATCTTTAGGAGGAGGAGGAATAGGAGTAGTAGGATTAGTCATGCTTTTATTAGTCTTCTGTTGTTCAATTCCACCGTTTCCAATACTATTACCTTTCTCAGGTGATTGTCTTGGCCCAACACTGTTGTCACCTTTATTCTTATTTTCTCTTCTCAATTTATATTGATTTCTAAGATTTATCGTCTCTTAATAATCCTATCTTTATCTATATTTATCAGCTAATTATTATCTCTCGTATTCATTATAAATCGACATATTCTCTCCATTAGCTTCAAGAGTTTAATTTATAATATCATTATTAGCACTGCCATCAACACCATTAAGAAAATCATCAAATCCACCAAGATCTTAACATCCATATTCTTTATGATCTTCTAAGACATTTTCACGAAAATTCTACCATTCGGTGTTACGATATTCTAATATCTTACTGGTTTTGCTGTTAGTGCTATTCTCTCTGGAGAAAACTCTTTCGATGCCTTCAGCGATGATAATTATAAACCCAAGATTACCTTTTGTAGTGAATTTATCATTTTTATTGTTTTAATCAAAATAAAACATCCCATTGGCAGTGTATTTTATTATTTATTCAGTGATTTTAATTTCTGTCATCAAATGTGCTGCATAATCACAGGTTCGTGGCTTATCTGAATTATCTAAAATAAATAATAAAGTTGGTATCAGCTACTAGTGAGCGATGTTATGCCATTCATAGTTGAACAGGACACTGAAAACATTATTTAATATGCCACTACTGCAAATAGCCTTTTAGATACTTGGGAAGAGAATTCGAATGGCTGATCCGATGATTTCTAAGATTTTCAATCGAAGCCACCCGAATCTACCATTGCTGCACATTACCACACTAGCAGATCTAGTAGAAATAGGAGTCTGAGATTCAGCCGCATCAGCACCATCAGGGAGTAACATTTTAGCTATTATTGGTGCGTTCTTAACAAAGCACTGAATAAATGGCATGGCATCGTACTCAGCTAGCATAATATTGTAGTATTCTGAACCTTCAGGGTATCCTGAAATAAACGAATTTGCATTGAAAGCGTAGTATTAAGCTAACGCTTGGATCACGATCATTGCACCTCTTTAGGAACTCTCTTTACCCCCAGTGAGATACCCAAATAGCTAAGTGACTGATTGCTGATTGCAGAGACATTCAAGCATCTCTTTTCCATCTTGAACTTAATAATATTTCCCGACTAAATCAGTGAAGATCAATGCAATAATTTATAATTCGTCGCTGGAATAATTATCGAATTTTGAGATGAATGTACTTATTACACGCAGCTTGGTTTCAAGAAAAAGTTTGAGATGACTTGGTAAAGGAGTGAATTTATTGTTCTCCAAGAGAAGAAAACTAGATAAAACTCCAGCTGAAAAAAAGGGAAAAAAAAATAATTTCAATAACAATAAGCAATTACTAGCTATTTTTTATCTAAAATACAAAAAATAGAAAGAAAAAAAACAATCATCTCATAACTCATTTTGAGAAAGTGCCAAATTTTCTCGCCGAATCACTCAAAAAATATTGGGAAATTGAGTGAAAATACTAAATAGCTTCTTCTTCGTTTATTTACACAAATTTAGCATGCATTATTTTTAAAATTCCACTTTTGATAATACATCCTTATGTAGGTCTCTTTAAGAATAGTATGCGATACTAAAAATAATTAAATGAATCAAAGCCATCCCTTTTATCTACTTCCCCTCCCCCCTCCCCAAGCTTGGATCTCTTTTTTCGATAATCAAAACCTAAGAATAAAAGAATAATAATAACCTAACTTAACTCTCTGGGATTGTTAATTTTGGAGTTAATTATCTCTTTTGAGATCACAACTTTTATCGAACCTTTTGCTTTTTGTTAGATTTTTTGATTGGTATTCATTCTTAATAATTTTCTATGTTTTGGATGGAATGATAAAAATGAAAGCTCAATAAAATATGCCTGCTGTTTGGGGGGTTATGTAAATGTAAATAAACGCTAATGCCTTTTGGAGTGAAAATATGTTAATTTTAAGTAATCGAAGGTTCTAGTAGTGATAATAGAAAATATTTTTACCTATGGATTGATTATCAATATGGTTCAATAGACTATCTATTGAGCCTTCATTTGAGAGAATATATCCTATTGTTTCTTATGGTTTATTCACTATGAGGGCATTGATTAAGCTAGCCCAGTATCCTGCTAGAACTTCATTCACTTCATTCTCCTTAGTGTCATTTACGAATTCGAACAGTAGATCGAGCAAGGTAAACTCCTTCTTTTAGGTCTATTACGATTCCTTAATATTTTTCTCTACGCCTTTTTCCTGTTTGTTATTGCTAAAACTCTTAATGACTCGATTCTCAGCTTTAATCGGTTTGAAGAACGCCCCGTAGAGGAATATTGGCGCTGCTGCGAATAGTTCCGCTGCGATAGAAGGCAATTTAAATGCTCTCTCATAATCTTAAGTGTCCTCCCAAGGAACAGTTATGTAATGAATTAATATCTGCAATGGATGAATGTTATCTCCTAGGAAATCCATGAGTTTCATATTGCATCGCTTGAGTTCTGAGATGAATAATTCACTGGAGGCCATTAACTCTTTTAGAATCGTCTCGCAATTCTTAGATGTTGAGTTATCTCCATTTTAGGGGTTTGTAA
>Ga0302285_10000952_pt1 | contig 15965 bp, 16 predicted proteins | sample III_Fen_E2_2_FD_200455 | JGI IMG/M metagenome (GOLD analysis project Ga0302285, IMG submission 200455) | Peat permafrost microbial communities from Stordalen Mire near Abisko, Sweden - III_Fen_E2_2 | ecosystem: Environmental > Terrestrial > Soil > Wetlands > Permafrost | place: Sweden: Abisko... | reverse complement strand
TGAAACAGATGGTCGCTCACAGGGGAACGGGAAGGAATTAGCCATTTTGAATAACGGAAATCTCTACCGGATTACTGGAAAGCAATTGGTGTTTTCAGATCATTTCGAACATTCGGAATTGAATTATCTTCAGCAAATTGATGACAAATGGTACTTTTCTTCAGGTAACAAGGTCTTTCAAAAAAAAGGTTCACAGACTGAGCTGATTTTTGAAGCTCCGGAAAACGATAAAATCTCGGCTTTATTTATTGATCCGGAAAAGCGATTGTGGTTTGGCACGCACAATGGATTTTATTTTTCTAATTCATTGGCTTTTAAAAAATACTTTATCCCCGGTAAGCTCGATAATTTAGTCTGGGGAGTGGTTGAGGATGGTGCCAAAAACCTATGGTTTACATCTTATGGAAAAGGATTAACTAAATACGACGGGAAGGAGTTCGAAAGAATAGAAACCTACAAGAGCCAACTTAATACAGACACTTTTTATATCGGAAGTATCAAAAAATCTAACGGAGATCTTCTTTTTACGACAACCAAAGGTGTTCTTCAGTTCGATGGCAGGCGATTTCTAAAAGTCCCTCACTTGCCTGTTCAATGTTATTTGCATATCTACGAAGATGTTGTGACCAAAACAATGTTCTATGCCGGCGAAAACAGTCTGGTTGTCGAAACCAAAGACACGGTAATCGTATTTGACAATCGGAAATTTAACTTACCAAAAATATTTAATATTCTAAAGGACCGCAACAATATTTACAGGTTGGGAGGGGAGGAGAATACTGTTTTTTTCGATGGCGTTAGATTTTTATCACCCGACTCTGCCAGGTTTGGTTTTACGAAGGGAATGTACGGCAGCGTAATTGACTCTAAGGGAAATATTTGGTTCGCAACGCGATACGGAATAATGTTTTATGACTATGAAACCTGTAAACCGATCTATCCTGATGAGATTGGTGAACCGGTGCTTGATCTTAAATTGTATTTTGGCAAGATCTATTTTGGAACGATAAAGGGAGTTGGCTTGATTGACCCAGAGAAATTTTATAAAAATGATAAGTCAGTTTCGTATTTCGATCATAGCAACGGCTTTCCGGGCGAGGAGGTTGTCCAAAATGGTGCTTGCATTTCATCCGACAGTTCGATCTGGATTCCGGCAACACGAGGAGTTACAAAATTTTCGCCTTCAAATATAAAGGTTGCTAATCACTTACCACATGTTCAATTGGAAACACTGATTGCAAATGATAAAAATGGGAAAGAAATAAAACTTACGGGTTATGAACTAAATAAAAACAAAACAGTTAACCTGACCTATAATTTTCGGGATTTTGAAGTAAACTTCCACTGCAATTTTTTTTCTGATTCCGAAGGGATTACCTACAGATACAAGCTTGAAAATTACGATTACAATTGGAGCAATGTCCCTTTCAATGTCCGTAGCCTGAAATACAGCCAACTTCCGGCTGGTGAATATATTTTTAAAATAGGTGCATTTAACCGGCAGGGTGCCGCAACTGAAATTCCCACGACGATTTATATCAAAATTGCGGCTCCATTCTGGCAAAAATGGTGGTTCAGGACAATTGCAATCATAATTGTCCTGATCATTCTAATGGAATTAATTCGCAGATTGAAAAAGAAGGAACGCAAAGTGGCTGAAATTCAACAACAAATATTAAAGTTAAAAGCAGATGCATTGGCGGCCCAAATGAATCCGCATTTTGTTTTTAACTGCATTAGCTCAATCAATGCACTAATCAATATCGGTGATAAGCAGGAAGCGTCCATCTATCTTGGCCGTTTTGCCTCTATGCTTCGTAGTGTACTTAAAAGTGTCAGGTTAAACGAAATTTCTCTTGAGGAAGAGCTTTCGATTACTGAAAACTATATGCAACTCGAACAAGTAAGATACAGTAATCCATTTAATTACAAGATTGTACGTCCCGATGGAATCAGTATTACAAAAGTCATGGTTCCGCCATTAATCATTCAACCTTTTGTTGAAAACTCGGTTTTACACGGTTTTAACAGAATTCTAAATTATGACAAAAGAATTAATATCTTAGCCGTTATATCCGGAGACAGATTAAAAGTCATAATTAAAGACAATGGATTAGGAATAGCCCCTGATAATCAGTCTATAACTGGAATGGGAATAAAAATCACAAAAGAAAGAATTGCTTTACTTGAAAAAAATGCACAGGTTCATATTGAATCTTATATTGATGAAGATCATCACGGAACAACTATTACAATCGAGATCCCTTTAAAAATTAAAAAAGACTGAAAATGATTAATGCTGTAATCATAGAAGATGAACCTTTACTGGGAAAAAACATGGCGATGATGCTTCGGGAATATTGTCCTGATGTCAAGGTTGTCGCGCTTCTTGATTCAGGGAAAATGGCGCTGGATATCCTTCCGGTAATTCAGTACGATCTGATTTTTTCTGATATTCAACTTGGTGATATGGATGCATTTTCTCTTTTTGAACGACTCGAAAATGCTGACCAACATATTATTTTCATTACAGCATATGACGAATTTGCGTTAAATGCCTTCAAATTAGATGCCATCGATTATCTTTTAAAACCGATACTTCCCGAAGATTTGATACGAGCAGTAAACCGGGCGATCGAACGTATTGCAAGTAATGATCATCCCTTAGACGGAACTTTTACTGCTCAAAAAAGTGGCAAAATTTTGATTAAAAGCAACGATGAAATCCACTTTCTTTCACCGGAAAAAATTATTTATTGTGAGGCCGACGGTGCATACACAAAAGTTTATCTTGAAGATAACGATTTGGATTATAAATTAGTTACAACACATTTAAAGAAAATTGAGGAGGTACTTCCCAAGAATATATTTTACAGAATCCATGATGCTCATATTGTGAACTGTAACTTTATCGACCATATCAAATACCCCAAAAGGATTTGCGTATTGAATCATATTACTGACGGAGAAAAAACGCAACTCAAAATCTCCGAGCGGAGATATGTGAGCTTTATTGAATTTCTTAAAAACACCTGATTTTAATTTTAGGGTTACGCTTATTGGCAAAAACACTACGACTGTTAGGAAAAGAATCACGGCTACCAAGTCGTTGACGAATAATGATGCAGCCATGTATTCTGCTTGTTATTTTTGGTGACATTTGCACCGTTCATTTTTATTCAGACCCTAATCGTTCATATATAATCAACTCCCTCTGGCAGGACATAAGATCCTGTCAGAGTTATTAATTCTCCTGTAAATACTATCCCAGACACTTCTTCCTTTTTCATATATCTGACAATTAGACAGATAATGCAATTGAAAATTTCCATAAAATTCAGACCTTTGTGCATGAACAACAGCGAAGTAAATATTGTATTATTTGATGGAGTTTGTAATCTCTGCAATAAAACGGTAAAGTTTATTATTCGTAATGATTCAAAAACAAAATTCAGATTTGCTTCGGTACAGAGTGAAAGTGGACAATTGCTTCTCGGGCAGCTTGGTCTCCCACTTGAAAGTTTCGATTCGCTTGTTTACATCATTGACAAGCGGTTTTATTTAAAATCCACGGCCGTTTTGAGGATTTTACAGAAATTAGGTGGTGGTTGGCAGCTTCTATACGTTTTTGTAATAATCCCCCGTTTTTTGCGCGATGGTGTGTATAACCTCATTGCAAAATGGAGATATAGGTGGTTTGGTAAAAGTGAAACCTGCATGATTCCGACTCAGGAATATCTGGTAAGATTCCTTGAATAGGATTTCTTTTACGTTAAAAAATAAGTTCAAAGTTTTTCTTTACTATTTTGCCATTATTAATGGAAATAACAAAACCAAAGTTTGTTTCAATTAATCATTTAGATTATATACCTTTACGTATTGGAATTTGCGAAATTTTTGGCGTTTGACTAAATTGGTTATATTTGCCCCAACAGTTTTATCAACATAAAAGTATGAGTATCGAAAATAGTAGTATTAAAAGGGATGCTGTAAGAGAGAATATTCTAAAAATAGCCCAGGAGATCTTTAGCAAATACGGGTATAAGAAAACGACCCTTGACGATATTGCAAATGCTGTACGAAAAGGCAAAAGTTCTCTTTACTACTATTTTAACAGTAAAGAAGATCTTTTCCAAGAGGTAATTCAGAAAGAGGCAGATATTCTTCGCGAAGAATTATCGAAAGTGCTTATGAAAGACATCGATCCGGCTGAAAAACTGAGAGATTACGTGATGACTAAAATCACGACATACCGGCAATTGGCTAATTTCTACAACGCCATTGAGAACGACACTGCTGCAGTGGAGTTTATCGATAAGATAAAATCACAATATTATCAGGAAGAAATCCGTATGATGAAACGGATTTTATTGGAAGGGGCTCGCCAACGGAAATTTATTGTAAAGGACTTTGCACTTGTTGCGATTGGTATTACTACTGCAATCCGTGGTCTCGAAATGCCACTTTCTGCAGGACCCTATCGCTCGACTGATCTTGGTAAAAGTGTCGATTCTATTGTGAAAATAATTTGTTACGGAATCATGAAAAGAGATTAACAATAAAAACAAACAGGTCAATATAAGTCCTGTTCGTTTTTATTTGAATGAAACATCACCTCCGCTCGACTTCTCGATATTCCGTTCTTTGGGGTTACCCGCTACACTGATATTTCCCCCGCTACTTGCCTTGGCAATAATTTTTTCGGATACATTAACTTTGAGGGTTGCACCGCTTGAAGCACCGGCATTGCATGTTTTGCTTTGTAAATCAGATGCTTTAATGTTTACGCCACTTGATCCATCGACAGACAAATTTTCTGCTGAACCCGAAAGGTCAATGTCCCCACCGCTACTTCCTTCAATTGTAAGATCATTAACAACCAATGACAAATCGATTTTGGCTCCGCTCGTGGCTGAAAGATCTAGCGAAGATAATTTCAATTCCGATTTTGATTTTGTTTCAGAACCAGAACTTGCTTCAAGCGAATGAATTGATTTAAACGTGACATATACCGTTTTTCTTTTACATTTGCGAATCCACTTTTCAGGATGAATCTTTAATTCTCCGTTCGAAACCTCCGTTTTAATATTATCCTGAAGGTTCTCATCTGTTTCAACAACAACTTTTACAACCGAATCCTGAATCAATATTACATCGATGCCTGCGCTCGCTGATATTGATTCGAAGTTTCCTACCTGACGCTCGCTTTTTACAACGTTACCGTTCCCTTTAATTCCGTGAAAACATGAAGTGAGGAGCATTGAAAGTATTAAAGTGATGGATATTAATGGAATTAGTTTTGTCTTCATAATTATTGAGAATATGTTTCTTTTTACATTGGACGCTATTCCGTTCATTTAGGTTACAAATATTCACAAAAAAACCGCTTACCCCATTCAAGGATAAGCGGTCGCCGGCTTATTATGGAGCCTATTTTTTTATGAGCGTATCAGCATCTTTTGGCAATGGTTCGCCAATCTGATACATGTCATTAATTTTATCGTTCAATTTCTGATCGGGAAAACTTACTGAATAAATCATCGCTTCGACCTGGCGCAAATAATCACGTTTATTGTATTTTGGCGAGTAAATGTACCCTTCTACTGTCAAAACGCGTTTTCTTGCCAAATCAAGTGTTGTGAGGCTTACAAACGGGCCTCCCATAAAGTCACCTTCTACTTTCCACAGTCCCCTAATCTCGACAGAGTAATTTCCGCGGTTTTTAAATGCATGCGAAACAATGAATCTCTTTTCTGTTGTCATATACGATCCTGGAAGAGCTCCCGGAATCTTGTGACGCAGAACTGAATCACGTTTCTGCAAAAGGTTTTTTGTGACAAATGCACTGTCCGACACATAAGGATACCAGTAAGCGAGGATTCCCTGACTTATAAGTGGCGACTCGTAACGTATCCAGACAAAATCGGATGTGTCTTTAACAATATCGTAGCCTTTAGGGATATTAAGATTAAACTTATGCGTCTTAACCAAAGAGTCGGAAATTGTCTCTTCTTTGAATTTTTTTTGCGCATACATTTCCATAAGTCTCATTTTTTCAGCTCTTAATATGGCAGAAATGATCATATCCGATTTTTCAGCAAATATTTTGACAAAACCAGCTTCATCGGCTGCCTGCACAGATATCACAACCTGCTGTCTGGCCCAAACATCGTACTGAATGGTCACTGATGGTTCTTTTACCGATGGAAGAATTCGGGTTAAAACAATATTACGGGTTGTTTCAAAAGTTTTAAAGGCATCAGGCGGTATACTTACAACATTCAGAATTGGCTCCTCCTGAGGCAAACTTAGTTGTGGCTGCGAGAGATATCGCTTAATGGTGTCGCCGATATTCCCTTCCCAATCCCCTTTCGCGATCACTACAATTGTTTCACCGGGCCGGCCGGTAACGCTTTTCATGAGCGATTTTCCGTCACCGCCACAGGCAGAAAGGAGAAAAATCAAAACTACAGCAAAGATATAGGGTGTAATTGTTTTATTCACAGTACAATATTTATTCATTATATGAAGCATTTAAGTCGGGCGATTTAAATGAGATTCAAAAATATAACAGAAACCCCGATTCGGATAAAACGAACCAGGGTATCAATATTTTATTAACCGGTTTATTATTTTAACGGTTCTTTCTTGATATTGTCTTGGGGACTTTCCTTGGGGCTCTCTTTAGGAACTTCATCATCCTCCTTAACCGCTTTTTTGAAATCTTTAAACCCTTTTCCGATGCCACTCATTAGCTCGGGTATCTTTTTACCACCAAACATAAGTAATGCCACTGCGATAATGAGGACAATTTGCCATGGGCCAATGACTCCTGCAATGATTATTAAACTCATAGTTCATTTTTTAAATCGTTCGTTACAAATATAGCATAAGTTAAAACTAAATGTGAGATAAATTTGCATTTTATTAATTACGGAGTGATAAAACATTTATAAAATTCCCGCAAAAAGCCCCGTACAATTACTTGCACGGGGCTTTTTGCGGGAAGGGCAGAATAACTATTCTTTCAACGGTTCTCTTTTATTATCTGCTTTTGGTGCCTCTTTCGAAGGTTCTGCTGGCGTTTCGTCTTCCTCTTTAACCGCCTTTTTGAATTCTTTCATCCCTTTGCCAATTCCACCCATTAGTTCAGGAATTTTTTTACCTCCAAACATAAGTAGAGCAACAGCAACGATTAAAACGATTTGCCATGGTCCGACAACCCCTGCAATTATTAATAAGTTCATAGTGTCAATTTTAATTTGATTTGGTGCAAAAATAGTATTCCGATTGGCAAATTATTCTGCATTGCCAAAAATATTTTTCATTTAAATAATTTCCAGATGTCGTTTCCATTGGCATAAATAAGCAATGAGAAAAGAATAACCATTCCGACAATCTGCGCATACTCAAGGAATTTATCACTTGGTTTTCTTCCTGTTATGATTTCGAAAAGGAGAAACAGAACGTGTCCGCCATCGAGTGCCGGTATTGGAAGAATATTCATGACTGCAAGAATAATTGAAAGGAAGGCAGTAAGACTCCAAAATGATTCCCAGTCCCATACGCCCGGGAAAATATTCCCGATGGCGATAAATCCGCCCAACGATTCGTAAGCTTTTGTTTCGGGTGCAAATAGTAGTTTGAACTGTTTCAGATAATTACCTACTGCATGGTATCCCTTGGAGATCCCGCCCGGAATTGATTCAACGAAACCGTAAGTAATTGTCTTAAACTCGAAAACCCCTTGCATTTTTCTTTCGACTTGAATTCCGAGTACTCCGGCAACTCCTATTGCCACAGGTATCGTTTTCTCCGTTCCTTTCCGTTTTATTAAGAGGCTGATCGTTTTCCCTTTTGAAATTGCCACTGTGTCAGTGAATTGATCGTAGAATTGAAAACCAGATCCATTAACGGCCAGGATTTCATCTCCTATTTCAAAACCTGCGTCACGGGCCGGCGAATCTTTTCCAAATCCGACTACTTTACAGTTATAAGGAATCCTTAAATCGATAAAGTATCTGTCAGTTAATAATTTTGGAATTATTTCGTTTTTTACAGGAACAACAATCGCTTCTCCGTTTCGTTGTACTTCGATGGTTTTAGCACCGTTAAGTACAATAACGGGAATGATTTTGCTGAAATCTTCAACCTCTTTGCCGTCAACCGATATTATTTTGTCTCCACTGAGAAGACCCAATTCCCTTCCCGTTTGACTTACAGCGATACCAAACTTCACATTTTTAGTTGGCAGATACTGTTCTCCCCATACAAAGAGGATCATTGAATAAAGTAAGATGGCAAGAATCAGATTAAATAAAACTCCACCGATCATAATGATCAATCGTTGCCATGAGGGCTTCGAGCGAAATTCCCAGGGTTCCGGTGGCATTTTCATCTGTTCCTTGTCCATCGATTCGTCAATCATGCCCGATATCTTCACATAACCACCAAGTGGTAACCATCCGATACCGTATTCGGTTTCTCCTTTTTGAAACTTGAATAGAGAGAACCATGGATCAAAAAAGAGATAAAATTTCTCAACCCTGCATTTAAAAGCTTTTGAAAATATGAAATGGCCAAATTCGTGAATAATAACCAGTATCGAGAGACTAAGAATTAGCTGTGCTGCCTTAATAAGAATCACCATAAGTATAACTATATCAATTTTTTAGTTGCAATATGCCCACCATCTCGGTGGCATAGGCGCGTGCTTCACGATCGGTTGCCATATAATCATCGAGGGTTGGCTTGGCAATGAAAGTCGATTTTTGCATAATCTGTTCATTTACAATCCATATATCCGGGAAAGTGATTTTTCCTTTCAGAAAAGCTTCCACAACTATTTCGTTGGCAGCATTTAAAATACAAGCCAGATTACCCCCTTTTTGCAGCGCTTCGTAAGCAAGTGCAAGATTACGAAAAATTTTCGTATCGGGGGGTGAAAATGTTAACGTTGGGAAATCGGCAAAATTCAACCTTGGGAAATCGTTGCAGATCCTTTCGGGGAAGCTAAATGCATATTGGATAGGTAATCTCATATCGGGCAAACCAAGCTGTGCTTTGATTGATCCATCACAAAACTGGACCATCGAATGAACGATGCTTTGAGGGTGTACCACCACTTCAATTTGATCCGGTTTTAATCCGAAAAGCCATTTTGCTTCAATTACTTCAAACCCTTTATTCATCAGCGATGCCGAGTCGATCGTAATTTTGGCTCCCATATCCCAATTCGGGTGCTTTAAAGCATCTTTGGCGACTACACTGTCAATCTTTTTTTTATCCATACCATGGAAAGGTCCGCCGGAACAGGTGAGAATTACCTTTTCAACCGGATTCATATATTCACCGGCAAGGCATTGAAAAATGGCTGAGTGCTCAGAATCAACGGGTAATATATCTACTTTATTTTCAATTGCAAGTCTGTTAATCAGATCACCGGCTACAACCAATGTCTCCTTATTGGCGAGTGCAATTTGTTTTTTTGCTTTAACGGCATTAATAGTTGGGATTAGTCCCGAATAACCGACCATTGCTGTCAGTACAAGATCAACGCTACCCATCTCAACCACTTGCGCCAGAGCTGCTGACCCAGCGTAGACTTTGATGTCTTCTCCTGCAAGTGCATTACTTACAACATCATATTTTTCTTCGTTGGCGATTACTACTACGTTCGGACGGAATTTTTTGGCCTGCTCAATCAATAAACTCACATTATTATTTGCTGTCAAAACCTCAACAGTGAACCTTTCAGGATTATTATCAATTACTTCGAGCGCCTGCTGTCCGATTGAACCGGTAGAACCGAGTATCGCAATATTTTTCATCCGTAGATAATTTGATTTTTAAAGGTCGGATGGAACTCGCAATTGAATCTTTCATCCATGTTTGTGTGTAACCAATATGCTCGTTTCATAAATAAGGTTTAGAATTTGATATAGTCTTCGGGGTTGATTGATAAACCATTGAGCCACATTTCGAAATGTAAATGTGGTCCGGTCGTCTCTTTTCCTGTATTACCCATAATGGCGATCGCTTCGCCTGCCCGAACTTTATCTCCCTGAATCTTAAGAAGCTCCGCATTATGACGGTAAACTGTGACCAGATTTTGCTCATGTTGAAGATAAATAACATATCCGGTATCGATCGTCCAACCGGCAAATATGACGGTTCCGTCGAGTGCCGCTGATATACGGGCATTTAATTTACCTACAATATCAACTCCGAAATGTCCATTGCTCAGATCGTACTTTCCTGTAATCATGCCGTTTATAGGTGGAAAGAAAAGCAATCCAGCCACGCCGCCTCGTGCAACCGGGCCAGAATTGATTCCAAGATTGGTCTGTTCCTGTGAAATTTCATCTTTGAAAAGACTGTCGTGATCGTATTTTTTGAACTGAACCTGATCGGGTCGTGGTATTACTCCGTGCCTGACAGCTGTATCTGAGGGTGTTTCGCCGGCCAGCATGGCCCTGAAGTCGTTAAAATACTTGTCTCTTCGTTGGATTTCGAGATCAAGCGAATCGACAATCAAAACATTACGGATCAGCATCTGTCTCATTTTCCCAGTAGGATACCCCGGAATGTATTCCCTCAAAGGTGTAAAAGCAATTAAAACAGTAACTCCAATGATAATTACCACTACTGCAAAAACCAATGCCATCACCAATGTTCTTGCATTGAACCGAATCTGTTTTATAATATGCAGATTAAGGTCATTAAAAATTACAATTCGGTACGGATTCTGAAATAATTTCCTAATCTTATCCCGCTTCCTTTCTTTCGGCATTCCTTATTTTATATCAATAGTGTTCAAACTTACATGAAAATTACACGATACACAAAATTTTAGGCGGAATCTAAGTAATTTCGATTTTAATTGCTGTTTAGATGTATTGATTATTAACAAATTAGCAATTGTTAAACTTCCTTTGATTTCAATTGCTATTTTTTTTGAAATATTTTATTTGATTTTCTGGTTTTTGTTACTACATTTGCACCCTCTTAAAGAATAAGACGTTCCTAGTAAAACAACGATATACTGTGGGGTAGAGCAGTTGGTAGCTCGTCGGGCTCATAACCCGGAGGTCACAGGTTCGAGTCCTGTCCCCGCTACTTTTAGTAGAATTAAGACCTGTAAGATAATTTCTTGCAGGTTTTTTTGTGCCAAATTGGAAGCAAACTGAAAATTCCGTCTAAAACATCATAAAACAAAAATAATGACGGTAGCGTTAACTTGGCTAAGCATGGAAACTGATGTTTACAGCGTTATATGATAATCATGGAAAAGCAAATAACCTTATTCCTCGTCCTTATATTTTCAATCTTCACGGATCAGGAAGAGAATATTTCTTTTGCACATGGCGGGATAAATAGTGTTTCCACCCTCACAGAAAAAGTGAACATCAACCAAAATACTTCTTCCCGTTATTCTCCGGAAGATTTTGGAATGAGTTCTGTGACGTTGGCTCGTATTGATTCAATTGTAAAAGATGGCATTAAGGACCAGGCTTTTCCCGGGTGTCAGGTATTAATAATGAAGGAAGGAAAACCTGTATACGATAAATGTTTTGGATACTTTACCTACGAGACCACACAAGCCGTGACGCCGACTACCTTGTATGACCTGGCATCCCTTTCAAAGACGACGGGGACCTTAATCGCTATCATGAAACTTTACGACAATGGTCAAATCAAACTGACCGATAGGGCATCCAAATATCTTTCCTTCCTTCGGGGGACTGACAAAGCAAATATCACGATTAAAGAGTTGCTGTTGCATGAAACTGGTTTACCTGGCGACCTTTCATGCTATCGTCTGGCTACAACAAAAGAGAGGGTGCATGCTGTTCATATGGGTTGTACAAACATACAATACAAGGAAGACTGGGTGTCCGCAATTCCTAAAAAAGGATATACCTTGCAGGTATCTGACAGCTTTTATCTGTGCAATAACTTTCACAAGGCAGCGATGCAGATGATCGCCAATACACGCCTGAGAAGCAAGACCTATCTTTATAGCAGTGTGAACTTTATATTACTTAAAGAAATTGTGGATGAAGTTTGCGGTCTGCCTATGGATTTATTTCTTAATGTTGAATTCTATACACCAATGAAATTGAACCACATAGCTTACCTTCCTTTAAAAACACATCAACAGAAAGGTATTGCACCAACGTTTATAAAGGATTTCCTGCGTAACGGTGTCTTGCAAGGTTATGCTCAGGATCCGGATGCTGCTTTTTTGGGTGGAGTAGCAGGGAATGCCGGTTTATTTGCTTCGGCTGGTGATGTTGCGACCGTCTATCAGATGCTACTCAATAAAGGAGAGATGGACGGAAAACGTTATCTGAAGAAAGAAACATGCAGGATATTTACAACGACCACTTCGAAAAGTGGGAGACGTTACCTGGGTTTTGACAAACCTGTTCCGGCAAACCCGAAACACAGTCCATGCTGCGTTTCAGCGCCAAAAGAAGTGTATGGTCATACCGGATATACCGGAACATGTTGCTGGGTAGATCCGGTTAACAAGTTTGTCTATGTCTTCTTAAGCAATCGTACCTATCCCAATGACGCTGTAAATAAACTGGCTAAAATGAATATCCGAACAAGGATACAAGAGGAGATTTATCAGTCGATGAAGAAATGATACAAATTAATACCTTGTTGTGTATGTTTCCTTCCTTCTAAATTTGTAAAATTGCACGCCTTGCAGAATTCTGATCACCGCTTCGTTAAAGGTAAAAACCGGGATAGTCCTGGTTCATAAAAAATAAAATGAGTAAAAAACAGTTCCTTATCGGTGCAATGTTCCTCGGGTTGGCAGTGATCAGTTGTAACCATGCAAATCAACGTCCACCAACCGAAAACTCGGGAGCAATCAGTGCGGTGACAATAAAAGACAGCGTCGTTGCCAAACAGTCCGAAAATACTGCAGCCCAGGTTTATGCGAAACAGGAAGTGCCGGTCCTTTGTTATCACCGCATTTCTGATGGCCCTAAAAGCGATTACAGGGTAAGCCCGGCAACATTTTCCGCGCATATGAAGATGCTGTCGGATAGTGGTTACCACACCATCTCTCCCGATCAATTATATGATTACCTGGTTTATAACAAGGCTTTGCCTGAAAAACCGGTCATGATAACCTTTGATGATTCAAGAGCGGAACATTTCGAGATTGCTGCTCCCGTAATGGAAAAGTATGGATTCAGGGGCGTTTTCTTTATCATGACCATTACCTATAACAAGAAGAATTACATGGCAACCGATCAGATTGTACAGTTGGAAAAAGCGGGGCATACCATCGGGCTGCACAGTTGGGATCATACGATGGTGACCAAATATAAAGAAGCGGCTGACTGGCAGAAACAGGTTGCAGATCCTAAAAAGAAGCTGGAAGGCATTGTAGGCAAGCCGGTTGAATACTGGGCCTACCCGAATGGCGTTTATGACCACAACGGTGCGGAAGAACTCAGCAAATATTTCAAGCTGTCGTTTACTCTTTATTCAAAACGCGATTCAGTTATACCTTTACAAACCGTTCGCAGAATGATAGTTCCGGAATGTACATCGCAAGGACTGCTTAAATCGATGCACCGGACATTTGGAAAGTGGAAAAAATAAAAGAGCCGAAGGATCGGGAATTAGGAACAAGTACTGAAGACTTTATTAACTTGCCATTTTTATTTTCCAGATTCATTTATGTGCTATAAACACTTTATTCCTTTTTTAACCCTTACCTTCCTTTTTTTCCTTACTGGATGCAATCCTAAAACAGAAAAAAAACCCGGAAAAAAATCAATCGAAAAACCTACTGTCCAGATACCAGCTGCCGAAATACCGGAAACGAAAGTCATGGCAATCGATACGTTGGCATTTCAAAATAAACTGCGGGCACTGGCAAACGGAGATACGACCGGGTTATGGCCTAACCACCTTCGCTTTTATCCTTTGGCCGGAAATGTTCTGCCTCACAAAAGAATTGTTGCTTTCTATGGTAACCTTTACTCGAAAAAAATGGGGATATTGGGTGAATATCCGCCAAAGGAGATGTGGCAAAGATTGAATGTCGAAGTGAAAGCATGGGAAAAGGCGGATCCGTCCACTCCGGTGCAGCCTGCAATTCATTACATTGCTGCGGTGGCGCAAGGGATTCCGATGAAAGATGGTCAATATTGTAAAAGAATGCCTGAGTTCATGCTTGATTCGGCATTGACGATTGCCAAAATGGGAAATGCCATCGTTTTTTTAGACATTCAGGTAGCACTGAGTAATGTAAAAAATGAAGTGCCCAGATTGGAGAAATACCTGAAAATGCCCAATGTACATTTGGGGATTGATCCAGAATTTTCGATGCAGGAAGGTCACTTACCGGGCCGAAAAATCGGGTCTATGGATGCAACTGATATTAATTTTTGCTCGGAATACCTGGCCAAACTTGTAAAGGATAACAACCTGACTCCTAAAATCCTTGTCGTGCACCGCTTTACACAAGGGATGGTCAAAAACTACAAGAATATAAAATTGCACCCCGAAGTGCAGATCGTGATGAACATGGATGGTTGGGGTGAGCCGACACTGAAATACAGCACCTATAAGCGATACATTCACCAGGAACCGGTACAATTTACCGGATTCAAACTTTTTTACAAAAACGACCTGAGAAAAGCGCCTCATCGTATGCTCACACCGCCGGAACTGATGAAACTGAAACCTCAGCCCATTTATATCCAATATCAATAAATAATCGGGATTTTTTATTGATATTTTAAACTCTGTTCGAACCCTATGCACTAGCCAGTGTTGCGATACTCACTCTGACGCCTGGGACTTTAAGTAGTGGTTCGCAACAAGCCTCCAGTGTGGCGCCTGTAGTCACTACGTCATCAACAAGTAATAAATGTTTGCCGGTCAGTGAAGCCTCATTTTTAACATTGAATATACCGCTAACGTTTTCCCATCGTTCAAACCTTCCCTTCCGTGTTTGCGATAAAGTATGAATTTCTCTCACCAGGTTTCCGGAGATAACTGGCCGCTTCATTGATTCAGCTAATCCTTTACAAATTTCGGTACTCTGGTTATATCCCCTTTTTTTCTCCTTTTTAGGATGAAGCGGTACCGGAATTATTGCATCAATATTCTGATATAATGAATTTTGAATAAGGTCAAATCCAAATAGGATTCCCATTTTAAGGCCAACCTCACAATTCCCCTTGTATTTAAGCTGATGCAAAAGATGTTGCAAACGTCCCCCTTTATCGAAACGGCAAAATGATGTTGCCAATTCAATATTAACTCGACCGATAAATATCTGAAAAACTGGGTTTTCTGGGAGGAGATGATAATTTGTTCGCGGAAGGTCGGCCAGGCAATGAAGACAAAGCACCTCTTCGCCTTTCACAAGTGCGGTATTGCACCCGGCACAAAGTCGGGGATAGAAGAGCGAAATAAGATCGTCGAATAGGTTCATATATCCGGATTCTATTTACTGCGATGCAATTACAAATTTATATAAAGGTTTTCACAAAAGGTTAAAATCAAAATTGATTATCAAAAATATCGTTTACCTTTATTTGCAAAATCAAAGCATTATGGCTAAAGATAAAAAAAACAAAAAAGCACTCAGCTTTAATAAGGCAGGGTTAAAGAAAGCAATCCTTTCAGTCTATTACGAAAATAGCAATCAATCATTTAATTACAAACAAATAGGCGCTCTGGTCGGTGCAAAAGATGTTGGCGAATTGCAACTTGTAAATGTTGTTTTACAGGAGTTACGCGACGCTGATACCGTTATTGAAACAGAACGTGGAAAGTTCCGCCTTAAATCGCAGGGTGGAACAGCTACCGGAACAATGGAAATCAATTCAAAGGGAGTTGGCCAGGTGAGAAGCGAAGAGCTCGACGAACCGGTTTTTGTTTCGTCATCGAATATGAATCACGCACTCGACGGTGATAAAGTA
>Ga0302285_10000951_pt1 | contig 15982 bp, 6 predicted proteins | sample III_Fen_E2_2_FD_200455 | JGI IMG/M metagenome (GOLD analysis project Ga0302285, IMG submission 200455) | Peat permafrost microbial communities from Stordalen Mire near Abisko, Sweden - III_Fen_E2_2 | ecosystem: Environmental > Terrestrial > Soil > Wetlands > Permafrost | place: Sweden: Abisko... | reverse complement strand
GCTGCTATTCACATGCGCGCACTAAGAATCGAAGAATACTGGAAGTTTATTACTGAAATACGCAAAGAAGTTACTTCTAGACTTAACACTTATGCTGATGAAGAAGCCTATGTATTTGCAGTGCTGCTCGCTATGGAAGATATGAAGGAACACTTAAGAAGACATGATCTCGATAAATTTATAGAATAGTATTAAATTTCAATAAAAGATGCATTAGGACATCTCAAAAGAAGTGATTTCAGTTAACTTCTAGCTTACCGTGTGCATGCAGCTGTCGGATATGCCGGTAGGCTAGCTCAAAATGGAGTAATTGTCGAAGAGAGATTATGCAGAGCAATCGATATTTTTTAATAAAAATTGAAAACGTAAAACACACTAAAATAATAATAAAAGAAGCTCGAATGGGAATTAGAATAAATGAAAGAAATCGAGAGGTTGCATGAGCTACAATAACAAGATAAGTAAAAGCGTGAAGAAGATTAATTCTTCAAGGAATTCCTCAAACACCAAGAAGACATGAAATAATCAGATGATTTAGATTATTAATTACTGTTTAATTTATATTATAATTTTCTTCAGAAGCAAGAAGCTCAACGAAACATCTCGTAATTACACTATAATAATAATCCTACGAACATCAATAACATATTGCTCAACTCCGCTTCAAGAACACAATCTCAGCATGAAACACAAGCGATGAAATAGTAATCTATGATGATGATTCTCAGTAGTCCTGATATTGGTGTAGAATAGAATCCCTTGCAGCCATAAAAACCATCGTTTTAGGCACAAATCGATGAATATAAGAATAAACTGCTCGTGCAATAATCGAAATGCGATGAAGAAGGGTTGAATACGAAGAATTGGATTATCTCAGAAGCAGATAGATTTATATTTTACTTTAGTTAATTACAGCTGTTTAAAGTCACAATTGATGGATGCTCTTAGATTGAAGAGAATATTTATAAATCCACTGTGGATAAAGCAGAAGAGTTAATTCAGGAGCTGAAACAATCAAGACATAAAATAACTGGAAAAAATGAATTAATTGCATAGTTCACAGAGCTTATTGAGTAGATAAAACCTGAAAGCAATAACAATAAAGTCAAAAAATCAAGAAATCTTTAAGATAATAGTCTTGAGAAACTACTCTCAAAAATCACTGAAAAAGAATACTCAGATGATGAAAAGACTAACGTAGATGGCATGAAAGGATCTGTTGGAGCAAGCAGTCAGAGTAAAACGCTCAGTAAATATTCCGCAGATTATCAAGCTCCAAGGAATCTACAAGATTACATTGAATCTGCATCGAATAAGCGCAGTTTGCATTTAAGAAGTTGCAGTAATTCAAGTTACAATACGAATGCGAGTCCAAAGTAGCATAAAGTGCCTTATTCGTAATTATTTATTAGATCATCGTTCCATGATCATACGAATTTCGATGGAGAAATGTCTGATCAAAGGTAGCATTCGAAAAGCACAAAGGAAAATATTGAACTTGAGAATCTAGGAGAAGATGCAGGACTAAATACATCTAACATTGTGAGAAGAAAAAAGAACAAACATTCTCAAAGTGAAACAGGGCTAAAAGTAGAGAGGAATTCTTATGGTTAAGATGTTGAAAGAAAACTAAGGAATGCTAAGGATAGTGTTTTGAGAGAGAAGTTGTTGATTGAGAAGGATGCATCCAGGAATTATATTTCTCCATTTGATATCCCACCAATGAGTCCAAATAGCAGTAGCATGAATGAGGGCGTTCATCTTCTTATTCCAAGTTCACCAATCTAAAAGCAGGCACAGGAGTAGCGGATTCCTTTGAAACTTCAACCAATTTAAGTTCACGATTCAGCTGACCCAGGAATTCCAAATATTTTTGTGATAAGTTCGGAGATAAAGAATAATGAAAGTTCGAAAGAAAGCCATTAAATTATGAAAGTTTAGAGTGAAAATAAGTAGATAAATATTCAGACATTGGGAGATTTAACAGAGAATAAGGATATTATGATTGAAACAGAGTAAAGAGAAAAAACATAAGAAACATCTCCAAGATAAAGAACGAAATCATCTGATCTTTTAAAGGACTATTCGATTATCATACAAGCTCCATAAGAAAAGGAAGGGATGAAAATTGAATATGCCGAAGATAACAGTAATTAAATGCATCTGAAACAAGTAGAATAACAACAACAAACTAAATCAATCTAAGCATCTCCTAAAAATCAAGATAATTAACAAAATACTTTTGTAGGTTCTCAGAAGAAAGAATTTCAAAAAGAGAAAAACTCTAAAAAAGAAACATTTTTAGGAGAATAACTGCTGCTCAATGATACATAGCTGTCACCTGCTAATTAAACAATGATGCATGAGAGGAATTCTGGTCTTGAATAAACTAATCTTCTAAAAAAAGGAAACTTAGAAAAAACACCAGTTAGTAGCAGATAAACTGAGATTGGAGAGAATACTAAATAGGAATGTGTAACTGTGAATGCTCCTTCTGATGTAATAGGAAATTTCGCTGAATAAACTGAGAAGATTAGTAAAATACATGAGACTCAGTAGAAGCAGAAATAACAGTAAAATTTGCTTTCAAGAAAAAGTTTAGTTCAAGCTTCACAGAAAAAAGAAGTTTCTTTGGAAACTTAAAACTCTTAAATTACAAAGGTGTTACTAAATACTTCGTAAATACCTACGACCCAGCTAACAAATACTTTTTAGCCTTAAAAAGCACAATTCTCTGTGGTTCTATCTCAAAATTATCTTTAATCTTCATCTCATTTGCCAATGAAAACATTCGCAGAAAATATCTCAAATTCAGATTAAAAATAACGGAAAAAGTCAAATATTTTATCTAGATTACTTGGTGAAACATAGACAATAACCTCACTAGAAGAGTAATTAGGTTTAACAAAGACAGCAAAGCTGAATAGTACACTGAACAAAACAAAGAATGAGACAATAAAACCAAAGGATTTGCAGGAGAAAGCGATCGTTCATGATGGAATTGAAGAAAAAAACAAAAAAACTTTTTCGGAACATCGTCGATGGAAAACTCAAACTGAAGAAAGAAATATAATCGGAATTCATGAGGATATTGATGAATCTTCTGTTGTTAGTTTATAATAATAGTAATTCCTAAGCAGTAAGAAAATTAATACTGAATAAGACCCTAATTCTTATTAAACTAGCAAAAAAGAACATAATTATCTCAAAACTTCAGAAGATGAGACTGCTTATTCGAATGGACGAAAAGGCCATCATCTCCGAATGAGTTCCGATAGTTTTTAGAAATATTCGCATCTCGTGAATCCGAATTATAAAACTTAATCTACAACTAATTTTTCACATTTTTTAGACAAAAACGAGAGCACTTCAAAATATTAATTTCAATAATAAGCATACATTTCTTAAAAATAAATAAATAATAAAAGTGAAACTCATAGCAGCAGATCTTTCCAAGCGAACACTAGTAGCAGTATTAGCAAAAATATCCATAACAATCAAGGAATTTCTACTAATAATCAACACCGAAAAAATCTTGTTAAGAAAAATACTTTCAAAGGAAATAATTCTCTTTAACAATATCTTGGAAGAATGCAATCAAGCGCATCTGATTCGTCTGTAAAAATCATCGATTCAGACTGTGCTTAGCAGACAACCACCCCTTGGTCAGCAGTTTCTCCAAGTACTGCAGATGAAAGAAAAAAGAAAAATAATTCAACTAAACTTGTAGTTCATTCACCTAAACTTTTGCTGAATGCCTTTCATGATTAATCAAAGAGCTTCAATTCCGATACAGAAGCTAATTAAGCTACTTAAAGCAATGAAATCGCTGATGAGATGAACTTAAATGAAAAGAATAAAAAGCCATTTTTTTATTAAACACAGCGAGATTCTCATGTTCATGATAACTTCTTTGCTCGCTTACCGAGTCAGAACAGTACCAGCAGTTAGTCTTTGAAAAATCTCCGCCTTCTGTTTCACACGACTCGCATGTAAATCAAATAGATAAAATAGATTTTTTTGTGATTTGTATGCTAATTTTTTATTTGCTTTCAACAGCATTCGGAATACCACAAAAGAACAATAAAAATCAAAGTTCCTTCAGACTTAAACTTCTCTCAATAGCAATGGCGATTATGGGAGGTTTGAAAGAGGTGATACTTTATTCACTATTGACACATAAGGAGGAGATAATCTCGAAAATTTAAAAAGTGAGTTGATTTTACATGAGAATAGATTTGACAATTATTTTAGTTAATCTCGCTAAGAGCGAGAAAACAATTATAACAATAATAATCTAGATGGAAATGATGGTGATTTATCGTTGTCATTCTCTTGTGAAGAGACGGAGTTGGATCGTCGAAAAAGAAGAGTCAAAGAAGTAACCATGAAAACAGTATCATCAATGCCGGCATAGGAATTGATTCCTTAAGTATATGAAAGTGAACTAGGCAAGGTATCCAAGAGTATCGCTTTTGCTGTGTAAAAGGCTTCACTTGCAAGAGATTTCGAAGAAGTATTGTAGAAAACTAACTTTAGATTTTCACTTCTTCCATCATATCAGCAGCCTTAATAGTAGCTGCAACTAAAAACAGACAGAGAAATAATCTCTTCGTCATCATCATCATCGTTATCTTCATAAAATCAGCTCTCAATTTAGGAAAAGTAGGATAACTCGCCTGTTGCTTCGATTTAAGAAATTGCAGAGTCAATAGAAGATTAAGAAGATAATATGAAATCAGTTATTTTAAATAAAAAAGTTTCAAACAACCCTTCTCTAAGAGAATTAAAACCTCAAATTCTGCATATTCCGCTATCATAATCTTCTTCGTTAGTTAATCCAGTTGAAAGGTAACCTTCATAGGGTAAAGGCTCGACAACTACTTCAGCAGTTTCTTAGATTTAAGCTCCAAATCAAGGAGTTAGACTTTCAAGTAGAATCTCAACTCTAAATGTAAATCCAGCGTTGACTCCTGGGACGAGTATTGCAATGACGCCTGGGACAAATAATATAATGACTCCAAGCATGAGTCTCGCATTTACTCCTGGGAGTAACTTCGGATTGACACCTGGAATGAGCATCGGATTGACACCTAGGATCAGCGCATGTTTGACTCCCAGAATTAACATTATTTCTGATGAAAAACGTGGTACAAATGCCAAAAATTAATCGAGTTTATTAGCTTTACCAAACGGATCTTTCTCTTAAACATCCGCTCTGCTTATGAATCCACAATTATCCATCTTCAAAGGAAGCAAGACAGCTACTCCAAGTAAAGTTCCCCCTGCTGTGGAAACTAAAAAACCACCAATTAACGTTGGAACTAATCTCTTACAATTAATTTAGGATCAGCAACGTTTTAGAAGAAAATCAATTACGAAACCAATTTAGCCTTCTCCAGCTGAGAAAGAGCAAGCTTTTCAAAGAGATCCCTCAGTAGAATCTGTTAAATAAATTAAAAATGTAAGACATTTCTGGCAATATTTATCAAATTTTAAAAAATATTCTCATCGATTTTTTAAAATTTCATAGATTGTCACTGAACTAAACCAAGCAAAATAAGATTTGCTCGATTCAAGCAGGGGGATTATTTCCAAGCAGAACACCTTATTTGACTAGAATAGTCCTTCTAATAGTGCCTCACCATCTGCTAAAAATCTTCTGCAATCAGTTGTAAGTAAATTTAAACCTACCACTGCGTCGACATTTCAAAAACGATCCATCGTTACAAAGTAAATAAACAGAGAATAATCTAATCAAAAGATTTAATTCCAAGATTATGCTAATTTTATAAATCTGTTAAGCCTATTTGCTAAATGTACGTGTTTTGGTTTGTTTTTGTTAAAAAAATTAGAAATAGTTTTGATTCCGATAAATCTGAAGACATGAAATCAAGCACTTAATTTGAAGATGAACCTAAAAAACTCATCAAGCCACTACTTAGAAGGTTAAAAGTATTCTAAGAGAGCTAAGAAATCAGCGATGAAGAAGAACAACCACCCGCTCCTGCTACAAATCTCATCGGTTAGCAAATGCTCCCTACCGGGAAAGCCGCTGTAAGTAGCCCAATCACAGCGAACAACAACAGCTTTAGCGGTTTCAAGTCTATTAATAGTATAGCCATGATGTTTTTAGGGAAGAAACATTGGTACAATGTATAAAACAAAGACGATATAACTCGCTCATAGGTTCAACGTGGAGACGCGATAAGTCGAAAAATCACAGAATTAAATCTACGATTTCCAGTGGTGAGTTTCTGCACGCACAGAATCGGACGATTCTAGAATTGGAAAATCCATTTCGTGGAATACTACCCATCAAATAAATGCTTTCAAATTAACTTTCTCAGCATTGATAACCTCTTCTATAAGATGTTTATCCCAGCGAGAGATTTAAAATTCTTTACATCGGAGTAATAAGATTCATTCGTCACAATTTGGCCAGTGGTTCTGTCATATTTGCTTGATTATATGACGGCTAAAAAAATAGAACTTCGATTTGAGTAAGAGGCTTCTCAAAGGAAAAAGATTAGTTTTGTTGATACAGGGATTGGATCCTTTTTCTCCCATCAAATGCAGGAATCTTCCTCATAGGTACTCTCAAAAGAACTTTTTTAGTATAAAGAATCAGTTAAAGAAAAATAAGGAAAGAGTCCTCTAAAGAGTTCGGTCAGACGAAACTCTGAATTGGATGATAGTGTCGTCTCCAATGACAAAACGAGTGCAAGAATTAGCAAAACAAAATTTAGTTTTTTCCTAGGACTTGTGAGAAAAGAATCCTATTTTCCAACGTTCAGAGATGCACTTGCAGCTGCTAAAATAAAGAAAATATTTGAAATATTGCTATATCGCTATATGTACGATTAACTGCGTCCAACTGGGAAGAAACTTGTTCTCAAGAAAGATGCTTCGACGTAGAGATACAAGACACTTTCCAAGAAAATTCAAAAACTCGAAAACGATCTCGAACGCAGTCAAGTTAAATAGCAGCTCAAAAGTAAATAATCTAAATCGTTATTTGTTTGGTTACTAATTTCCATTATTTGTTGAAATATTCATCAGTGAAAGCTGGAAACAGTGTGGATACAATTCTATCATAGAAATTCGGCACTCTGCAACTTCGCAAACTTGTGCAGAAGGATGTCATGAAAATTCCAGACAAATCTGAATATTAAATTGAACAAATATGGAAACTCCGACACAGAGACACTCCATATTAACTCTGCTCCTTCATTTAAAAGACAGATCAAGGAACTTATTATCTCGTGAGTTTTAGTCTTGCCTTCAAAAAGGATTACAATGCCTTATTAACAGTTTTCTTAAAAAAGCGTGAAGATGGAAAAGGACTTAAAGGTTAGTTTGATAAGATAATTTAAATTTAGTAACTTAAAAAGCCAATGCATGTGCTAAGCGAAGAAGAATTACAATAGCAAAAAGCATAGAAAGAATACAGAATACTTTCTCTAATTGATTCTTAAGCTACTAATCCTCTCCCTCGATCATATCTCAAGAGACCCTCTGTTATCAAACTTCCTACCTCACCTGTGCATACAACACCTGGACATTTATCTACTCAAAAAAAGCCAATTTCATAAAAGATATTTTAAGATGAAGATTTCAAGGAAATCTTAACAGCGTTTGATCTGAATTAACTTATCCGAAGCGTGGTTCTGACATAGAAAATCCCAAAGAACTTCAAGCATCTTTGCATAAAAAATATCAAACGGAGAATAGTTATTACTGGTGAGCTTCTCTTCCTCAAACTGTAAGCAGATTATATTCCAAAAATATCATTTAAATTATCTTTTTTTAAAAGTGATAAGGCCGAAATAATTCGAAGAAAACTGAACTAACCTCCTGAGATTCTCGTGGAGACTTAAATCCCTGGAGATGCTGATCCTAGAATGCAGAATTTTAGTAAAAAAGCTTCTTACTTCACCTCAATCTTCGACAAAGCTTATGTAAAATCAGAATTTGAACTAGAAAAACCTACTGGAAAACACAGAGGTGAACAAGACAACAACGAACTTTCTGACTCGAACGATGATTCGTTCAACAATTTTACATTCCCCTCACTTAAAATCAAAGAAGTAGAAGAGGAATTCGATCGATTAGAGAAAGTCGAGAGGATAGATAATTCTCTTTTTCATGAATTGACTTTTAGATGCAGTGGGTGTGATTAGCATATCACTAAAATTCATTGTGCGTATAAAACAAATGGTGTGATTTATTTCATGGCTGCTGAGTTACATGGGGAATACAATCAAGTTATTAGTATGTAAGATTCGTCAACATCGTCTGCTCATTCTGCTCATATCCTTGTGAGAATATTTTCTCCGGAAAATAGATTCTTTTAATTATTTTCAACTCGCAAACCTAAGGCATTTGCACTTTTTCAGGCATTCAAACAGTAACAAAAGAATAATCATCTTTTCTTTTCTAAAAATAAATGTTACTTCTATTTTGTTCTTGTTTTTAATCCCACAATTCTCCAATTCTTTTAAACCTCCTATCGATGTAGACACAAGAAGCAGATCTGCTGGAGATTTTTCTGCTGCAATCTTAAAACTTTGTCACAAACTAACAATTGGCGAAATAACAAAAAGAATCGAAGTTGCAGTCCCAAATCTTGCCTCCTTGCCCGCGCATGAAACCTTAAAATTAGTTCTCTTGAAAAATAATTTCTTTATGGAAACCCAGCGATCATTCAAGCGCTTCTTCATAATTGATGAAATTACATCTTTTGGGAAGGTTTTCCTGTAGCTAACTATTTTTTATGACAATCCGGAGGAAATGTTGTTCGTAATTGAATTCTAAGATTTTCTTTCTAAATCAAAATTTTATCGAATGGCATTAAACAGCGAAGACATGGCGTAGCTTCTCGGTATTAAATTTTTCTCAGATGATCGTCAGGATATATTCATCAGAGTCATGAGGAGAATCGTCTGTCATATTCGCTTTGATCATGAAACATTCTACAGTGTAAGATATTCTTCTTCTTCTTCAAAAAACAATAATTATTTTGATTTTGATTTTAAAATAAAAGATGCCAAATTTGTAATTCGGTGAGGTATGGTACCGACCATATTTAGATGTTCCTTTGAGAAATCTTGTCAAAGATGGAGGTAGACGAGAATAAGGAGAAGGTGGGTTAAAATTCTCAAACAAAATAATGAAACATACATTCGAAAAGGAGAATATGAACAAGACAAAATTACTCATGGAAGGCTATCGAAAGAGTGTCAGAATTATTTTCCATAGAACATTCATCCATAAAGATGAGTTCTACATACTTACAATCTAGAAAAACCTCCTTCTCCCTGAATTCTGGATGCTATTCATATATTCCTTAAAAACTGGCAGACGATTGATGGGATATGTCTAAAGCAAGGACGTTGAGTAGATTTAATTCACTGATTTACCATATAATTAGACACTTTTCCGTCTTTTCGATTAAGGATAACCATTTTAAAAATACAAATCTTTCCTAGATGCTGTGGAGACTAAATCATTTGAGTAAAGGCATGTTTTCATAGGCAATGAAAAATCAAATTTCTTTGTGCAGTCACTCAAAAGATTAAACGATTTTGAGCCGCCTCTAATAGGAAAATCAGAAGGAGAAGATTCTGAAAAATCACCAGAATTGTAATATTAGTAACAAATTTTTAAATCACAGTTCTAATCTGAAGCTCAAACTCCAGTTTCGCAAAGATTAGATTAGCCAGCAGCTTCCATGTCTGATTCCTCCTAACAACAGTCACTAATTCAATAATAAATTTAACAATAATAGCCATAGTCAGCATCTCTATTCTATGCTGATTAGATGAATTCAATGCATTAGTATTTATCTTACAGCAAGCATTCTATTTTACCTTAACTTCCAATAGATCAAAGTTTCCTTTTAAACTTCTAACAATTAACCAAGCAGCAAACAGACATGAGTATATCTGTTCCTAAACCTATCCTAGATCTAAAACAGCCAGGAGTGCAGCATTTTGATTCATTTAATGAAAACGAAGAAACTTAAACGAAATTATTTTTATTAGAAAAATTCATCTAGTTAACAAATCAACTCAGCCGAGCATCCAAATAGTTTTCTGCACCTTCACCACGTCTCACTTTTTTGGCTCGTTTTGTTGAAATCAAAACTTGGGAAGGTAAAAACAAAACATTATTTTAGTCTTATTTTTGTTTGAAAGGTATCTTTTTGGTTCATTTCATTTCTCAAAAAAATCACAGATATTGCTGATAAGATGATCCTCAACAATAAAGGAGCAACGCACACAATGCAATTTGGGAATGTTGCTGTTCCCATGCAAGAATACATTTCATCTACTCAAATCAAGACAGATTCTGGGCAAGAAATCATGGTGGAGTACTTCATAGGGAAACAAAAAGACAAAAAGGGTGGAGAGTCCCTGCTGACTGAAAGCTTCGAGGAAATATCCTACCCAGCAACGCTTGGGTACAATATCTACCTGCGATTTTACTATTTCAATTAAGTCGGTATTGTGCATAAGAAAATTAATTTACGAGAACTCCTGAATCTGTTCATTGCGGATGGCTACTACAAATATCAAACGAACTACATGCATTCTAAGTTGCAGCAATAAGATCTTAATTAACTGTGTGATTTCGTGAGCTACAAGATACGCTCCGGGACATTTAGTTCACTGCTAAACTCGAATTAATTTTAATTCCGAAGAACAGGGTTGGAGAGTTATTCTCGAAAGACACTGTAGACTCTCGTGAAAGAGCAAGAGCAAGAAGAAGTGGAAAATAGCATAGCAGAAAGATTTGTATTCTCTCGTAAGCCATACAGAATCGTGAAGGTTTACATCAAATTAACCAAAAGAATCGTAGAATTTTTAATTTATTCTCCTTAAAATGCTTCGACTTTCAAGAAAAAATACTAGATTTAATCGCTGCATCAGCACATTCCTTTTATTGGATTCTATTTCCAAGCTGGACTCTACAGATAATTAGCTAAAAACTTCTTGTCCTTGCTGGATAGCGATCTGAAGTTCCATTTCAAAAAGTTCCTCAAAGAAAGAATAACTGCACCCTTATGAGAGGGGTATTATAAAACCGTAAAGCTACTGTGAATAGAATGAAGCAATTTAATCACTACGTTCGCTTTCAATAACAATAACAATTTGTTTTTGTTTAATTAATCATATTTATTTTCATGTTATTTTCTCTAAATATGCTAACAAATATCCTTGCATTTTTCTTATCTGAGTGAGGGTGTAGATTTTGAAATGATTGAATGATTGAAAACAAGCAGCTGGAATAGCTACTATTTTTTTAAAAATTTTTTAGAAAATAATTTGAAGTTGAGTTTGAAAGATTATTGATCTTTTTAAGGAATTTGATTTGCAAATAAAGAATCGAAGAAAACAGCACTTGTGAAATAGAAATGGCTAGTAAATATAAAAACAGAATTTTATAAAAAAAGGAATAAATGTGCATGAATTCAAAGAAAAGTAAGCAGTGATTTTGCTTATTTAACTTAGAAAATAACCAGAACGTTGATGAGATAATCAGAGAGCTGAAGCAATCCCAAAACAAACAGGAGTTTGAGGGAAAGATGAAAAGTTACGAAAAACAGTAAATAACAATCATTCAAATAGGTTTTTTTTAGTGACATTCTACATAATAAGAGCAAATAAGCCACCAAATATGTCTCTTGATGATATTTTGTTGTTAGTTTTTATGGCTAATACAACATTCAAGGTGTGAATATGTAAGCTCCATAATCGCAGCTGAATGAGATCTAGCAGCCAATATATCTGCGACCACCTGAAGTTCAGTAAGAGACGAATAGATTAATTAGATTTGCCTTTTTCTGTTTCACTTTAGTATCTAGTAGCTTAGCAGGAATATATTGTTTTTGCATTTCCAAAGTAGATTCTAACAAGAAGAATAGCAGCGGTTTTATAATAATCTCAGAGTTGGAAAAGAAAGTAGTTCAAAACCTGATTATTAATTTCCTAACACATTTGAAGCGTAATTACCATAGAATATGCTACAACAATAGCACTATTCCAATGGTTTCTAGGGATAAGTACAGTTTTAAATTGGATTATGCTTTTTATCTTTTCATATTGAACTTTTGTTAATTATTTTTTAACAAAGGGTAATTATCAAGATGGTTTTGGAGCAAGATACCCTCCAAAAGCAGGCTTAAACTCAGATATCTTTTAATAATAGCAATAGTTAAGAACATCTTATCCATAAACTCAACATCAACAGCAATACAACTAATAATACCATATGCCAGAATTATAACAGAACCTGCATCGTAGCTTCTCAAATCCTCGCTAGATCTAATAATCTCATTCCATTCCTAACCCTCTAGTCTCAGAGACTGTACAATCCTAGTCACTTAGAGGATATCCAACAGCTAGCTCTATCGAAAGAGACAGATTTAATATGAATTAAAATCTTAATAGAGGAGCATTTAATTAATAAAACGATCCATTTGCTGGAATATAATCGTTAACCCCTACGAATCGACCTAACACAGCTGCAATTACCTCAAATCTCAGTTATCCAATGAACCCCTTATCTTAATAATTTAGACCATCAACAGCTTCTTCAATAAATTAATAACATTAAAATATTCCTTTTTAGACGCAACAACAACCACAAAAGTAACAATTTCCTGCTACAAACCCTTCTCCTTCTTCCTTTTCTCCTTATGCTCGTAATAAACACATATTTTCACCAAATTGTATTATAAATTAGTTTCTATCAAATTGACTTTTTTTTCTTTTTTGATCTTCAAGGTGCGAATCATCATCAGATTAATGGATTTGGCTAATAATAGCCAACAAGGACAATAGATTAAATCTAGCATAATTATATGAATACTAACTCTTAACAGCAGCAATATCAATATTAACTGTAAAGAGATGCGACAAGTAAGAAATAAGCCCCTTACTAAGAAGAAAGAAACTTCAATTATGGATCAGGCCCAATTTTTCTGAAAAATACATAATTTTGATAAGAGTAAAACAATAAATTATCCGAAAAGGAAAAAAGAAAAAACTGCATAATATATCTTGCTAATTGTATTTGTGTGTATGTAGTTTTCTCCTTTGGAACAAGAATAATTTAAACCATCATGAAATATGAAATTCTCATTTTTATTTTTGTTTGCGTGTTTTAGTTTGTTCTTTCAAACCTCCTCATTAACAAGTTTTAAAATGTGATTGTTATCCATGGATTCTGTATAATTGTTGATCAATTAAAGAAAATAATTACATTTCAAAGTGTTTGAGATTCAATTTGCAGATATTATTTTGTCAAACCAATTAGAATCAACCAAAAAGATAGCTTCATAAGAGTTTGGTACAAAAACAATCAACAAAACAACTATGTCAAAAGAGCAACACAATCAGCTTTCTCAACTTTTCTTAAGCTAAATCCTATTGCTGGCTGGACTATTTATCACTTTAGTGAACTGCTAAGTTAAAGTGATTCTTACAGCTACTTTTCCACCTATGGTAGAATGCACCATCGGTGATGATAGCAGAAGTTCATTCTCTGGGTTAGATATCTAAATGTTTGATAGGATTGCTGCTAAGATTGGTTGGTAGGAGTCAGACTACTCCTATAAATGCATTTAGTACTCAGATTTATTCTCATATATTTAAGATACTTCAGCGTACATTGGGTTTTTTGGAGGATAAACAATTGATTCCGCGAGAGAACAAGAAGGATATGTATTTTCATATCCAATGTGGAACACAGGCATATCAATAATTCTCTATGATAATCTTGACTTCTGGTTTCAAGTCAGTGTAAGAAACATATGTACAAATCTTCAGAAATAAAGAAAAAATTTGAGAAATCGAAGAAAGAATCCAATGAACAAAAAAATCCCTTTTTTACACAACAACAAAAACACAAACGAATTGCTGATCTCACAGACTTTTACTTCTTTTTTCTTCTTCTAGGTGCTGACATGGCAAATCTCCTTGAGTCTAGTAGGTACTGCGTTAGGAATAGGCGTGCTGCAATTTTTCTTCGAGAAGAGGGAATAAAGTTTAGAGTAATTCCTATGGAATTCCATGACAAGCATGTTCTTCATTACAACAATAAATCTCAAGCGCAATGCATCTCGCTTGCTGCAGATCTGCTTTTGGTTTATTGTGCTAATTATTGGTTCAACGTACATAGCTCGAGCAACGAATCTCCTAACAATCGATCGCCCTTTGTACTAAATCAAAACACCGTACGATCTCAATCACCGAAGAGTCATCACTTATAGTCTCTACAAATATGATTTATTCTAATATGGAGCTGTACCTTTAACTTCAGATTTCGGCCCTAATCCAAGTGTTTTCGATGAGATTTCCACTGATTTGATGATTACATACCTAAGTCGTGATGATGACTACAGAGTAGATGGGTTTGTTGTAGATGATATTTAAGCATAAATCTCAGAACGAATGCATTGTAATCTGTTCATTGCGGGTAGATCCTTCTATTAATTCAGTTACGGCATTGCATTTTATAAGACGCAATAGTAGACTTTGATTTAACAAATCAACTCGGCAATACTAACAATAACTTTAGAATAGTCATCAGAAGCACTTATTTCATCATATATTCAGAAGAAATACCCTGCATGCGATAAAGGAGCGAAGAATGATGCTATCACCATGGATCATGTAACAAATACAACGAATTATAATAAAGTTTATTTCAAAAGCTTTTCTCAACCAAAATTTGTTTTCTTCTTCTGATTATTGTCTATTTTAGGTTGGTGGATTGTATGTAATCTAAGGAATCGTGCTAGGATGCGGTCTGTTTATTTATATTGTTACCAAGATACCACTCTATCGAAGGCTGTCTCGAAAGTTAGTTAGCTTGAATATCTAAAGCGCAGAAGCCAAAGAAGACGAAAAGGAACTGCAAGGCGATGAATTAGTAGCAGCAAATATTAAACAAGCAGCCAAAGAGTAGATTACAGCTTTCCAAGCGTAAATCGAGGACAGATTAGATGAAATGGATGAGAATATCATTAAATTCTATGAGATACTTCTCAATGAAGATTAGCTCAAGAAGAATAAGATTATTGTCGACGTAAACTTATCTTTTTTGTTTATTTTTTTTGTAACACAATTTCTTAGTTTGATATGCATCCTGCTCCTCCATCGCAATCTCGAAGACACGAGGAGAGTTTGCAGTAGAGTTAATACATGATGTACACTGCGCACACAAAGGAAGATGAACCTATTCTGGCAAATAATAACAAAAATAATAATAATGATATAGGTGATTTCAACAATAATAGTAACCGCAAGATAACGAATAGTAAGTACATCTACAAGGAAAGTAATTATTTAAGCATTCCAATTGCGAAGGATAACACTAACAGCAACAATATTAATCTTAGTAATTGTAGTAGTAATCCTAATAATATGCCGAATAGCAACTAATTCAAAGACACTTCAATCGAATTACGTAAAGAAACTGAACTCATAGATTTTGGTGAAACAGAGGTTACCTCTGAGATTTAAGATGAAAATGAGATAACACCTGGGTCAACAGCAGAGAAAAAAGAGGAGAATATAGGTGATAGAAGCAATATTAGTGTGAATAAATCGTTGGATAAGTAATAGGTGTATTCAGATTCAGAAGAACCACCAAATCATTAGAAACCCAGAGCAGAAATGAATGTTTCATAATGAAGATATTTTTTGAAGAATAGCCTGAAAAGATGAGTGAAATGATAAAAAGTAAAAGGGAGCTCTATCAAAAAGATAAAGAGATAATTGCTGTACAGAAATTAAAACAGTTATGTTTGAGTGGTTGTTGTATTCTTTCAGATAGGGATAGACAAGAGAGCGACAATTAAATGATCTGATTCTTGGGAGGAATGAATGAAAGAAAAATTTATTGTACACAAAGAAAGAAAAAAAAACTGAACTGAAAAATAATTCATAAAAAGAAAGAATCAATTAATTTC
>Ga0302285_10000950_pt1 | contig 16011 bp, 14 predicted proteins | sample III_Fen_E2_2_FD_200455 | JGI IMG/M metagenome (GOLD analysis project Ga0302285, IMG submission 200455) | Peat permafrost microbial communities from Stordalen Mire near Abisko, Sweden - III_Fen_E2_2 | ecosystem: Environmental > Terrestrial > Soil > Wetlands > Permafrost | place: Sweden: Abisko... | reverse complement strand
CTATCTCTCTGGGAATATCCTTGCTGAGTACTATTTTCTGGATTGTTTTTGCTCATAATGAGTTCTAATTCTTCTTCTAGGATTTTATTCTCTTTCTCAAGTTCATCAAGCAGCGCTTCTTGATCTCTACAAAACCAATCATGTGAGTTAAATCAGTTTAGCAAAGGAACTTTCTTAATATCTCACATATCAGTCATCTGGAATATGTGTTTATCTGTCACCTTTCTTAATAAATCAATCAATTTTCAAATTATTTTCCTTTTAACCAACCCCAAGGCCAGCAATATTATTAATATTATTATTACATTCCCAAATTTTTGTAATCAATTATCAAACTTATTTCAAATCTTTGAAGTTCTTATTTTTGCCATTTCAGACACAAGATAATCAGCACTAATAGTTATAAAAGCATACATTGTTGTGTGAAAAACATGGTAATATTTTGTTGAATAATGATTTGAATTGTTGATCATGTTAAATCTGAATATAAAATTCAACTGGATACTGGAGAGAGGGAAGGAGGTATAATGCTGTTTTGAAACTCCAAAAAGGGAGAAAAGAAGTTATATTACAAAAAGATTATTAATTTTCCAATGAAAGTTATCTTTGTGAATTGTTTTTCGTTTTGGGATGAGTGATACAGATAAACAGTGCAACAATAAATTAAACGAAAAAAAATAATAAAAGAGATAGAGAGCTGAATCTGCGCAGGGAAGATGATGTACCCAAAGCAACACCCCAGCACGAAGAGTGAACCAAAATCTCGTAAGAATCTTACGCAAGTTCAGCGTGAAGAACTCAAAAGAACTGTCGCTGAGAGATTATCTAAAAAATATGGAATCAACAATACTGATTTAATCTTCGGGGAAGTTGCTAATTATATGAATTAGAATCCTCATATTACTGCTGAAGGATTGAAGAGTTTAGAGGAAAACATCAAAGCACAAACTAATAATGCAAATGGCAAACATGTCAATCCTGTTCGTTAAGATGATGAAGAGTCAGTTAAATCAGGAATTTCGAAAATGTCAGGAGCATCGAATTTCGATGCAGTTGATCGATATACACAACAGAAATCAGTTGCAGTAAGATTGAATTTTTTAGGGCAAATCGATGAATAAAATAAAATGGGGAGTGGGGAAAGAGAAATGAAAAGGGCAAACCAAATGAGTCTACTGTGCAGCATGTTTAACTGTTTTGAGAAAATGAAAATGATTTATTGATAAGTTTTGAAAAATTTTAGGACGAAGGAGATAAAGCAAGTGAATCTAGCAGGACTAAAAAACTCTAAGGAACTCAGATTAAAAAAGCTGATAATGACTTGGATTTCTTAGATGAAGAGAATGAATGGGCAGCGATTTATAAATACAATCGATTCTTATATGATAAAGAAGAAGAGCTAAAGAAGCTGCGGAAACAGGAATAGGTTCGTTAAATGAGGAAGGATCTCGAAGCATAAGTTCAAGAAAAGAAAGAGTAACATTTTGTTGTTATGTTCGTCTTGAAATGATCTTATTTTTTTTCGATTTGGTTTTATTTATTTGTTTCATCTTTTGATATTCATTTCTCCTCTTTAAACAGAATCAAGTAAGCGGATAATCAAGAAGTGAATGGCTACATGCAGAACTTAAACCTTCAAATGCAGCGATACGACGAAAGAGAAAAAGAAAAGGAAAAACAACTAGCGTTGATTAAAGAAATGGAGAAAATCACAAGAGCAAAGCAAGTTAAAGATAACAAATATCGCCGTCGCACTGAAGAAAAACAGCAAAAGCAATTAGACGCTTATTTAATGTAGAAAGTGAAAGAAGAATTAGACTAAGAATAGCGATATCAGAACTTCAAGAAAGAGCATCAAGCTGTTGTCATGCAGAAATTACTCCAAGACAATGAAGAAAGAAAAGAACGACTCAAACAAGAAGCAGAACGAGAAAGGCAAGAGAACATACAGCTCATGGATGCATACTGCCGATTAATAGCAGATTAAGATAACGAAAGAGAAAAGAATATCCATGATCGTGATACTAAAATGAAATAATTCCAAAAACTTGCTCTCGACACTGTAGCGAAAGAGCATGAAGATAAATTAGGACTTATGGAGAGAAGACGTGATAAATATCATCTCAGACATGAGAAGAAGCTTGATTAGCTGGAGTTGGAATAGAAGAAAAAAGCAATTGACTAGAAGCACTTTATGAAGGAATATTTATTCAAGCAGATGGAAGAAAAAGATGAAAGGAAAAGATTAGAAAAATTGAATTTCAACGAGCAAGCCGTGATTTGGAAGAAAGACAACGAGGAGTTCATTAAATACGAAGGTAAGAAGAAAACAGACAAGGCAAATGTCATGAAGACATATGCTTCGACACTCAAGGAGCAGATGACTGATAATGCTATCAACAAAAAAGCCATCACAACTGCTATGAACGAAAATGAAACTCTTCTTAATAAGCATCTACTGCAAGAGCTGGAAGAAATGCGTGGAAATGCTAGGACGAAATGAACATTAAATATGTTAGTTATCATCATGAATCACTGTTTGCATATATGAATTGACAAACATTAATCTTAAAAATCTGTTTTTCATAAGATTGAAGTAAATTCAGCTCATTATATTGATTAACAAAGCTTGTGTTACTAAAAAAATCCTACTGAACTCTTTATTTTCTCCATTTGATATGATTCCTTGCTTAGTGTTGTTCTCCAAAAGTAGCATCAAATCTAAATGTTTAAGCTATTCACTGACTTTTTAAAATCTGCTTTATTCAGCACACTACTGAAGTAAATATACATTCCTTGAAATGGAAGGTTTAGAAAATACACAAGATTTTCCATAATGATGGCCTTGAGCTAATAATTTAAAAAATTCTATTATTAAAAGATAAACAAAGAAATTGAAAGTGACAGTCCAACGAGAAGAATCTAAAGCTCTTAATACACTTGGAGTTGCAATGCATACCACTGGAAAATGTTATTCAGTTGAGGTTCTTTGATAATGGAGTTTTACTTAATAACACATGCTAATCAATTTCTATTGCAAGGTAATTTTTGATTTACTGCTTCGATTTATTAAAACGAATTATTGAAAACCATTGGCTGATTATGTTGCTGTCCTTCCCCTCCCCTCCTTCAGCTGGGGTCTTTATTTAATATAAGTCTACTGATTAAGAATCATTGGTTTATCTCTTCGCTAAAGGTTGATGATACTGGCTGATCAATTGAAGTGCTTAAGTGAGATCTTTTTTGTTTATCTCTCCAATTTTACACTTGAATTTACTCACCATCTTCAGTTTAAACATTGATCAAATCTAGCATACTCCATTTCAAGCAAACTTCAATAGTTTTCAGATTGGTTAAGTGTGATTTATTCTAAAAAAAGAGAGACCATTCAAACTGTCTAATAATGTGAAATAGCTCAATTAAACAGGATCAACTATTTTTTTATATTTCTATTCCCTTTTTTGCTGATTGAAAAGCAATCTTCTTCTTCATTTGGAATAATACAAATTATAAATAAACAATAAACAAAAACCGAAGTAAACAACAACAACAACAAAAATAACAATAATACCTTTGAAATAAAAAAATGAAATCCATCTCATTGTTCTTCTTGCTTCTCTTAAGCACTTCTCTTATCATAAGTCTGGCCCAAGAAGCGTAGAATACTTTGGAAGGCGTTGACATTAATCAAGGAACTGAGAGATAACCTGAAACTCTTCGTAGAATCAAGAAGAAAATTGTTATAACTCCAATTAATTAAACAATTACTTGCAAAGAAAATGAAAGGCTTGAGAATGGACAATGTAGACGAATAGCTTATTGACCAGATTCATTCATAGTTTAACCAGTTCATATTTTGTTTGCTTATTGAGCATTATGCTGTTTCATCTTTCGTCAACTTTGGAGACTTTATTAAATCTCCAAAACACAATTAACAGGACCATTAAAAAAGAATAAAAAATATACAAAGAGGAAAAGAAAAATATATTAAAAAAGGCATAAACATTATCAGTTTATGATGTATTCTTGTTGGTAGTAGAGGGGTTATGTTTGAATCAAACAGTCAGAGAGTTCATGAATATTTATTTTTAAACAAACAAATTTGTTTTGCTACCACTTTTATGGCTTTTATGGAAGAAATATTAACATCTTGGATATGTGAACATAGCTACACAGTATAAATCATTTTGTTAAGCTTGTAGATCCTGCTCGATGCCAAAAGTTCCTATGGACAATACAAAAATTGTGAATCAAGAATCAATAAAGAGAGAGAGAGTTTATTGAGTTTGATACTTTTTTAATCAGATTTTAATTGGTTACATTTATTTCACTCATGGCTCTGTGATTTCTCTCTAATATTTCGATTCAGGAGAGGACATCTTTCAAAAAGCCATTTTAAACACCAGAAGAATAGCAATTAGATTAGATATTCTCAAGATATTTGAACTCGTGCAAAAAGCGAATTTAACAGTGGTAGCTGCGCAATGCACCTATTCGGTGTCTAAATTATCATACTTGTAGAGCAAATAGGTATTATCCCATAGATTAGTCAGAGCTTCATATTGTTTCGCGCCGATTTGTAAATATTCAGGGAAGAACAACCATGTAACAGAATTCCCCTTGTAGACAGCATTGGAATACTCAGAGATACTGGAGCGAATCGAGAGGTCATTCTTGATTGTCCTATGAAGATTAATAGTTTGTTTCTCACCAACAATAGTAGGATCCATCTTCACCATGAATTAGGATAGTTGACTCTATGTATATTCGCTATTTAACTGGAGGATCACAGATAGAATGATTCCATCTGAAGAAGAAGACAAAGAACTAGAAGAAGAAAAATAGAACTGTAATTCACCTGACCCTGCAACACCAGATAAGGCATTGATTCCTGGAGATCTCGAGATAATTTGATTGAGGTAATACCATTATGTATTCCCAGCTGAGGATTCTTTTCGCAATTTTGCACCTCGAAATCCAGTGTCTATCTCAAGCACTCCTCTGTTGGTTTTGTACTGGAATTGAAGGTACATGTTTTCCCATTCAATGTAGTAGCGAGTTATTGTTGAATCATCGCATGATTGCTCTGTGGAAGCGGTATCGATAGTGATATCTTAGATTATTTATTCGCTTCCATTGCATGTACTAAGGGCTTAAACGCTATTATTCTAGATGTTGTCTAAGAGAACCAAGGCAAGAGTACATAGGAGAAGACGCATTGAGCGATTGCAGAGCCCTCTATTGATTTTCGTTTAGTTGAATATTTTGATTTGCATTTTTGCTTATTTTCACTTCTATTCCTTGTTTTTTTTGTTTTTTGAAAATATTCACAAGGAGGTGTTGTTAAATCAAATCAAATTAGAAAAGAAACTATCCCAAGCAGCTGCTCTTAATCTCACAGGTATCTTGAGGTAATTTAGCTATTCAGATAGATTTTATCATCGACAAAAGAATCCTAAAACTACAAACAATAGTTTAAATCCTCAAACAAATTCTCTTCTTTTTTTCTTCTACATTTATCGATTTTTTAATACAGTTTCTTCTTCTTTTTTTTACAAGAAAAATCACCAAAACAACATACAAAATCAACTTCCCTTTCTTCACTATCCTTCAAATCGCTTGAATAAAAGGGATACATTGACTCCCCCAAATCCGAAAGAATTTTTTAATGCATAGTTAATCTTTTATCCTTGTGATTCTCTCACGATATTCAATACCGGACTTGCAATCGGATTCGATAGATTTCTTGTTAACGGTGAAATACTCTCTTTGATAGACATAATTGTAAATATACTCTCAATAGCTCCAGCTGCTCCAAAAGTATGTCCAATAGCTCCTTTATTAGCTGTTATCGTGCATTTCTGCAAGGTTTATGGATCTTCATTGAATAATTTACTGATTCCAACAGCTTCAGCTAGATCCCCTGCTGGCGTGCTTGTTGCATGGCAATTAATGTGATCAACTTAGGAATGATGAATATTCCCATGATTTAATGCATTCTGCATTGCTCGAAGTCCACCTTCTCCTGTTTCGATTGGCCTTGTGAGGTGATATCCATCAGAAGATTATCCATATGCAATAATTTCTGAATAGATTTTAGCTCCACGATTTAAAGCATGTTGTAGTTCTTCGAGGATAATAATCCCAGCTCCTTCTCCAAGAACGAATCCTGATCTCTCTGAGTCAAATGGCCTGCTAGATTAATCAGGGGAGGAATATTTTTTAGTAGTCATTGCTTAGAGTTTCATAGAAGCATAGAGATTTGTAGGACAAAGAGAATCTTCACTGCCACCAGCGAGCATAACCTTTGCGTCACCAAGTTGAATGTTTCGGAAGGCATCTCCAATAGCACTGGATCCTGTAGCGCATGCTGTGGAAGCTGTAGCAGAAGGACCTTTTGTGTGGTGGGGGTAAAGAAGACATTTAAATTAGAAAAGCAAACATTTTTAGATGAAAATATTGGGGAAACAAACGAATAATTAATAATTTGGAAGAGTCTAAAAACCTTTTTTTGTTCATTATTGCTGTTCACCTTTTAGATTGTATTTTATGCTGATGTTCGCTGATGCCATATTAGTGAGAACATGCAGAATCGTCAGCCTATTCAACGAACTAAACCCTTTTGTTTGCGAATCTCTGAGAATCTCAGTTAATCTTGGAATGTTCGAGCTCATCACACCTACATTCACTCCAGTCTATACCTGCAAATCTTCGCTTGTCTGTAGTATTTCCATCAGACCACTATCTGTAAGGGCTTCATGCGCTGCAGCCATTGCGTAGGAGTTTGTGTTATTTGCTGAAAATGCAACTTTCCATTTTTTATGATCAAATCCTTGCTTGATTGGCGCAACATATGATTCAAGTGGATAGTATTCTGGCAGAGCTAGTTTATTCGAAGGATCTTCAGCTTTCAGGCGATTCACATATTCGGATGTGGAAACTATACCCGATTCGTTGTTAAGAAGTGCCTTCCAAGAGAGTGGCGCAGTTAAACCAAGTGGAGACACAGCTCCAAGACCAGTGATAACTACTCTGTTCAGCTATTTCATTTGGAAATACTACTAATAATATCTTTGATAAACGAAATTGCGGGAATATTAAAATTGTTTTCGATTATTAAATTAGCAAAGAACAAAAAAAGTTCAAGAAATATCATTATTCATAGGATAAGCTATGGTAGGAATCAATTTAAGTCAGTCGAATTATCTTAAATATGGGAAAGGTTGTTTATCAAGCTACTGGAAGAATGCGAAACAGAAATAGAGAAATTCATGCAAAGATACTGTTGTTTTGTAAAATCATTCTCATTTTTCATCTCTTGAGAGCAGCAGTTTGCGGGCGAACCATCTTTCCTCTTTTTTGAGTCACATCATCTTCTTAGAATTCATTCATATTGTTTGGATTTTCATTAGAAGGCATAATATTAATATTGTTATTGTGAGTATTACTTTCACTGTATTACATTGAATCCGCTTCTGCACTAATTGTCTTAATATGCGTATCTGCATAAGCATTGTCTGTATCTTTCTTATCCGTCTATGACACGACTGAAGAAAACCTAGGATCAAGTTGAGTATCTATGCTCTAAACCATCTGCATACTTTATATATTTTAAAAGTTTTAAGCTGCTGCAAGGAGTTACTACTATTAATGCAGCACAGCCCCCGAAGATGAAGAAATGCCAGCTGCATTTGCATGTGATCCTAGTTAATGGAGGTCATGGGAATGCAATTATGCTAGCGATGCACCTTATCCACTCACCATTAACAAGGAATTTGTGATATTAGAATTATTCCCATTGCTGTTCTCCGAGTGAAGTTTGAATGCGACACTTTCAGCGAACGGAACATTGAGTCCATTGAATGGCTGAGCAGCTACAGCGGAAGAAGGACGAAGAGATGAATTCTTAGCTGTACCTGGTCGAATAAGTTTCAAACTTTGATCTTTCTGCATTTGATCTAAATCAATCGCTGCTCTGTTGGAAGCGAGAAGGGATTATTCAGCCGAAGCAGCTGATAAATTGTAGTGCGAATGCAGTTATTATAACCTAGCTATTTCTTGTATTTATAGTTATTCATTTGGTGACAGATTTGGGTGTAAATTGTTCTGCCAATCACCTGAGGACAGAATCCTTTGTTGAAGCTACTAAAGCTGCTTTTATTAATGCAATGAAAACTCACTTGCTTGCTGTAGTATCTGCGATTAATAATCGGAGCTAAAAAAAGCTGGAGGATTGACTCCTGCAGACGCAGATTAAGATGCGTTAAATCTTTGTAACGCTTCTTGTGTTTATTTAACAAGTTCCACGAGATTATCAGAATTATACGCCAATCGCTGTCCGGATACTTTCAAATTAAGCTTATCGAATTAGCTCTCCTAACGAAGCTTATCTTTTAGTTTCTTTCTTTTTTCCTGTTCTTGAGCAGCAGCTAGAAGTTCTAAATGATCATAATTCCTTGTGATCCTTTCTTTCACAACTTAAACGGGGCCATAACTAAGTAATGCATGATAACTAGTTTTATTGTAACTCAGACCATCGCCTGTTGCTGTCATCGGTCTAGCTTACGCAGTCGAGTGCTAATTACCCGATAATGGACGAAAAACTCCTTGTTGAGCTGTCGCACTTTGAACACGTTTCATATTCCCTTTGATACTTTGTTTTTTCTAAAAAGATGGGTACATCCCAGATATCACTGTGGGTGTATCATGCGCTTCCAATTAAAGATCTTGCTATTGTTGCTACTGTGATTGTCCTAGTTGTTATTAAATATCTTGGGTAATTGAATATTGCAACGAAGATTAGTATTGATGTGATTAAAGACCATAACTTCCTGAGAATTGGGTTTGTTAGAATTTCGATGATTGCTAGTTGTTCTGAGCTGTGCTCGTAGGGATAGTTGGATATTACAGGCTAGATTGATTTTTATTGGAATTTTTATTATCAGATGGTTGATTTTTCAGAAGTGTCTCAAAAGATTGAATCTTGAGATCTTCGATCTCATCGTCAGCTTCTTCTTGGATATTGTGAAAATCTTATTATTATCCTTGCTTTAGTGATTTCCCACTTAGCAAACGATTTATTGTTGATAAGCTTTACCCAAGTGAATCAATTGTTTCCTTTACACCATCTTACTTGTCAATATTGTCACCCCATTGCTGAACTTTGCTACGTTCATTTTGTTAGAAAAATTTCGCACAATTCCCTAATATTTCAAGTTCAGCATTCTACTAATCATGACTGATATCTCGAGAATCCCCTCTAAGCATGCTGATGTCATCTCTAGAATTTGCTTTAGCTGTTTGAGGTCGCAGTTTAGAGGTATCTTTCTTCTTTCCTGATTTAGGTAACGATGTTTTTGGTCTTTCTTCTTTAATTGAAGCAGTTCCTTGCAAACCTGGTGTTCCTACAGCTCTAGTTGATGAGGATTTAGTGAATTTATTCTATTAAAAAAGATGGCTTTATTTATCTGATGTAGCATTCTATTAGTTTAGACTATTCTACTGATGAATGTTCGAAAGGGAAATGATTTCGTTTTAACTATCTTAGAAATCATTACTGTCATCAGTATTCGACAAGAAGTCATTGTGCTTACCGTTTGGATTCGTTTCACCGTTTGGACCGTTGAACATGTAGTCAACCGCACCTGAGTTTGCGATTAAATAGAAATCCATCTCATTGAAGTTCGTTTTGAGATCCTCTAGCTCTCGAATCTTTCCATCGAGTTCTTCCTTTTGTTTCTTGATTTTGAACAGCGCAGAGTGGATTGAGAAGGTGTTGAGTTTTCGAGCTGGTTTGATCACAAATCGAGATTCTTTTTTAATTTTCTATCCCTCAAGTAATTTATTGTACAGATCAGCAGAGTTCAGCTGATGAGGATGATGCTACCCACCTGCACTCATGGATACTCTTTTACCTGCTTGCGCAGGTTAGTTATTATTATTATCTTATACGCCATTTGATCCACCCCAAGCGCGTTTTTAGATTTTCGCAGTGTATGGTCGATCATAAATGAAACGCTTTTTAGAAGAACTCATTTCTTATCCGACATTATCGATGTAGTTTTTTTGTTCGTTTGGAAAGTCATGCTTAATGATAACAGGACATGCTGAACCAAGTGTCTGCTTGCTGGAATCTCTACTGAGAGCTGCCGTCTGTGGTCGTTTTATCTGAATAATTTAGGAAAATTAGTTCTCTTGAAGCATTTCCATTTTGTGTCTAATATTTGTATTGTTCTTTATTTATCTTGTGATTTCTTGATTTATGATTCTCTTTTGCTCTCTGCAATCGCCTATCTCAGTTGAAAAAACTAACAATAACAAAAAAAACAAAAAAATCCTAATTATAATTTGATAATCGTTTCTATTTCGAAAAAAGGTGCTTCCAATCGCTTTAATAACTTAAATTATCATAATCTTAGTCTTTTTCCAGCAGAATCTTTTGAAAAAATAAAACCATAAACCATTATCTGTTACCATGTGAGTCTCATTTGTTAGATAATCAATCAGCCATACCCAAGACATCAACTTGATATCAAGTAGTACTCTTTTGGGTTTGTAAATTAAATTATCACTTCTACATTATTCTTAGATAAACTGACTGCAAAGCTACTATTCAAATTATTAAATAATTTCTCAATCTTTTAAGCACCCTTGACTCCGAATAGCTAATAAATTCATTCGATTTACTGGCAATTACCAATAAAATTATCTCTTAAAACTCAATCTGCTAATAATGAGTCAAAATATTATTTAAATTACTAGGAGTTTAACGTGGTAGAATTTGAAGATCTTTCATGTAATAATCTCGATGGCGCATCTATCGTCAGAGCTGGGGGTAGGAGAATCAAACGCATTAATTAAGGAGTAGTTCAAAAGCAACCGAAGTGTCTGATATGATATAATAAAAAATAAAAAAATTCAAACAATATCTTAGATCAAAAAGTACATATTTCAACTAAACTAGCAATGCTTTCAAGAGTCCTCACAAGACATTTCTCCCTGTGGGCTGGTGTCCCACTTGCACCACCTGATCCTGTTCTTGGTAAGCCTGCATAAAGGATTATTCATAGAATTTCACTGAGATATTGATAGGTTTCTAACTGGGTTTTTGCTTTTCTTCTTTAGGTGTTGCTGAAAATTTCAAGAAAGACACTGCACCTAATAAGGTTAATCTCTCCGTTGGTGCCTACAGAGACGATAACGGCAAACCAGTTGTTCTTGAATGCGTTCGCAAGGTAATCAAAACTAATAATTTCATGTTTCAATAAGTAAAATGGTATTTTATTGCTATCTAGGCCAGCTAAATCATTGTCGAGAAGAACATGGATAATGAATATCTTCCAATTTAAGGAAACGACAATTTCATCAATGCAGCTCTTAAGCTTGGATATGGTGAGTAGTTCTACAACGCGAACAGAGATAGACTAGCAGGTGCTCAAGCCCTCTCAGGTACTGGTGCTTTAAGAACTGGTTTCGATTACTTAAAGAGATTCCTCCCTGAAAACACAACTGTTTATGTGCCTAACCCAACTTGGCCTAATCACAATAACATTGCCAGAGATGCTGGTTTTGATGTGAAGTTCTACTCTTATTACGATGCCTCCATCAAGGTAAAAGAATTGAAAAACTGAAGGAGATTATGTTTTATCATTTATTTCTTATTTCCAATTTCAGGGAGTAAATTTCGGTAAACTTTACGAAGAAATCAAGAATGCTAAGAATGGATCAGTCTATATTATGCATGCTTGTGCACATAACCCAACTGGATGCGATCTTACTATTGAGCAATGGAAGGAACTCAAGGATCTTTTCTTACAAAAACAACACGTTTGCTTCCTCGACATGGCTTATTAGGTATTATTTTTTTGGCGATTATTTACAATAAAAAGATAGAAAAGAGAGATTGTTATTCAACTCTTAATTGAAAATATATATTTTTCAGGGATTCACCAGTGGAGACTGCTAACTTGATTCAGCTCCAGTGAGACTCCTTGCGAATGGAGGAGTGAATCTTCTGTTGGCTTAATCTTTTGCTAAATCTATGGGTCTTTACGGCTAGAGAATTGGTTCGGTTTCTGTTTTAACTCAAAGCGCAAGTGAAGCTAAAAATGTACTTTCCTAGCTGAAGTAAGTAATCCGCCCTACTGTATCATCTCCTCCCTTGCATGGTGCGCGTATTGCTGAGATCATCCTAACTGATCCAAATCTCCTCAGCTTATGGTACAAGGAAGTGAAAATGATGGCTGATAGAATTGCAGATATGCGAGTTGCTTTCGTGAAAGACTTGAAAAAAGCTGGTTCTACTCATGATTGGAGTCACATCACCAATCAACGTGGAATGTTCGCTTATACTGTAGACATTTAGAAAAAATTTGAAATTAATTCATTTTTCCATGAGAATATCTTAACATTCTAAAATGATATTAATGGTCTTTTTTTGACTTTTTTATTAGGGTGTTAACAAAGATCACGTGCAGAGCTTGATTAATGATCATCACATATACCTCGTTGGCTCAGGTAGAATTAGCGTTGCAGGTCTCAACACAAAGAATGTTGCTCAAGTAGCCAATGCCTTCCATACCGTCACAAAGAACTCTAAGATTTGATCATTTTTTTATAAACACAAGAAATTCATGCTCAATTTGATTTTCATGTTTTATCTTAAAATAAGTGTCATGTAAATATCTCTCTCTACTTAATGAATCTCATTTTCTTTATTCATCTTTGTACATTTTTTGTTGAGGAATTCCACGCTCACCCATTCAAAATTATTATTAAATTTTTTTTGGGAAAATTTCCTTCAAGACAAACACTTTTAGCGCAAAAAAAATAATACCAATTCATCTATGGATACGATTTAACCTTAAGTATTTTACTAGCCAACTGAAAATCTTGATTTCCAGCAGCCCATTGAAGATGAAGGAATTAGCGACTAAGGTGACATGCGCTTGTTTACATTTCTTCTTGAATCACTTGTTACAAATCGCTACTACATTGTCTTGGGACTTTTCGCACATTATGGAGTTGTCAATCTTTTCTTCCATCTGACTTAGATGAAAACAATTGTGGCGAATAAGCGAACTCAGAAAAATAGCCATACAAATAAGAAACTTAAAGTAGCTGCAATAGGTGTCTACTGGTGGTTCCTTGCTTCTGTAAGTATCATAAGCAAATGATTAATAAATGAAAGCTAATGTTTGTTCAGCTCATAAATTCTTAAAAATCAAAGCTTGATCTTTCAATTTATTTGAAAATATGATTTTGTTTCTTTTAGATATTCCACTTTGAGTCATTTTTCTGGGTACTTTGGCTGATTCTGATTGCAAAGACATTGCAGAATTATGAACATTTGATCAAATATTTAGACATTTTTAGCTGTGGAAACATAGGTTTCTTTGTCTATGCTGTTAAAAGCATGATTCATATTTCTGGCATTGATGTATTGAGTTTTAATCTAATTTTCCAGTATTGCTCAATAATATTTTTTGGTATTTGTGATTAGGTATTCCTCCCTACAGTGACCATCTTCTTCATTGCGGTACTTTTCAGGACAATCAGGTAAATCATCAGTCATTCTTCCATTGACTATGATGATTAAAAATACTAATGATATTCTTGAGCAATTATTTGATCTATTTCTTTTTCTAAAATGATTCTTAGCACAAGTCTAGATAGGACAACATTTATTAGTCGTGCTTGTTTTGGATTCAGCGTTGGTTATATTACTGCCTTATGTTTACGTAATCTTTCAATTATAGATAATTTTTCATGAATAAGAAACACAAAAAATATTATGATTTTTGAGTATTTTTTTGTGTTTAAAAGATTAACTTCAAGGACAATATTGGAAAGAAATGGGTGCTGGATATCTGAGCTCATTGCTAGTTATTGGATTCCTAGCTCATTTGGCTTTGATTAGTTTCTCTAAAGAAGATGATCTAAAGAAGGCAGATTCACATGAAGATCACTCTGAGAAAAAGAACTGAAAAGGAATTATTATTAGCAAGTATTAAGATTGGGATATTAGAGAGAGAGAGTGAAGAGTGTGCAAGGTAGTTGGTTTCAAATATATTTCAAACAGATAATTTTATGAAATGTTGATAATTAGAAGGAATTCAATTGTTTTTTTCGAAAACATCTAATATTTGTTTTGCTTTAAATCAAATTAAAATTAAAGAATAAGTACCTGTTTTGTGTTTGTGTATCCAAAGCATTTGATTTCTGATGGGAAGACCAAAGAGGAACTGGAATCACCAAGAGAAAAAGAAGAAAAAGTAATTTTGAGAAAACGAAGAACTGTGAACTTTAATTATATTATTTTAATTCTAATCAGCTTTTGGAAATTCAGTCTGTGCAGCTCACCCTTGCGTTGAATAGATAGGCATGAGTGGTTCTGCCACCTGCGGCCTGCGACTCCAGATCCGTGATTGCGAAAACCTGTCTGGGACAGTTTACTATGTCTTTACAATAATCGACTAAGATTCTGGGTTTTGGTGGCGTTTCCATTAAAGATACAGCTAACTTTCTGATCTTCACGAGTAGCTCTTAAAATGCAAAAAGAAGTGTCAATATGATTCTGTTGTGATACCATAATTTCCAGCTAAAAAGTGGTGGGCTGTGCAAGATCATGAGTTTATTTTACAGCGAAAAAGAGAGCTTTAAGAGTATTTCGATTAACTACGTTCGCAGCCAGATGCATTGAATATGAAACCATTAGTTAGTTTCCTAAATATTAGAGATACTTAGCCATAACCACTGACGTTCACTGTAATTTTTTAATTCAATTTTCAAAGATTAGCATACTAACAATGCCCAAAAACTAAAGAATCTTACAATAAAATTAAAAAATGCTTCGAAATTGATTTTACTGGAAATAATAATACATTCTTATCTAAGTGAAATACTCTTTTTCTAATCGATTTGGTTCACTTTTTCTTATGTTCTTACTTTTAATATTAGACTCTCTAATACTTTTACTCGTTTGAAAATAAAGGATAAATTGAGTCTCCTTGAAGGAGGAGGAGGAAGAGGAGGAAAAGGAACTGCTGATTCTGCACCACAAAACACATCAACTTCAAGTTACACTGCATATGCCTATGCTGTAATACATTTTATTTTTTTAAAATCGATTTAAATTATTTTTACAATTTTGTCTAAAAGGGTGAAGAAGGTATGTCATCTCGACATGATGAAGACCTACTGGGCGATAGATAAAGTGTATCTTTATGGGATTCTTAGCTCGGTGGAGGTATGAGTAGAACAGGCAAAACAGTAATAGAAACAAAGAAGAGTAATTTATTTCCATCTTTGTTAAGCGAGGATGACATTGAGTCTATTAGACAATCATTTGAAGGTTAGTCTGAATCTGAAAATAACTCATCATTAATGCAATTTCTAGCTACTCCAACAAACTAAGCTATTCAGTCATTGCAGTAATCTCATTTGTAAAATCACAATCAACTCTGTGAGTTGGAAATGTCATTTGATAAAATTTATGGAGGAGATTCTCTAGGTAATTCCCATAATTCCTAAGGTACATGCTATGGAGGAGTAGAATGTAAATGTTGCACTGGGTATTCTCTAGCAAATGCATATTAAAGAAGCGTGGAACAATATAGAATGGTAGAACAACGATTTAAATAAGAAATAGAGTAGATAATTGAATAAACTGAGCACTCAAGTGTTATTGAGTAGGATATATTCTTTGATGATGAGGAAGAGGAGGAGAATGAAGAGGAACAAGAATAGTAAACACCTAATGGTAGTATTAGTATTGATGCTTAAAAGAATGATAATGAATATAATTCTGCTAATAAATCCTCAAAGAAATTATCTTTTTCCCAACAAACTCAAAAGTCAAGAAATAGCTCTTAAGGATATATCTCACAAACCGAATCAAGGTGTGACAGCACTTAAACTGAATATGATGATGATGGGGTTTTAGGAAAAGGAAGTCATTTTAACTCTAACATCCTGGATGAATTAAACCTCTCCAAAAGAGATTAAGAAGAA
>Ga0302285_10000948_pt1 | contig 16030 bp, 13 predicted proteins | sample III_Fen_E2_2_FD_200455 | JGI IMG/M metagenome (GOLD analysis project Ga0302285, IMG submission 200455) | Peat permafrost microbial communities from Stordalen Mire near Abisko, Sweden - III_Fen_E2_2 | ecosystem: Environmental > Terrestrial > Soil > Wetlands > Permafrost | place: Sweden: Abisko... | reverse complement strand
AGAAATAAAAAGAAAAATGACAGATATAACTTGTCCAACTTGTCAGAAAGGAAAAATGATGGAGAGAAAAGGAAGATTTGGAATATTCTATTCTTGTAGTAATTATCCAGATTGTAAAAATGCTATAAAGGCAAAACCAACAGGAAATATCTGTCCCCTATGTCAGTCATTAATGATGGAAGGCACAAAAACTATTCCAGAAAGATGTTCAAATAAAATGTGTAGAAATCATAACCCACATAAAAATGGTGATGATATAAAATCTAATAAATAATTAAATATCAGATTTTTATATAATTTAGATAAAAAATAAAAGCTCCTATTCGTAAGGTCCTCGGATCTCCTCGCCAAAATATCTTCTTCGAAAAAAGAAGCTCGGCCAGACCATTACTCACAGGACTTTTAATTTTTTATCTAAATCAATCTAGTTATTTAAAAAACATAATAAATAAAATATAAAAATATCGGCACATATGCCGATATTTTTATATGCTTTCCTTAGATATACCTGTGGTGTATAATCAAAAGATGAATATGGATATAAATAAAATATATTCTCTAGTAAAGAATTTAAACGAATCAGATAAGCTGCTTATACAAAAAGCATATAATTTCGCACATAATGCTCACAAAGACCAACTCCGTAAAAGTGGAGAACCTTATTTTGTTCATGTATACAATACAGCATTAAATCTAGCAGACTTAGGTATGAGTCCTATCGTTATTTGTGCAGGATTCCTTCATGATGTAATAGAAGACACAGATACAAAAGAAGAAGACCTAGAAAAAGAATTCGGCAAAGAATTAGTCTCGTTAGTAAATGGTGTTACAAAACTTGGAACTGTTAAATATAAAGGCATAGAAAGAAATGTAGAAAATCTTAGAAAATTTTTCGTTTCTGTAGCAGAAGACTTAAGAGTTCTAGTTATTAAACTTGCAGATAGATTACATAATATAGAAACACTCGAATATGTAAGACCCGATAAACAAACACGCATTGCACTTGAAACACTCGAAGTATATGCTCCACTCGCAAACAGACTTTCAATGGGAAGACTAAAGGGACGATTAGAAGATGCTGCTTTTAAATATGCCTACCCAAAAGAATATGAAGAAGTTAAACACTTACTTCTCTCAAAAAAAGATGCAAAAGAAAAATATCTTATTGAAGTAAAAGATGAATTAAATAAAAAGTTCGAAGAAGAAGGTATTAAAAATACAATAATAAATTACCGTCAGAAACATTTATATTCTCTTTGGAAAAAATTAAAAAAACACAATATGGATATCGATAAGATTTACGATATTATTGCACTTCGAGTAATCGTTGATTCTGTTTCTGATTGTTATCATGTTCTTGGTTTAATACATGGACAATGGACTCCACTTCCTAATCGTATAAAAGACTATATTGCTATGCCTAAAGCAAACGGTTATCAAAGTCTCCATACCACTATATTCACAGGAACAGGAGGTATTGTAGAAATACAGATTAGAACTCATGAAATGCACGAGAAGGCAGAAAATGGTATTGCGGCTCACTTTATATATAAAGAAAAAACAACTCAACTAAAAACAAAAGAATTTGAATGGGTAAATCAACTTCACGAATTAAATCAAAATCAAGAAGAAGAAAAAGAAAAACCAGAAAAATTCCTAGAGAAAATAAAGCTTAATTTCTTTAAAGATAGAATATTCGTATTTACACCAAAGGGAGATATCATAGACCTACCAGAAGGTTCAAGTGTTATTGATTTTGCTTATGCAATACATACAGACCTTGGAGATCATGCACAAGGAGCAAAAGTTAATGGAAAAAACTGTGCACTACATACCGTAATTAAAACTCACGACATAGTAGAAATACAAGTAAATAAAAATGCAAAACCATCCTCTAAATGGTTAGACCATGCAAAAACAAGTTTAGCTCGTAAAAGAATCAACAATTATCTAAAAGAAAATAGTCTACTCTCAAAATTCTTATCATTTGGTAAATAACAAATAAAAAAACCGTATTAATACGGTTTTTTTATTTTGAATCTAAACTGAGAAATTTTTTATATTATATAAATCAACTTCCCCTTTTTCTATTTCATCTGGTGTTCTATCATCGATTAGATGCAAATCATCCTCTTGAGCTAATTCATTTGATGCAATAGCTTCTGGTGTTTTTTCTTCTGTTTCAACAACAACTGGTTCTTGCTTTGCCATAAATTTCTCAAGCATTTCATTTGGATTATTTGAGCTTCCTTCATTGGATTTAATAACCCCTAGAATTGTGCGTAAGTCTTCATTTGTAAAGAAATCAATTGTTATATAACCACCCTGTTCTTTCTTCTCTATGTGAACACGAGTACCAAGTGTCTCTTGTAGTTTCTCTTCTATTTCTGTAATCTCTGGATCTGGTAGATACTCCTTTTTACGAACACGATCAAATGCTATCTTGCGAGCTATTTTTTCTGCATCTCTTACTGTCATCTTCTTGAACATTATTTCTTTAAAGAGAACTAGTTGTTCTTCTGGTCTATCTGCAAGCATTAAAATAGGACGAGTATGACCTTCACTGATCTTTGAAGCTGACAAGGCATCTAGAACTTCTTGAGGTAAGGCCAAAAGTCTTAGTGTGTTTGAAACATATTCGCGACTCTTACCAACTTTTACTCCTATTTGTAAATGTGTAAATTTGAATTCTTCTGCAAGACGAAAGAAAGCTCTAGCTCTCTCTACTGCATTTAAGTCTTCGCGTTGTAAGTTCTCAATAATAGCAAGCTCAAGCTTTGCCATATTGTCATCTCCTACACGAATAATAACTGGGACCTGTGAAAGTCCTGCTATCGTAGAAGCTCTCAAACGGCGTTCTCCTGCGATAAGTTCATATTCTACAGAAATACCTCCATCTTCCTTCAAAACTTCCATACGAGACACAACAAGGGGCTGTAATACTCCATACTGACGGATTGAATCTGCTAAATCCTTCAAACGAGCTTCATCGAATTCTCGACGAGGCTGAAACGGATTCGGTTTAATTTTTTCTACATCTATCCAAAAAATTGAATTACTATAAAGCTGTGACATATATTTTATTTTAGCATATTTTTACTATCTTGAAAAATATACTAAAACCGTGTATACTCTTCTTGTGTTAGTATGCGTCGGTGGTGGAGTGGTCTATCACAACAGACTGTAAATCTGTCGCCTTCGGGCTTCGTTGGTTCGAATCCAACCCGACGCACAAATAAAAAAACCTTCTTTCGGGAAGGTTTTTTTATTTGTGCGTCGGAGCGACTAAACTACTTTAGTCGCGTGTTGGATTCGAAGCCCAATTCGTTTTTCGGTGTTAACCGAAACGAATTGGGGTACTGAACCTGTAAGGTTCGAAAAGCGTACTCGCGTTCCAACCCGACTTCAAATACTTGTGACCGAAACATGTACTCATAGTCCAACCCGTGTTGGATTCGAAGCCCAATTCGTTTTTCGGTGTTAACCGAAACGAATTGGTGTACTGAACCTGTAAAGTTCGAAAAGCCCTAAAGGATTGCATTTTCAATAAGTTGATTACAACTTAAGAAAATGGGAACGTACTCGCGGTCCAACCCCTCCTAATAATTTCTCTTAATAAAATCTTCTGCTGCAATTATATTTTGTGGACTATCTACTGCTACCCATTCAGAAAATTGAAATTCCTTAAGTGGTAAACTATCAAGATTATTAAACAGAGTATGAGGTAATCCGACTTCTCCATTTTTTAATAACACAGGAGAGAAAGAGAATATTTTGCGTGATAATAAATAAAAACCATTTACAAATTTATCATTAACTAAATCTTCTGTTTTTTCATGATATCGAAAACCTTTAATCAAGCCATTAGAAGTATCAATACCATGATATATCCACGGCATAGAAGATATTGTTAAACCAATACCACATTCTTTACTTAAAAAAGCATTATCAATATCTTCTTTTTTATATAAATCATCACAATTACAAACAGCAAACATTTCTGTATCTATAAATGGTAGAGCACATTGAATTGCTGAGAAGGTACCCTTAGGATAAATATGACTTTGAATAACATACGAAATGGGTACCCCTTTGTACTGACTACCATAATGTTCACTAATTTTAAAACCGAGCATATCGTTTATTACAAAAATAATACCAGAAATATGAGGAATACATAGATCAAGAGTATGTTCTACAAGTGGTTTTGATAAGATTGGGATTAAGGCCTTGGGAGTTTCTTCGGTTATAGGCAAAAAACGAGTTCCCTTTCCTGCTGCTAATACGATAAGTTTCATATATAAAATAATAACACCCACGGTAAGAAAAATCTACCGTGGGTGTTTGTTGTTAGAATCTATAATCTCTAAAGGATATTTTTTCTCCAAGAATTCCAAAACGAAATTCTCTATTTGAAATATATCTCAAAAAATGAATTATAATTCTTAGCGTCGATGTTCTGTAGACTTCTTCTCCTTTGTTTAGGATATCTGGTAGTTTGTGCCAGCTTAGTATACAGTGTTCATCACTTGCCTGAAGATCTTTAATCATATTCTTGTATTCTTTGTAGAAATAAAAAACATGACCTTTTTCATCTTTTCCTAATTTAGGAAGTTTCTGAATCATATGACAAAAATACAGAATATCATCTGGTTTGATAGATAGCGTACCTTTTGTTTCTTCAAAAATCTCTCTGCAAGCTGCAATATTAGGAGTAATATCAGAGATATCAAAACCTCCACCTAATAATTCAAATAAATTATCAGAAGAATTACACCCAAGTAAAAATTCCATTTCTTCCCATTTATCTAGAGAACCAAAAAAAATGACAACAAATGAACCATCCCTAGGACTTTCATTTTCTTTCATACTATTGAAACTTTAAGATTTTTAAAAAAAAGATTACGAATACAATACAAATCAGCATTATATAAACGAATACATCCATTAGTTGGTTTGAGTATACTATCTGTATCATCAGAACAACCATGAAATCCAATTCCGCGAATTTTATTTGTTTTAGGTATTGAAATATACAAACAAATAAAACAAGGACCAAAATTTACAGGTGTTTTAATTGTCTTAGAAAAAACAGCAGCAACTGGATTATTTATATCATTTATAGGTAAATCAATATGACGAATTTTTGTTTCGCATATTGGTGTTTTACCATCTTCCGGACTGGAATCAATAAAATCAATAAATCCATTTATGCCAATTTCACAAGGCAGATAACATTGTAAATCTTCACATATAAGAGAGACTTGTTTTAATTTAGTATCAACAATAATTTGAGTTAAAAAACAATAACCCAAATTTTTCATTTTATCTAAAAAAATCAATAAATCAGAAGAAGTCTTCCCTTTTTTATATAATTCTTTTCCTTTTTTCATTTTATGTAGTTTTTATAAAGAATTTTATTTAACAATACATTATCACATTTTTGACTTTTGTCAAAAAAAATAGCCTGAAGAATAAATTCTTCAGGCTATAATCATTAATTAAAAGGTACAAAATAATAAATAAAATTTTACTTGTTTTTGATTGGAATTCTCATTTTATAGAATGAGCGCCAAACAAATACTAATGCAATAGCGAGGAATCCAGCACCAATAAAGGAACTATAATCTTTCCCAATACCAGCGATAGCATCAAGTTTCATTTTCAAAGCAATTTCAGTAGCTAATAATCCAAACAATGTTGAAAATTTAATGATTGGATTAAGTGACACAGACGAAGTATCTTTAAATGGATCACCAACGGTATCTCCAATAACAGCAGCTTCGTGCAACGGTGTGTTCTTTTCTTTTAAATCTACTTCAACTACTTTTTTCGCATTATCCCAAGACCCACCGGCATCAGCCATATAGATAGCTTGGAATAAACCAAAAGTAGCAATAGAAATAAGATAAGCAACAAAGAAATTACTGTCAAAAAATGCAAAAGCAAGTGTAAACGAAATCAAAGCAATAAAAATATTCCACATACCTGTCTGAGCATATTGTGTACAAATTTTTACAACTTCTTTCGAATCTTTGATATCGGCTTCTTTTTTATTTAAGTCAAAAGTACTTTTAATAAATTCAACAGCACGATATGCACCTGTCGTAACAGCTTGCATAGACGCACCACTAAACCAGAAAACAATAGCACCACCAGTAATCAATCCAAGTAAAATCGGAGCAGATGTTAATGAAACACTCAACAATCCTTTGCTTTCAAGCAATAAGATAATAGAGAATATCATAGTAGTCGCACCAACAACAGCGGTACCGATTAAAACCGGTTTTGCTGTAGCCTTAAATGTATTACCTGCAGAATCATTAGCTTCGAGATAATGTTTACCTAATTCAAAATCAGGAGTAAATCCAAATCTGTGTCTAATATCATGTACAACATTAGGAATTTGGTCAATTTGAGATAACTCAAAAATTGATTGAGCATTATCTGTTACAGGACCATAGCTATCAACGGCGATAGTTACAGGACCCATACACAAGAAACCAAAAGCAACTAAACCAAATGCAAAAATTGATGCATGAGGTCCAAGAATTGAAGTAAGACCAAGGCCACTTATAAAGTAAGCAATAGTCATAAGTCCAACGATTAATAATCCAGTCCAGAATGCTCCGAAATTACCAGAGACAATACCAGAAAGAATATTAAGAGATGGACCACCTTCTCTTGAAGCAGTTACAATTTCATTTACATGAGCAGATTTTGAACTTGTAAATAATTTTGTAAACTCAGGAATCAAAACAGCTGCCAATGTACCACAAGAAATAATACCAGCTAATTTCCACCATAAAGATGCATCGGCGGCATTACCTGTAATCTTTGCTAAATCACCAACAAGCAAATGGCTCATAAAAAATGATGTAGAGATACTTAAAATAGCAGCAATCCAGATTAAACGCATCAACGGTTCTTCGAAATCAAACATTTTAAGTCCTTTGTATTTACGCTTAGAAATAGCTTGATTTATGAAATAAGAAATACCCGACATAAGATCCATCAGGAATCGCATTCCAAAAATCCATACAATTAACTTGGCTTGAATTTCACTAATCATTTGAGGTTTACCCGGAAATGCAAAAGGAACAGCTAAAGTAATAAATGTAATTAAGGCAACACCAGTAACACCATAAGTTTCAAAACCATCCGCAGTAGGTCCAACACTGTCACCAGCATTGTCTCCTGTACAGTCAGCAATAACACCAGGGTTACGAGGGTCATCTTCTTTTACTTGAAAAACTACTTTCATTAAATCAGATCCAATATCTGCAATCTTAGTAAAAATACCACCAGCGATACGAAGCACCGAAGCACCAAGTGATTCACCAATAGCAAAACCAAGAAAACAAATACCAACAATTTCACGAGGTACAAATAGTAAGATAATTACCATCATCACTAATTCAAGTGAGATAAGAAAAAGTCCTACACTCATTCCTGCACGAAGCGGAATATCTACAACATCCCAAGGTTTACCACGAAGTGATGCAAATGCAGTGCGAGAGTTAGCATAAGTATTAATACGAATACCATACCAAGCAACAGCATAAGAACCACTCATACCTAAAATAGAAAAGAAAAGCACATACAATAATATACCAATACTTTTTCCTTGTAATGCAAGAAAATAATACGACATAATCACTGCAACAAATGCAAAAAGCATTAAAAGAAATTTACCTTGCTGCAACAAATAAGTCTTGCAAGTTTGATAAATAGTTTCGGAAACTTTCAGCATTGAATAATGCGAATCTTGTTTTTTAACTTGAGAAAAAAGCCATAAACTGATACTAAGAGTAATACAGATTACGAGCGCTCCATAGAATAAGAAATCCCATGATGAAATAGTTTGATTAAAAATTTGAAATTGCCCTGCATGTAAGTCAGGAATAGCAATGTCTGCCTCTGAGGCAAACATAGTTTGAGATAGCATAAGTGCCATCACAAAAAACATTGTCTTTTTCATTTTTTACTGATTTTTAAGTGAAAATTTTATTTATATTTAGTTATCAAATTTAACTTACCTTACATCGAAAATGGCAGAAAGTCAATAGCAGTTATACTCCTATAAATTTAAAAATCCCCAAGTAAATACTTGGGGATTTTTAAATTTATTTTGTACTTGAAGCAGATACTCTTGATACTCTAATATCTGATTTTATTTTAACTTTTTTCATCTCGATAGAAAGCTCTTCCCCTTTCATTGTTACACTTACCCAATCACCCTTCTTAACACCTTTTGTTATCATGAATGTAGCAACTGGATTAAGAATTTTATCTTGAATAAGACGAACTAGTGGTCTTGCTCCATAATGAGGATTGTAGCCTTCTTTTGCTAAGTAATTTAATGCATCATTTGAAACTTCGAGAGAAATACCTTTTGAAAGAAGTCTATCTTGAACAACTTTAATCTTTAAATCTACAATATGGCGTATTACATCATTTGAAAGAATATCAAAGACAATAGTTTCATCTAAACGATTCAAAAATTCTGGACGGAAGTAATCTTTTAGACTTGAGAGAACTTTCTCTTTTGTTTGAACATATTCATCCACTTTGGAATTATTTGTAAAACCAAGAGATTCCATTTTCTCGATAAGATGAGAGCCTATATTTGAAGTTAAAATTATTATTGTATTTTTAAAGTTTACTACGCGTCCTTTTGCATCAGTTAGACGACCTTCATCTAGAACAGAGAGTAAGATATTGAAAACTTCAGGATGAGCTTTTTCAACTTCATCAAATAAAATAACAGAGTACGGACGGTGACGAACTGCTTCAGTTAGGTTTCCTGATTCATCATAACCAACATAACCAGGAGGTGAACCTATAAGTTTAGAAACACTATGTCTCTCCATATATTCACTCATATCTACTCTAATTAAAGCTTTGTCATCGTTGAACATAAATGAAGCAAGTGCTTTAGTTAACTCAGTTTTACCTACTCCAGTAGGACCCAAGAATATAAATGAACCTATTGGTTTATTTGGATCAGAAATACCAGCACGACTACGACGGACAACATCTGATATTTTTTTAATAGCTTCATTTTGTCCAACAACACGCTTATGAAGTTCTTCTTCCATATGAGCAAGTTTTTTTGTCTCTTCTTCAAGCATTTTCATAAGAGGGATTCCTGTCCATCGAGAAACAACCTCTGCTATATCTTCGGCAGTTATATCTTCTTTTAAAATTCTACGAGATCTCTGAAGTTTCTTTAATCTAGAAAGTTTTGTTTCAAGTTTATTTTGTAGTTCTGGAATTTGACCATAACGAATCTCAGCAACACGGGCAAGGTCTGCATGCATTTCTGCATTCTCACCTTCCAAACGAAGAGATTCTAGTTCTTTTTTAATAGTACGAATTTCTACAACTGTTTCTTTTTCATTCTTCCATTTTAATTCAAGCTCATGTGTTTTTTCCTTAAGATTACTTATTTCTTTTTCTATTTCTTTTACACGATTTTTAGTGTCTTTACTTGAAGCAGAATTACTATGAACTCTAGATATTTCTTTTAGTAAAGCTTCTTTTTCTATTTCAAATCGCATAATCTTACGATCTGCATCCTCTAAAACTTGTGGCTTATTCTCAAGAGAAATTCTAAGAGAAGAAGCAGCTTCATCTATCAAGTCTACAGCCTTATCTGGAAGATAACGATTTGTAATATATCTTGAACTTAGATTAACAGCAGAAATAATTGCATCATCTGTAATACGCACACCGTGGAATAGTTCATATTTTTCTTTTAAACCACGAAGTATTGCAACAGCATCATCTATACTTGGTTCATCTATATAAACAGGTTGAAATCTACGAGCAAGAGCTGGATCCTTTTCTATATGCTTTTGATATTCTTTTAATGTTGTCGCACCAATTGCACGAAGTTCCCCTCTTGCAAGAGCTGGCTTTAACATATTAGAAGCATCAAGTGAACCTTCTGAAGACCCAGCACCTACAATAGTGTGGATCTCATCAATAAATAAAATTATCTTTCCATCTGATTTTTCTATTTCTTTCATCATTCCACGAAGTCTTTCTTCAAATTCTCCACGGTATTTTGTACCTGAAAGCAATAGTCCTAAATCAAGAGCAACAACTTCTTTATCTTTTAGACTTTCCGGAACATCGTTGTGAGCAATACGAATAGCTAAAGCTTCAGCTACTGCCGTCTTACCAGTTCCTGCCTCTCCTATTAAAATAGGGTTATTTTTTGTACGACGAGAAAGAATCTGCATCATACGCATTATTTCTGTGTCACGACCAATAACTGGATCGAGTTTATCTAAACGAGCTAGATCTGTAAGATTACGAGTGAATTTTGTTAAAAGTTTTGGCTTTTTTGAAACATTAGTTTCTGTTGTTTTACTATTACGAAGTAATTCTAAAACATTTAAGACTTTATCTTTCTCTATTTTAAATCGTCCCAATAGTTCACGAGCTTCACCAGGAGTTTCTATTAATGACAAAAATAAATGTTCAGTAGAAACAAATTCATCTTTTAATACAGTTGCAACCTTACTTGAATTTTCAATAGCCTGTGCAAGGTCCGGAGTAAGGTATATCTGATAAGAAGGAGAAAGAGTATTACGATTATCAGGAGACTCTATCATATCAATAAGATTATCGGTTAGAAGGATTGTATCTATTTCCATCTTTTCTAATATAGAAATAATCAAAGAATCTTCTTGAACAAGAAGTGCTGTTAATAAATGAAGTGCATTTACATGGTTTTGGCCACGCTCAATAGCAAGCTCATGAGCTTTGCGTATTACTTCTTTTGCTTTGGTTGTAAAATGATTAAATGGTGGCATATAAATAATTACTAATTTAAATTAATAATTGAAATGAAGCTTATAATAGATGATTTATTATTTTTTATCAACACTAGGAATTGTTGTTGTATTTGTAGTACCAGTTGAATTAGTCTTTTCTGGAGTTGTTGATTTTTTGGTTATCTTTAAGATAGTAAAACCATTACTAAATTTCTTTAAAACAGAAGCCTCAAAATCATTTTTATTTAAAACTATTTTATAAGTATCTTTGTCTGTTAGGATACTTGTATCAACTAAAACCAAACCTACATCTGAAATAATAATTCCTTGTCCTAATTCTTTTGCTGTATCGGTTGTTTTTGCAGGATCAGTAGAAGCAACAACACTTTGATAAATAGGAACTACTACTTCACCATCACCAATTAAAGAAGTTGATTCTTTTTCACTATTTGATGTCTCATTTACAGTAGCTGGAGTTGTTGGAGTTGAAACTTTTTCAATAGTTCTTTGGATAATATTGTTTATAGTCTGAGGAACACTTGTTGGCATTTGTTTCATTAGAGAGACAGTAACAATACCAGTAGCTATAGAAACTACAAATGTAATAAGTAGAGTTAATAATATAAGTTGTTTTTTGTTTAGTTCATTGATATCCATAATTCTATTATATCATATTTGTAAACAACGACTAAACCGCCTGCGGACGTCCAACGTCCGGAATTCCGGTTGTCGGGTACCCGCAGACCCTTATTTTACAAGGACTTATATTTGGTAGACGTCCAACGTCTACCAATAGACATTTGAAGTTTTTAAAAGTTATATTTAGATAAAATACTATCTAATTCTTTAACCAGAATATCTATATCTTTCTTTAAAGTCTCTCTTCCTAGAGATATACGCAAAGAGCCTTCTTCTTCGTTGTTCTTCTTACAAATCTTTCTTATAGCTTTTATAACATATGAACTATTCTCATCAGAACTATGACAGGCACTTTTCTCTGACACTTCTATCCCCTTTGCATCAAGTTCAACTACAAGCAACTCACTTGAGATACCTTCAATAGAAATATTTATATTATTAGGTAAACGATTTACTTTATCTCCATTTAAAACTATTTTAAATTTATATTTTTTAGAAAGTTCTAACAATTTACTAATTCCATAATCACGAACTAAAACTAATCTTGCTGATTCTTTTTCTTTTATCTTACAAGTTTTCTCTAAAGCAAAAGCAACCCCAGAAATCAATGAAACATTTTCTGTTCCTGAGCGTAATCCAAATTCTTGACCTCCACCTCTATAAATAGGAGAAAGTTTTATTTTATTTTTTTTAAATAAAATACCAATACCTTTTGGTCCATAAATTTTTGAACTATTAAAGGACATTAAATCAACACCCAATTTCTCAACATTTTCAATAGGAAGATAATTAATTGCTTGAGCTGCATCTGTATGGAAATAAGGATAAAGAGAATCACCTCCTCTAATTTTTTTATAATGTCTAATCTCTTTTGCAATTTCTGAAATAGGTTCTATTGTTCCAATCTCATTATTGGCATACATAACAGAAACTAGAATTGTATTTTCTTTTATTGAATCTTTTATATTATCTGGATCTACAATTCCATTCTTATTAACTGGAACATAAGTTATCTCTGCTTTATTTGAATCTTCCAACATTCTACAATTTTCAAGAACAGAAGGATGCTCAATAACAGTAGTTACAATATGAGGTATTTCACCATTAGGATTTGATTCAAAATATGCATTTACAACACCAATGATAGCTAGAGCATTTGATTCTGTTCCAGAACCAGTAAAAATAATCTCATTCTTATCGGCAAATAGTAATTTTGCTATTCTTTTACGAGCATCATCTATAAGACCAGCAACAATAACACCACTTTTGTGTATAGAGCTTGGATTAGCAAAAAAATCCTTGTCATAAGATGACATTAATTTTACTACACCACTATCAATCGGAGTGGCAGATGCGTAATCTAAATATATTTTTTTGTTTAATCTGAATTTCATATTTATATATAATATACTACTATTGCTTTTGCTTTAAAGCAATAAATAGATAATATATTTTACAAATACTATATATGTGCTAAACTAATTTAAATTTTAAAAATAGCACTATGAGTAAAATAGAGATTGGAATAACAGCAAGAAGAACTGATGTTGAAAATCAATTCAGTGGTGAAATTATTGCAAATAATAAAGAAGGTAAAGAAATTACAATCAAATATGTTTGTAAAAACCCACAGCTTTATAAAAAAGAATTAGATATTAAACTAATTGATGGCGATAAAGAAATTGCTATAAATGGTTCCATATATCGAAATGATTTATTTAAAAAAGTGAGCGAAAAACAAAAGTTTTTGATTTTATCTTCTCTTGATATTATTTTAATAATGATAGAAAGAATGGTTGATTTTAATATTGAAGAAACTCAATCAAGTAAAAATGATCTTTCAATAAACGAAATGGGATTAAAACTCATCTTCGGGGAATAATAAAACAAAGACCTTTTAATTAAATTATTAATTAAAAGGTCTTTTTTATATATTCAAAACATTGAAAAAAAAGCTTTATTAGTATATACTCTTACCAGTTATGAGCACTTCTATCTTAATTTATGTACTTTTGGGCATTATTTTAATCATCCTATCTTGGATAGTAATTACTGAGTACCGATTTAAAAAATTCTTTGTTGGAACAAAAGCAATCAATCTAGAGGGAGCTATAATTGAAGTTGGCAAAAAAATGCAAGAAATACAAGACACTCAGGCAGGTATCAACAAGCATTTAGATATCATAGACAAGAGACTAGATATATCTATTCGAAATGTTCAAACAATTCGTTTTAATCCATTTGAAGATGCTGGTAGTAACCAAAGTTTTGCAATGGCATTTCTAAACGATAAAGGAGATGGAGTCATTATGTCTAGTTTATATGCTAGAGACAGAATGAGTATTTTTGCTAAACCAATAATAAATGGTAAGTCTGAATTCGAGCTTTCAGCAGAAGAAAAAGAAATCTTAAAAAAATCAATATAAATTATGAATACAGAAAATAAAAAAACAAATATAAAAAGAAGACCACCCGTTGTTGTAGTTATGGGACATGTTGACCATGGAAAATCAACTCTTCTTGACTATATTCGTAAATCAAATATTGTTTCTCTTGAAGCTGGTGGTATCACTCAAAGTATTAGTGCTTATGAAGTAATACACAAAGATGAAAAAGGCGAAAACCAATTAATTACATTTCTTGATACACCAGGACATGAAGCTTTTTCTAAAATGCGTGCTCGTGGAGCTCAAGCAGCTGATATCGCTATTCTTATAGTATCCGCAGAAGATTCTGTTAAAGCTCAGACAATGGAAGCTTACAATACAATAATAGAAAGTGGCATCCCTTATGTTGTCGCTATAAATAAAATAGATAGACCTAATGCAAATATAGAAAAAACAAAAATGGACCTTGTAGAAAAAGGTATATATCTTGAAGGTATGGGTGGAGATATTCCTTTTGCTCTAATCTCTGCAAAAGTAGGCACAGGGATAAATGAACTTTTAGATGTAATTCTTCTAATAGCAGAAATGCAAGATTTTACTGGTGATACAGAACTAAATGCTTCTGGAATAGTAATAGAAGCTGTCCGTGAACCAAAGCGTGGAATATCTGCTGCTTGTATTATCAAAAATGGAACTCTTAAATCTGGAATGTTTGTAGCAACAGATACAGCAATAGTTACTACTCGCATACTTGAAGACTTCTTGGGTAAAAATATAAAAGAAGCAACTTTCTCATCCCCTATTCGTCTTATTGGTTTTGAATCTATGCCAGAAGTTGGTGGTATTTTTCATTCATTTAAAACAAAAAAAGAAGCTGAGAATTATGTAAGTGAAATTAAAAATGAAACTGAAGCAAACAAAGTAACAAAAGAAAGAGTATGGCAAACAGGTAAAGTTATCCCTCTTATCATAAAAACTGATGTTGCTGGAACAATAGAAGCAATAGAAAAAGAAATCGGTAAACTAAACAGAGAAGATATTTCTTTTAAACTTATAAACTCTGGAGTTGGAGCTATCAATGAATCTGATCTTAAGATGGGTAATGTAAACAAAGAAAGTATTATAGTTGGATTTAACATAAATCTAGACAGTGGAGCTCGTGATTTAAATGAATCACTAAAGGTAAATGTTAAAACTTTTGACATAATCTACAAACTAACTGATTGGTTAAAAGAAATAGTAGAAGAACGCCGTCCAAGAGTAGAAACAAAAGAAGTAACAGGCTCACTTAAAGTACTAAAAACTTTTGGAGAAACAAAAGACAAAAAAGTTGTTGGTGGAAAAGTAGTAACAGGAAGAATAACACTAGGTGGTATTGTTCGTATTATCCGTCGTGATTTTGAAATAGGTACAGGAAAGATAGTTGAACTTCAAATGAATAAAATTAAAACAAAAGAAGTCCTAGAAGGCACAGACTGTGGAGTTCTAGTTGAATCAAAGATGGATATTGCACCTGGAGATGTATTAGAAGCATTCATTATTTCTATAATATAAATACTATGTCTGAATTTAGAAACGAAAAAATAACAAACCATATAAAAGAATTAGCAGCCAACTACATCGAAAGAGAAGGTGGTAATACTTCTATGATAACGGTTACTCGAGTAATACTTTCTCCTGACAATAAAAATGCAAAGATTATGATTACTGTTTTACCAAAAGATAAAGAAAAAGCAGCTTATGGATTTATCCGTCGTAATCTTGGTGACCTACGCAAGCATATAACAAAAGGACTTCGTGTTAATCCTATTCCCTTTCTATCAGTAGAAATCGATGAAGGAGAAAAGAATAGACAGAAAATTGACGATTTGTTACATAATAGTTAGTATAATAATCAGAAGTCCAACTTCTAATTGGCTTCGGAGGTTGTACTTCTGATTATTAATGAAAGATAAGGCCTGATAGCCAAGTGGGTTAATAGACAGAGATCTGGCAGATTGTTAATATGTGTATGTAAAAAGTTTAGTTTAAATTTAGTATGGCCTGGTAGCCAAGTGGTAAGGCAGAGATCTGCAAAATCTCTATACGGCGGTTCAATTCCGCCCCAGGCCTCATTAGAGCTTTGAAAAACTCTAAAAATGTACTAGTATAGATGAATGCCCAGGTGGCGGAATTGGTATACGCGCTAGTCTTAGGAACTAGTGGAGCAATCCTTGG
>Ga0302285_10000947_pt1 | contig 16033 bp, 12 predicted proteins | sample III_Fen_E2_2_FD_200455 | JGI IMG/M metagenome (GOLD analysis project Ga0302285, IMG submission 200455) | Peat permafrost microbial communities from Stordalen Mire near Abisko, Sweden - III_Fen_E2_2 | ecosystem: Environmental > Terrestrial > Soil > Wetlands > Permafrost | place: Sweden: Abisko... | reverse complement strand
TATTTCAAAGCTGGCGAAGAATACATCGATGATATGATTGAGCTCGTGAGCAGAAATAAACAACTTGAAACACTTCAGCAAACACTTCTCGATTATTTGCTTGGAGAAATCGATAAGCCAAAAGATCCGATTTATTTATTGAAGTACTATGATTCCATTGGGAATATTAGTTCTTTAGTGAAGATCGCTATTACCATAGCGATCGACGAGCATGATAATGGTAAGTTTGGAATAGCTCACGATAGACTATTCGATACTTACTAAAAGGTTAAATAGCACAACGTTCCGATTCCCTTTGATCTTGAATAGAAATTATTGACTATTCATTCTTACGTTCTTGCAAGGAAATATCTCTCCAAAAAAGATGATAAATCAGCTGAAATTGCAGGTAAAGAAAATAGTATTCTTTTTGCAAAGTAAGAATAATTATCTGATTTTTCTAATCTCTATCCTTGATAGCTTGGCTGTTGAATCGTGTATGCCAGAACATTAGTCAATTCCCGAAGTTTGCTGTAAGGATTCTGACTATGGCGGTTGTTGCAGCCATGAAATGTTAGAATCGTCCACTGGCATACAAGTGGTCTGTTGAGTTGGTGAGACCAGAAAATCGCGGAGAAATGGATGAAAAATACAAAACAAGGATAGAAAATATTGCACGAAAGCCTGTTAAAGAGCAGCCTGTAGAAAACAAGACATAATGTCCATTTTGCAAGGTAAATATTCGAACATATGATCATTTCATTTTGACGAATGTTTGATATAAATTCTTAACTTTTTCTAAAAAAAAGGAGTTCATTGGAGAGTACCAACTCGTTTGTGAATGTTCTAACAGCATTCCCTATTGCATTGCAACAGGAACGTAATATTTTTTTGATTTTTGGCTTGAAAAGATGTTGAAAAAGCCTTACTAATCCTTCTTTTTTTTCTTTTTAGACATGTTATGGCAGATTAGCTTTGTTTCTGTCCAACCTGTAAGTTTCCAGCTAATTACAATTATTTATCAAAATACTTGGAAGGAGAAGAAGGAACACCATGTCCTATGTGCAATACCTCACTAGATATCAGCAAAATATCAATTGTAATCTCTCATTTTATTTAATTTTTCATGAATTTTGTTGCATGATGTATGTGATTTTTCAAAAGGAAAACCAGGAAGAAGTCCCAAAGATACTCAAGCAGCAGCGCGCATAAACTAACAGGCCTGCCAGCTCAGTTGACAAATCAGGACAAGCTGCTGGATAATCTCAAGGCTAATGAAGCAATTTATTGTGATATTTATGTTCAATATTTGTGTGTATCTATTCAAAAATAAACTCCACAGAGATTATGGATTGCTAACACAATGCATCATTTTTTTTTTCACTGCTTCAAGTTCATAACGAAAGTATAAAAGAATATTTAAACATCTTAACATATTAGAAGAACAAATTGAAAGAAACTGATTGATATGTAATGCTTTAAGAGTTGTAGTTTTGCACTTTTTGGAGCTTTAAATTCAAATTATCATTGAGAAAATGCAATAAAATTCAAATTCAAAAGATTAGCTCTTTCTCCGCTCTCTGATCTGTTCAAAAAGATCAGATCAGAGAGCGGGAGAGGCTAAAAATGAAAGAAAGAAGGTGAAAAATATGAAGGGAAAGCAAGGGAAAAATGAGCACTTGTGGCCTCTCCGTCTTATTTTTTAGTGGACGTGTTTTTGAGATTTTGTATTTGATTTATTTGATTATATAGCTTGGGGGGGGCACTCGACTTATTTGAAACCCCAAGGTAAATTAAAAAATTTACTAATAATTGGTCAGATTAAGTCTTGCTATTTCATATTTAACTTTAAATGCCAAATCAAATTTTAGATCAAAAACAGTATTTAAGTAGGCAGACGAGAGGCGGCGAGATCAAATTTTTGAAAAAATTAAAAAAAAAGAAAGATTCTTTACAGGATGAGCAAGGGAAGGAAAGGGTAAACTATTCTGAAAGAAGAAGAAAAGGATTATATGGATGATCTAGGAGAGGAAGAATCTCCTAAAATCGATGAGGAAGAGGTACAGCATGATGAGGAAGATGAAGAAGAGGACGAGGAAGAGGATAATGACTATGTGAATGATGGCTTTGTCGTAACTGATTCTGAGGCTGATGGAGAAGAGGAAGAAGAAGACGATGAATCTCGTAAAAAAAGAAAGAAAGAACTGAAAGAGCGTAAGAAACTCTAAAAGATGTAATAAGCACAGCCTGCTCATAAACGTATCCTCAAGAAGGTTAAAAAAGCTGAAGGGGAAGATGATGCCATGGCAGAGCTTGAGGATTACCATGAAGGTTCTGAAGAAGAAGACATGCAACTAAAAAAAGGCAAGAAACCAATGAAAAAATCAGCTCCAGCTGGAAATCGTGATCGAAACAGTGAAGACTATGGATCAGGTTAAGATGAAGACTTTGGTGATGATGGAGAAGGAGAAGAAGGTGAAGGTTTCTCCTAAAAAATGGGCAGACATGCTACTGCTTTCCAAGAGCTTTTTATGGATGAAGATGGCGATGTTGAGAACGACGAAGACATGGACGATGATGTAAAAAAAACGAATGAGGCATGGAAAAGTGAACTAATGATATTTCGAAATTTACTTTTAGAAAAATGATGAAATCGAAGAAGAAATCAATTATGAAGAAATATTCGAACCTGATGATATTAAGAATCGTTACGAGAGAGAAGATGACAGAAAAATCAAAGAAGAAGATGCACCTGAACGTCTCTAGCTTCGTATGATTGGGTAATTATTCATTTTTTGGTCGAATTATATCTTTAGATTTCTTTGAGACAACATTTTTTTGTCTTTTACGAACTTCTAACTGTTTTATCTAGACGTAAATTGCCTGATCCTCAAGAGTTCTTAGACGAAACAAAATGGATCTACGAGAAACTGAGACTGCGAGATAAGAAATACAACGATGTTGCATATCAAAAGAAGATTTTCTAATTCTTGGAGGCGTTACACATTAACATGGAAGAAGTAATGTACATCTTCACTTATCGTAAAAGTGACTTCGATCCATTCTTCGATTTAGAAGACATGTGGGTGTTGTATGACTTGGACTACGAATGGGGAATGTTCAATAAACAGCGCATGCGTGTCCGACAGCAAATCGAATAGATCAAAAAAGAAGTAGACAATATTCCAATTCTCCTCGAGCAATAGATTATCGATTCAGAGCAAGTCAGAAAAGTAGAGGAGTTTTTCAATAAGACGACAGAACTACAATCCCTGAAGTTCGTGAAGGACTACTTTGACTACCTTCTGATTAAGATCTATCCAGTCGACTAGCACAGGACACTCAAAATACGCAAGGAAAGAAAATCTAGACTCATCAACACATACATTAAATGTAATGTACATTAGCAAGTTAACTCCGTATCGCTTCCTCCTTATGAGTTAGTCGGCAACCTCGAAGATGGATCTGCAACCTTTGTACCTTAGATCTAAATGAACAAGCCTTAGTAGTTCGCTGAGAATCTAATTCGAATCAATCCAAACGTGTCTTGTCTTTCAAAGCCATTGGATGCCCTCCAGTGTATGGTTGACTATTAATCGAACGAGCTGTTCTATTATCCTCCTCTAAAACGATGGGTTTTCGAGTAATACAAGCGCTGGTGCTATATTTCAACTGAACCTACTGAGCTTGGAAAAAAATAGATTGACATTTTCAGCAATCTCTATCCAGCAAAGCGCATCTTCTAACGTAAAAAATAAACAAAAAAACAAAAAAGAATTTTCTGATTCTTTCCATTAAAGCATAATTAAATAATGTTTATTTTATTCTCTTAGGCTAGCTCTACTCTCTGTTTAACGAAGATACTTGGCTTCTAGTCGAAGAAGCAGAACGTCTTAACTTCATCACAGTTAAATTTTAAGTTTGCTCAGATCCTTCCAAGAACTAATACTCCTAATTAGACTGCCTCCTTGAATTCATTAATAAATACAACTCTCCTTATCTCAAAAACATTGACCCTACTCATAAAAACACAAACATGGAGTGGAACGTCTTCCGTAAATACAATATTGAGCATCTCCTCTAGAAATACCTGTAATACTAAAATATTTATGATATTTGACCTTTTTTTAATTGCTTTTTTTGTTGGTAAAATCAGCCTTCCACATGTTTAGAATCTGGTGCGTCAAGAACTGCATGAGAAATCTGAGAAATGGGTGGTGAGATAGTGCCAATAAAAGTTCTTTTCTATGATCAATGTAGAACCATAAAAGAATGGAGCTAACCTGCATCGTATCATGTCCGTTGTTTAAGACACTAACAGTAAAATTGGTGTGGTGTTTGTCGATGAAAATGGTATTGCCAAGGATTCTATGATTCTGAATTATTTCACCAAGAAAGAAGATCATCTTGTTACTAAAGCCAGAGAAGAAAAGAGATTAGAGGAATAAACGCTCGATCTTAAGATTTCTCAGTTTAACCCATCAGTAGCTGTCGTAGCCGCGAACAGCATTGAATCACAAAGATTGAAGAATATTCTCCATGGAAAATGTTTCTCCTAATATGGTGATGATACCATCCCGTAAATTGTCGCTAAGCAGCCTCCTTAGTACTCAGTGTAGCCTCCTTACAAGGATCATGTGCTCAAGGTTGCGTTATCGTAAGGTAGAATGATTTTGAATCCAACTTCAGAGATCTTATCCTTATGGAATGAACGCACTGAGATGAATGGATGTCTGCACATTCCCCTTCATCCATCCAAGGAGTTTGTCAGCATAGACAAACTGCAATCTGCTCTTGAAAAGAGTTGCAATTAGATTATTAATTAAATGGGTGTAGAACTCGACATGTTCCAAGAATAACCGCATCTTAAGCATTTACTTCAGCATGTCTGCGGTCTTGGTCCAAGAAAGGCGATGAAAATCAACGAGTTGTTAACTAAAAATCCAGTTTTCTTCGAGAGCAAAATACCCAAGAAAAGAGACTACATAGTGACATAGCTTGAAGTTAAGACTACTGTCTTCAAGAACATGTGCGGTTTTGTGAAATTCAGATTCTCCAAGGATCCCTTCGAGAAAACCAGAATCATCAAGGATTGTAAGATAAAAAAATTACTGAAATCAAGATAAATATTCTTATTTGCATATCCCCTATCTAACATTATTTTTGTTTCGTTAATGCAAAGTATGCAAGATCGCTAAGAAGATCTGCAAGGAAAGTATCGATGGATATCAAGGAAAGTTCAAAACTGAAGAAGAAATGATCCAGTATGCGATGGACAATCCAAATCTAATCGATCTGATTGATTTAGAAGATTATGCAACCTAGCTCAGCGAAAAGAAGGGATAGACTAACATGCGACCGGTACTGAACTTTATCAAGGACGAACTCATCAATCCATTCTACTACAAGAGAAATCAATTTGATTCGATCAGCGATTAAGATCTGTTCTTTAAAATGATCAAAGAAAGTCCTCAAACCTTCCGAAAAGGTATGATTGTCTCCGCTAAGATCATGGAAGTCAGATAAAAGGAAAATTAACATAAAATGTGCTAGCTCATTGTTAAGATTCTTGATAATGACCTGAGATCTAGCATCCTCGTAAGGGAGGAAGAATCAAAGACCTTCAAAGTTGGAGATATTATCAAGGCCTACGTTGACACGATATTCGTTATTGAACCTAGAAAGCCCAAGGACTCCATGACACGCTTTGATGTAAATTGTGTTACACTCACACTCTAGGAGAAACCATTCCTAGATCTCATTCCTATCACTCATCCTTGCTTCACAGACGAGAAGATAGCTCGTACTTTCAAGGTAAGATTTCAAAAAAAATCAATACTTTTCCTCATAATTTTACAACAAGTCTTCTAAACAAAAATCATCTTTTTGCGTAGTTTGTTGAATCGGAAGACAAGCCTATGGGTATTGAAGTTTAATCGAAAAAGGTGAAGAAATTTGAGCCAAGAAAGATTGCGCATCCTAATTTCAAAAACATCAGTATGTCCTATGCAGTTAAACTTCTCAAAAACGCTAGAAACGGTGAGTTCATCATCCGACCAAGTTCCAAGGGCAAGCAATACCTCGCTATTACTTGGAAATTCTTCGATGATATCTTCGTCCATCTTTCACTGAAAGAAGAAATTCAACAAAGTGATAAGTTCCAAACCAAACTTGTCCTGAATGACAGAGAAGAATTCGATAATTTTGATGAAGTCATCGAGAGGTATATCATCCCTTGCAACAGTCACATGAATGTCATCAAGGATCATAGAAAATTTTCAAGAAAACCTCTTGAAGAAATCGAAAAAGATCTGCTGAAGGAGAAAGAAGCTGCTGCTGATAGCATCCCATATTAGTTCTGCTGTCTCGCAAAATATCCTTAGTATGTTGTCCTTCTCTATTGCTCTCGCCCAGATGTAGTATCGAAAGAATGGATTAAAGTTAAGTATAGAGGTCTTTACTTCCACGAGCAATACTTCGCTTAGTTCAAGGAACTTATTATGTGGTTCAAGAACAACTTCTCCACACCTGAATACAAGAGACAAGTCAAGAGATCAGAAGAACCATTTGCTCCGAGAACTCCAGGGTATCCTCAATCTGGTGGAAATAGCAGCGTTCATAGCCGCTATGGATACGTTAAACTTGAAGGAGGAGCTAAGTCTGAAAAAATTGAAGGAGGAAACAGAGGCGGATAAAGTAATTAATTTACATTTTATTATTATTTCTGTTTATCCTCCATTCTCTTTTCTTATAAAACTCATTTATTTTTTAAAATTTCCCATAGAATGCCAGAATTGCCTAAGATACGGTCATACTGCCAACAATTGCAAGAATAAACGTTCATACCCACCCTCCTCTGCTGTCAGCTCAGGTCCTAGTAAGAATATTCTTCAAATTAGTTTTCCTTTTTTAGTGTTTAAATTCCATGTATTTTTGTTTTAGGACAATGCTATCTTTGTAAGAGTTCAGATCACATCGCAAAAGATTGTCCTTCAAAGATCAATTCTCAAAGAAACAACGGAGGAAACAGCAGCAGAAGAGATAGAGTCTTTAATTCTCGTTCAAGATCTCGCTCGTACGAAAAGAAATGATCAAATTTCATTAATCTTTCTCTTTCAATGTGTGTCGTTGAAATATCAAATTGATCGTGTTCAGTGTGTTTTTTAAAAGAAAATTATAATTACTTTTTACTTTTTTCTTATGCTTTACAAGTAGTATATGTTTTCTACAGATAAATCTTCTTTTTTCTGACTATTATTGCCCTTATCAAGCTTAGATACACATCGTCAAAACAAATAAACAAAAAATAATACTAAAAAAGTTCAAAATCTACCTTAAAAACAAATCAATAAATATGGTTTTCACAATCATCTAGGACTCCATTAAGGAAGTTAAAAAACTCAAGCCAAGAAAAATGCTGATTCAAGGAGTCAGCTTAGCTATGATAGTTGGCTCAGCGCTTATGTTCTGGAAAACTTTGATGGTCTTAACTCTCAGTGATTCCCCTGTGGTCGTGGTATTAAGTGGAAGTATGGAACCACTTTACTACCGAGGTGACATCCTATTCTTGTACAATCGAGAAGAATAGATTTCCACTGGAGATGTTATTGTGTATCAGAATGGAGAGCAAGAAATCCCAATTGTTCACAGAGTCATAGCAGCTTAATAAGTCTAGGGGGAAGAATATTACATTCTAACAAAAGGAGACAATAATTCTTTAGATGACAGAGGGCTGTATTCACCTCCGAAACTGTGGATAAACCGTAAAGATGTAGTCGGAAAAGTTAAAGGGTACATGCCATATGTTGGTATGATTACGATTATCTTAAACGACTATCCAACTGTTAAGTATGTAGTGCTTGGCTTAATGGGCTTCTTTGTGCTTATTGCTAAAGATCCTCAAAGTTGAGTTGTGAAAAAATTGAAGTTTTAAAGTAAAATGTTTGTGTTTTAAGTGGGAAAAATGTTCAGATACGACATAGAAATACTATATCCAGCCATTAGTAATTATTTAAATGAGAGAGAGAGAATTAGAGGAGGAAAGTTATGAAAAAAGGAAAAGAGGATTTAACAATTAAAGTCGTTCAGCATATATTTTTCGAGTTGAAAAAAGAGAACTTAAAAAAGTCATTTGAACAAAAAAAAAGCAAGAATAATTCAAAGTATTTCATTCAATTTGAATATGAAAAATACATGAAATTCATACGATTTTTGTTGATTTTGTATTCATTTGTTATTCATTTGACATTTAGTTGTTTCCATAAACATTTAGGACACATGAAAACACATATGTAGTACTAACTAACTCTGAACCAATTCAAATCGACCCATAAGTTGGTGCAGGTTGAATTCCTTCTGTGATATGTTGCTCATTTACTTCAATTGTGCTGGAATCTGCTTATTCATTTTCTTCTGCTTTTTCTTCAGATATATTTTTAATTTTGAACTCAGATTCTTAGAAGCTACGTTCGTTCTAGGAAATCTAGTTGGAAATCGGATTTATCACCTAATCATAAGATGGATTAGCTAGTGAATAAAGACCTCTTCCTATGGGCGAATTCTAAATAATAGGTACATTTGACAGACCAGTTAATATTTTAACTGCGAACGGAACTGCTTTGATTCCTTGTTCATTTTTAACAAACACATTGTACAGCGTCACTAAGGCTACTCCAATTAGAAGAAGGAAAGTTACAAATGCAATCGTTGAGAAAAACCCTGAACCACCTTCGCCACTTATTAGAGGACACTCTTTCTCGAAAAATATATTGATATTTTTGAAAACGGGCATCATGATAGAAAGTTATACTCCAGTTATTCCTCCACGCTTGCAGTTATACGAAAGGTAAATAGGCTCAGGCTAAAACGTCACTAGCCCTCCGTCACGGAGACCTCCTCTAACAACTACATCTAGGATTTATACATCGTAATTCAGTTCTATTGCTTAAATCGCTTGCTGTTTAGCAAATTGCAGCTAGTTCGCGAGGAGTTTATCTTATTATTCTTTGTCAGAATCGAAGAGCTTTTCGACGTCATCTAATGAAATATCGTTGTGTTTGAAGATTTCCTCCGAGCTATTGAGATAAATGTAAAACATCGAATAGTCTATTTTGCTTGGGATTCTTAGGACATAAGTATCATATTCCTCGCTGAAATAATCTGCGTCGACAAGTCGCCCATCTTCAATAACCGTGAAGTTATGTTTGCGATGCACGTCATATGTTAGAGACAGACCCATTCTAGGAGGCTCGTTGTCACCGCAGATACGAGTCCAGAAAACATTTGAATGTACTCCCTTGCATGTAGGGAAGTTTCCTTCAACTTTGAAATCTATTTTCAGCGGCTGAGCAGCATCTTCATTGCATTTATAATTAATTCTAAGTGAGTATGTTTTACCAGCTTAATTCGGCAAGTCTACAACTTTCTCAAGGAACAAAGTGGTATTGCTAGAGAGGGAACTATTGGTAGAAATCTTGAAGCTGCTGAGAGTAAGTTGATCGTGTTTTCCATGGACTGTTACATAGAAGAAATCTAGTTCAGTTGAAATGGAATCCTTTTATGTTTCTTCCGATGCTGACCAAAATGAGTTGAGCAATCCATTTTTCATGACATCGTATTTGAATTCTCCATCTGATTCTGTTCCTGTTGAGATACTCACCTATTTGCATCCCTCGAGGGCTTGTCCTGAGACGAACATTCCAAATAAAATAGCTAAAAAGAGTCTGTAATTCTGCTTCATTTTTTTGTTGTTGCTTTTTTGATTATTTCTTTAAATTTTTAGATGAAATTAATAGTTTCTAATTAACAAAATACAAGATATTTATCACTGTTTTCAATCGAATAAAAGCACCTTTGCTTTGTCTTAATTGAAAAACGGTTTTCCATCTAATCAAATACTGTTCTTCTCAATTTTTTAAATAAGTGTTTATTCTTATCAATCAATGGATGCATTTCTCAAAGTTAACTCTGCTTTCTCAGAATATTTACAAAATTGAGATGGAATTCTTAAGGTTCTCGAGGGTTGAAGAAGATTAGTTGTTAAGTCAACTCATTCAAATGACGAATAGCTTCCAAGATATTACTTTTTTTTTAATTTTTATTAAAGGTAATAACTAAACTTATGAGTTGATCTTTCAGTCTCAAGCACTTTCCTTTAGAAGAATAATAATCATTCATAAAATATTAAGTTATTTTTATGAAAGAGATTGTCATTTTGATATTTTTATAAATCAGAGTATTGAAATTAGAATCCAATCCAAATCGTTGCTTGATGTATGTGTTTTGTCTGATGAATTGCTTTGGATTGCAAATTAATTTGTCTTAAACTCAAAATCTCCCCTTTTTAATTCTTAGTAACTTCTTGAGATCTAAATCTATTAATCAATTCTCTGGGAAAGTAAATCTGAAGATTCTAGATTTGCAAGAGTGATTGGGGTGAAATAAGTACAAAACCATGCATGTTTTCTCAAAAAAATAGTGATAATAATCAAATTTTTCCTTATCAACATAATGACATAATTTCTTCGATTTGAGTAAATAAACTTCAATCTATTCCTATGATTGTTAACTTCTACATATGAAAAAATATCGAATAGGAAGAATTGCAATGTAGATTCGCTGGTGAATAGTATCGACTTCTCTCATCCTGACTATTCTCTCTTTTTCAAGTTGGATAACTCTTTCTCTTTTTATGCTCAAAACAAATATGTATTTACATACAAATGAGCTATTTTATTTCTTAATTGTAACCATCTGAATGCAGCTGTTCGTAACCTGAAGAGGTGGAGAATGTTTTAAGCCATCTAAAGAGCACTTAGATCTCTAGTTTTGTTTATTCTCAAGAGTAAATTGCAACAACAATCTCTAAAATATTTCCTTCTTTTAATCCAAAATAATCCGAATACTAATCAATCTAAAACTTGCTAATTGATTAAGAGGCACAGTTTCAAAGAAGGGAGGAATAAAAGATCCATAACTTATGGGTGTTTCTAAACATCTTAGGCATCTCAATCTAAAAGATCTTGAGCTAGATATGTGGTAAACATGCAATCTTAGTTTTAACAGAAAATATCTTTTGTACAAAATATTCATTTAATCTACTAATTTAAAACAGTAATAACTCAGTTACAGAGATCGGAATAGGAGAATTCGCAGAATGTATCCTTAACTCAACTAATCTTAAGCGATTCAAACTCGCTTTAGGGTAATTCCTTAAGCGCAAGAGCATTATTCATCTGGCAAAATAATTTGGTTCGTTTATGACTTTGAGCTAGCCGAAATAAATTAAAAGATAAAGGAGTTGTTAAACTATCTGAGTCAATTGATAGATTCGTTGAACTTGAATGGCTTGACTTCTGTGCTGAGTAAGATATTTTCTCCCAAAACCTAATCGTTTTATGTTGAATTTTAACCCATTCTTCCTTTTTGTTTAATTGTGTTCTACAATTTTCAGTATGAACGAGATAAGTAATTATGGCATGAGTAGAGTAATGAGTTCTATCAGTCATTGCCCTAAGATTAAATATCTTCGACTTTGTCTGAGGTATGTTCTTGCTGTTTTTGACATTCCTCTTATTCCTTTTGTCATTTTGTTGAAATTTTATCGTTTCAAATTCATTTAAAGAGTCAATTCGATTTCAGATGAAGGAGCTATTGCTATTGGAAAGGCAATCAGAAACTTACCACTTCTAGAAACATGCTTAGTGCTTACACAGTAATCCATCAAATAACTACTTATTTCATTAAAATAAATTTCACTTATGTTTAAAATTCTTATTGAATTTAGAAATCTCGAGATTGAGAGTCAAGGTGCTGAAGCTATTGTATCTGGGCTTGCGGAATGCCCTGTGCTTTCTGATTTGATACTCAATTTATCGTAATTCATTCGATTTTCATTTTGATATTGTTCTTCAGAACTCTGTGTGTTCTAAATCTTCTATTTGAAAACCATCAAACAGGGGGAATATAATCGGAAATGAAGGTGCAAAAGGAATCGGAAAGCATCTTCATAAATGTCAAAATCTACAATCACTTAGTCTCCTGTTAAAGTAATCCTTGAATAATTCCATGAAGTTATCCAAAATTAAGCTCTTTTGTTTGTCTTTCGTTTATTAAGTCAAAGCGATATTGAAGAATAAGGATTAGTTGATTTAGTTGTTGGCCTGAAGGATCTCAGTAAACTCCTTCATCTAAGCATAAATATTATGTAAGCATTTGGTTAGCACAACACCAAATCAATTTGATTTATTAAAAAACAAGCGGCAATGTCTATTAGAAATAAGCCATCGAGAGCCTAGTTGATAGCGTTTCTTAAGTGAGAAATCTAGTTGATTTCAGTCTTGAAATTGGGTAACATAATCGATTATCATAAATCCTTGAAGTAATTAATATTTGTTAAAAAACACTCTAGATTCAATGAGGTACTTGCCCCTCTCTTCAATAAGATAAGCTAGAAATGTTTGTACTTGCAGAGGTTCTAGGTCGAAAACGTAGAATAAATTGAAGAAAAACCACAGTTCTGGGAAATTGTTAAAAAATGCTGCTTGGAAAAGTAAACAGAGATCTTACGGATAAATGGATTACACAAGAACGCATTTGAGTTTATCATAAATAATCCTGCCCATGTTATTCTAGATCTCCATTATTTTGAAAACAACCTATGAGATTTCAGATATTCAAGTGATTGATAGATGATTTCAAGAACAAAGAGCTCTTTTATTTGTAAATTTTTTGTTGAAAATAATCCAAGATTTTTTATCTAAAATACAAAAATCAAAAACATGCATGTTTAGTTTGTGATAATTTAGTTTCTTTTATGAAACTTCAATCTCATTATCAACAATATCTCAAGAATCTTTTCCTTTTATGATGCTTTTTAACTAATTCTCCTTCTTCTTGTGTGCAGGAATTACATAATTTGATTAATTCAGTCTAAAATCCCTTTAGTTTCTCATGAAAGTCTTTTTGAGCTTCCTATTGCACTAATCGAAGAAGCTCCTCCTAACCCAACTGGTTTAGTACTTAGTTTGCTCATAGCTTTGTTGTTCATGATCTGCAATTTAGACAATTCTGAGTTTTACCTTACTTCTAATTCATTTTTCATGTTCTGAAATTTCTGAAGCAATCTAAATCCAAATAACAAAAATAAACCTTGAGAAATTACCTCTATTTGCTTCATTAAATTCATCTGAAAATACGAAATAATCCCTACTTTTCTAGTTCGACAGTTCTGATTTTGATTTTCTCTTGAAGTGAATTCTCTAATCTAACTTAGAGTGCATCAATTTCTTGTTTATTTTTAATAACAATCAACTCCCTTTTCTTCTAGATTCGTACTTCATGCTATTGTATCCACTTTTCTTCCTCTATTTTTTCCATTCTTGCGACATTCTCTTGTACTTCATGAGCTTCACCGTATCTAAAATATTCCCCAAACAAATTTAATGTCTTTCCCTTTAACTTTTCAAATTATTTCAAAAGCTACTTTTTGCATTTTATGAGATTCTAAAGGACCACTCGCTGGTTGAGTATATCTCTAGAATACTTACATTTCCCTGGCTAAATAGCTTTAAGTTCATCTTCTTTAAAAATCACCTCCTACGCGTGTTAATTCACCATATTCTCCTCTATTTATTTGAGTTTTTACACATGTTCATCTATTATCTAATCCCAAATCTCATTGAATTCGTTAAATTGCTAAAGATGCAGTTGCTCTAATTCACTTATCTTTACAACAATAAAATATCATTAGCTTTTCAGATCACTTCATTATTGTTTTCCTTACTTCTTCTTTGTTTTTCTCAACTACTGCTAACGATCTATAAACTAACTCGTGTTGCTATAATTCTCCAATGCGCTTTGTAACCAATTCTGCTTCCTTAAAGTTGTTTTCCTTCAGACAGTTCTTTTCGTAGTCTTATAACAGCTGTCTTCAAAACAACCAATGTTTTCTAATAATCTCGCTTCTCTGCTGAGATATGAATCATTAATAGATTTACATGTATTCACCAATCTTAGAAGGATCAAGAGATTGATCTGAATCTAATTCTTGAGATTTCTTTTAGTCTGAATTTGTCTAAAACCTATCTTCTAAAATGATCAAAAGCTCAGAATTAGAACAATAAAATCATTAAAGAGAGCTTTAGCAGTAGTTAAAAACAATATTTTTTTCTTCTAAATACCTTTTTTAGTGTTTGAAACCTTGCTGAAAGTAGATGAGTTATCTTTATTCATTTTAATGAAATTTAGACTTTAATTTTTAATGTTTTTGCTTTTTTACATTCAAGTCTTTTTAGAAATTGTCTTTCTTTTCATCAATATGCTGGTAATCAAGCAATCAATACTTTGTTTCTCCCCCCTTTTTCCTAACAGATACTTAGTTATTATCAATAAAAAAGCAAAATAACAAAAAAAATTGTGAAAAATTTTACATTTTTTTCTTCCAATATTTGCTTTCGGAAAACCTAATCGTAATTATGAATTATTTCTTGTGAAAAGTTAAGATTTTGTAAAATTTCAGATGGTTTTGTTTGAAAACAACTCTAAACCTCCTATTTTGTTTTATTTCTTCTCATATAAGTAAGCACTTGCCAACAATCAACTATTTCTCAATGAAAGCTCGAATGCAACTTTTTTAATGAGAAGGATTAAATAATCAATTTGTCTGAAACTATCACCACTGAATAAAATTAGATTTATCATTTTTTCTTTGATTATTTTTTGTAAAACCTTGAAAATAAACTGTTCTAATATTTAAAGGAAATTGTTCTTTTTATAGAATTCTGTTTTTATTCCAAACAGACTAACACAAATGTATTGCTGAACTTAATATTTCTTTCAAGATGAAGTTTAGAGTCTTCGTTTAATGACTTAAGCAACGAAGTCTGGTTTGTGGATGGGAATCCAATGATCGCAGTCAACGGGGTGGACTTCTGAACCTTTGATAGATTGGAGGAACTGAATCCATTTGAGAGAATGGAATTAGAAGGGTTTCTTTTCTCCATAAATATAGACGATGGGAGTTTTAGGAGTGTAATTCGCAATCCAGGAGAATTTTGGCCTGATTATGGACAATAAGAAGTTCACGAAGAAGTAAACATAGAAGTAATTCCATCTCCAAGTTATCCTAGCTTCATGGGGAGGTCTGTATTTGAAATACCCTTGAGTGATGCGTTTGGTAATATAGTTACCAACAAAAGGGAGGAAAAATCCTATTATGAATGCAAATATCAAGGGAAGCTAATATGCTAAAATGGCTTTCAAGTTTTAGACAGATTTTTCGCTGGAAAAATACAAAAAATAGAAAGATTCAAAGCAAGGTAATAAGAATCCCTTAAATATTTTATTATTTCTTACTTCCAAGCTGCGATGTCGAGTGTGATAAGCTACTTAAGAAGTCCTGGATTGTTCTTATCGAAAATATAGGCTATGAAAGCACCCCAATCGTGAGCAACCATAGTGACTTCTCTTTCTCTTACAGATTGAAATCCAGCAATAATGAGTGCAACTCTTCTCGCGACTTCAGGCTAGCTGAGACCGAAGATTGATGACTCTTTTTCAGAGTAATTTGGATAGCTGATATTCACAATGAATGCATCCTAGTTAACTTTGTTTTCGATTTCTCTCCATAATTCAGTTGTATCAGGATATCCATGCAAGAATACAATTAAATCCTTGCTTTTCTCATTGCCTGATGTCTCAAAAGGCAGTAGTGTCTTTTAATTAAGTGCCATGATTGCTCTAAGGTGTCTTGATTATTAGTTTGTTTTATAAATTATCTGATTTGATTGATATGAATGTTTTCTTGGAATTATTATTTGTTTTTATAAGTTTAATCTAAAAGTAAAGTGATTTTAAGCGAGAGTAATAGATTTCTCGCTCATTCGCTTTCAAGAGATTACGTATGATGGAGACTCTTCTCAAAAAGATAAATTCCAGAATAATACATTCTCAAAAAAATGTCTCAAACTTTAGTAAACAAATGGATATGTTTTGCGTGAGATTTGCGAGTTTAACATGCCCTTATTCGAAAAACACCCTTAAACTAAATGCATTT
>Ga0302285_10000944_pt1 | contig 16055 bp, 7 predicted proteins | sample III_Fen_E2_2_FD_200455 | JGI IMG/M metagenome (GOLD analysis project Ga0302285, IMG submission 200455) | Peat permafrost microbial communities from Stordalen Mire near Abisko, Sweden - III_Fen_E2_2 | ecosystem: Environmental > Terrestrial > Soil > Wetlands > Permafrost | place: Sweden: Abisko... | reverse complement strand
TACGAAGGAGAGTTTAAAGATGACAAAAAGCATGGTCAAGGTAAGAAAAGTTATTTATTGAATGATTTATTGATTCTAACATTGTTCAATACTTTCATAGGCAAGTCCTTCTTCATTAATGGGAACAGATACGAAGGAGAGTTAAAAGATGACAAAGCGCATGGTCAAGGTAAGGAAAGTTATTTATTGAATGATTTATTGATTCTAACATTGTTCAATACTTTCATAGGCAAGTTCTTCTGCAATAATGAGGATAGATACGAAGGAGAGTGGGAAGCAGGCTGGATCAATGGAAAGGGAAAGAAATTCAACTCAAAAGGAAAGTTAATTGAAGAAGGAACATTTGCAGATGGAGTTCTTATTAAAGACTTCTGAATAACAATTTCTATTTCTTCTTATTATTTTTAGGAATAATATTTGTTGGACAAGAATGGTCTTGTCCTTATTTGTTGAATCAACGAATCAAAATACAAGATAGAGAAACATTTATCTATTTTCCTCTCTGTTCAACAAACGGATGTTTAGTATTCTTTCTATTCACACTTCTATTATTTCTTCTATTTGCATGACAAAGAACTTTATCTCCATTTATTTAACGTTTTCTTTTATTCTTGGAATGATTCTCAAAAATCTTCTCCTTAGTTCGAATTTCACTTAGTCTCTCTATTACTTACAAGCTCAAACTTAAACACAAAGCAAACAAAAAGCACCCAAAAATCACTACTAAACTGTGATAATCTGCTTGATAACTAATTCTTATTTTTCAAAGGATCTAATCTGCAACCTCCTTAACAACATTTAGATTTTCTTCTATTTATTTCACTACTTGCGAGAGATCTTTAACCACACCAACTATTAATTTCCCTAAATCAATGTATTATCCTATTTTGTTTCTCCAATCTTTCTCGTTTTTTAAATATTCTTCATAGAAAGAGTTACAGGAAATAATTCATACAGAATTCCCATTGCCTTATTCATTTTATCATCTGCAGGATGCACGAAAGACTAAAAGTTTTCATCATCCTAAAGTACTATCTCTATGCTAGATTGAGTCTCATTCATGTATCATCTGAATGCATTCAATTACAACAGCCTTAGAGGTTCTGATTTTTCTGAGTTTCTTTTTACTTAAAGAATATCTTTCTCAGACGAATTTGAACCGAAAGAGATGCAAATCGCAAGTAATAATTAGTCACACTCATAGAAATAAGACCTTTCAATGAATCTGTGAAGTCTCGATTCTCACACTCTACAATCAAGTTTTTCACGAATCTTATCACATTGTCGTCTCCAAAAGAGATTTAAGTCAGATTCTCAGAGTTAATACCTTCCTTTTGTTTTTTCCCTTGAAGATTTATCCCAGCTGAAGGAAGCTTCCCAGGGTTACATATTGCTACTCTCTTGGGTTTCCCTTAAAGTATTGAAAAAAGATAATTGATCCTCTACATCAGATATCAGTTCTAGGGAAGCTGCTTCCTTTGACTTGGATGAAAAAATCCAAATAAAAAATGATATCCAGAGCAGGTTGCTTTTCTTTTTAGGAAACACATACATCCTTGAGCTGAATCAGCTTATTTTTCTGGTCTTTCACGAATTCAGAGGAATAACTGTATTATTAACAGACTCCAATTAACTGGTATGAAAGAATCAGCTCAAATAATTCAATGTAATATGGTGAATATTTCTTTATGCTATCCTCAAATTCTCTATGACATTTATGCACACAATCTTCAATTTTCGTATTTCAGCTTGTAAATTCACCTCTTCTGCAGAATCATAATCTTCGATTTACTAATCTTAATCATTTTAGACTCCTAACTACAGATTTTATCTAAAATCAAAAGATTATTTCACACATAAATTCGCATACACCTTATTTGGGATCAGTTAATTCTGCGAATTCTGCGAGAAATTAAGGATCAATGTTGAAATTACTGTTTTTACTTGCCTTCCATAATTAAGATTGCTTTCTTTTAAATTAAACTTTCTTTTCTAAAGCTGTAATTTTTGAATTCAGCTCGGGTTACTATTGCTTCTTTGAAAAGTTGCTGGTCTTATTTCCTGCAGGTTACTCAAGGAAATGTTACTGGATAGCTTAGAAATCTTAATCCTTCGAATGATTAGCTTAGTTTTCCCTAGGAGTGTCAGCTGCAGTGATGGGATTTGCAACTTTTGCTGGTTTAGCTTTTTTCTTAGGTATTTCAATTCTCTAATTTGCCAAAGCACCGTAGTCTTTCTGAGATATTTGAAATAGAATTCATTGGCTTCTTTTTAGCAACAATGCAGTTACAAACAGATCTAAGAAAAATCTATTCATTGAGATAATGAGGCTCAAACAGGGTTAAGGGAAAAAGAGTTTTGTATCTTGAAGCCAGTCAGGTTTTTAGTGAAAATGACTGCTTTCTTTATTTTTTTCTTTTATAAAATTGTTAAAGATTATGGTGTTTTCATTTTTTTTTACCTTTTATCATTATTTGATTTTTTATCAAAATAATATTATAATTGTATTAATCTATCTAATTGACCAATAAATCTCAAATACTTTCAATCTTTGTTAGGTGATGTATCCTGAAAGAACTTAGGCTTTGATAGCTATTACCTAATCTAGCTGAAATTCTGATAGTTTTGCCATAATTAATTTTTAAAACAAAAACTGTAATATTTTAATTTTCTTCCTTTTTTATTTAGTATGTGGATGAGTACTCTATCCTTAATAAAATATATTGTAGCACTTATCAAAATTTAAGTTAAAGTAAGGTCTTTACATCTATGATTTCAAAAAATAAAAATATTGATTATCATAATTGTAGTATTTGATTTAAAAATCTAGCTAAAAGTTTCCATAAAACACTATAGTGATTCAATAAAGATAAAGTTCCCAATAGAAGCACGAAGGTTAGTAAGTGAATTCTTATTTTAAATGTCTCGTATACACTTAAAATGTTAAGAAAGCCCTTGCTTATTCTTCAAGTTACTTCAATATGGGCAATGCATTTCCTGAATATCCTTCTTGTAGCAATCTAATAATAAACCCAGCTGCGCCAGTGAAATTAGTCTTTAGTGCCTCTTGGAGAGGATCTTAATACAAAAGTGGAGCTGATTTTTCAAATATCATAAAAACACTCCTAAAATATACTGGGTCTTCTCTTTTTAGTAGCACTGTTGATCGGGTTATGTACGATTAGAGATTCTTGCAGTCTCTTGGTGTGAATTTTTCAAGAAAATCTGTGAGACGATTCAATCCATGTTGATATTCGCAGTTAATCTCAAGTGAATTCAAGCAATAATGAATTCCAAGATTGTAGTCTTCAAGCTTGTCGTAGCACATGGATACATTATTATGAAAGATGTGGTAGGTAGGACAAATATCAATTGCAGCTTTGTAAAATTCAATTGCTAGATTAAGCTTCTGATGATCTGGAGGGGGAGCTTGGATTTATTCATTATCATATTCATATGAATATCCCTTATTGTTGAGTGCAACGACATTTAAAGGATTGATCTCAATTGCTTTATCGTAGTACTTTCTACCAGTCGAATAACGATCGTGGCTTATTAAGGCATCTCCATGGAACTAATACGCTAAATCAAATTGTGGGAGCATCTTCTGGAGTATCTCAAATAGCCCAAACGTGAACTTTAAATCGATTTTCTTCTGAGCTAGCGCAACTAAACACACTCGCATCCATGTTTTTTCAACTTCCTCGGAGGTTGAAAGTGTCAGTTCTTTTTCCAAAGTCGATTCGTAAACTGCATCTTCGTTATCTTTTCTGATTTTAGTCGTAATCTCAACATTCCCCAGTTTCTGCTGCAGTTCTTACTCCTCTTCGAGATTACCCTCAGATATTTTGATTGAAAATAATGCTTTTAATTCATTTGAGAATTCCCAGTGAGGAAAATATGAATAAAACTCAAAGGCAGCAGGATTTATTTTCGCAGCAAGAAGTAAAATTGTCAGATCATGTGTGATGTTTTCCAAGGTAGAATTCTTAGAATACAAGAAGAATTAAAGCTAGCAGCAATGAATTACTGCCCAAAAGAACAATTGTCTCTACTGGAGTTCTAATTCATTAATTTAAGCCAAATATTACTCCAAAGAAGTCTGCTTGTCGAGAGTCACTCCAATCATACCAAGAGTTCTGTTGACAGCCTCAATGCATGCAGTAATGAGTAGGTTAAACGGCTTAATTTTTTCGATTTAATGCATAGCTAGCAGGGTTTTAGTGTAACCTATGAGGAAGCGGATATCAGTATCTTTTTTAGATTCAAAAAATTTGAGTGCTTCCTGATAGCGAGACTGAAAAAAAAGCTAATACCCAGGAATGAGTTCACTTACATCAACATTAATGTTCAAGTAGGCAATTGAAGAAGGCTTTTCAATATCATTAGTGTCTTCCTCCTCCTCCTTTTTGGTTTTTAAAACTGAATTTGAAACATTAAAATCTTCACTCATTCTCTGGAGACAACAATATTTTATAATTTGCTGTTTTGCTTAATTTTTAAATGGTCTTCTAATAAGGGAAGGAAGATTCCTTGTAGAAATTAATAAGATTAGTGTCGAATTGCTGAAAAAGTTTCTTGAATATGTATAAAATTTCATCAATCATGCATTTCTAGAATCTAATGTTAGAGATTCCTGACGAAATAAGAGAAAAAATGTTTATGAATTTAATAAAAAATTAATAGTCTCTCTTAAATAAAAAATTAATACTCTGAGTCATTGTCACACAACTCAATAAAGAGAAAACAAACACTAAATAATTGGATTGGTTTTTTTCTTATTAAAAATGATCATTTTCATCCATTAAACTACTTCATTAAGTTCTTAAAAACACATCAAAATTTGGTAAAGCATATGATTTCAATGATATATCCTTGTCAATAATGAGCAGTAGTAAAAACAATGATTATAAAAAGTATTTTTTGTTTTTTTAAAAACTAACTTAATCACTTGATTTCTTGTGATTTTTGAGTTCACATATGTTTGTGCTTTCATTTTATTTATTCATTAATATTATGAGAAACGAAATGGATTATCTCATTCACCGTATTGCTGAAGCTTTCAGTAGTATTTCAACAGTATGAAGAATGATAATTTCTAGGAATTCATCAAAATTATTACTGCCAAAGGAATACAAATAATCTAAGTTTTTGTCTTTGAAAATGCATTATCCCACCAATAAAATAGCATAATAATTCATTTTTTCTCACAAAAACAATGAATCATTGGTTTGAATTCACATGAAAATGTCCACCCTGATAGAGCTAATATTATCGACATATTTTCCAAGAGACCTGAGCATTAATTATTAACTAAAAATTGAAAAGCATCCATTATTTTTCTTAGCAGTAAACGATATCAAAATATGATTTGTTTTTTCTTAATTTGCTAGACTAGTTCTTTGAATACCTCCATTATCGTCTAGATAACCAAAATACTTGTGAAATAGTTTTTAAATCAATGCTCAAACAAATCAAATATTCCCAAACACAGATTAAATGGTGGAATATTTTTTAAATAAAATAAGGAATCTATTGAGTTGAAGAGAAAAATCAAATCAAATACCTCTCTCTATCTTTCTCCCTTTACTATTTATTCTAAGATTGAGGTACTGGATCAATTTATTTCCTACTCAGTTCTCTGTTCTTCTTCCTACCCAACACAAGCAAACTTTCAAATATCTTTTAAACTTATCTTTCAGAGAAATTACCTAGCTTTTGCATTATTTGTTTCTTCTTTTCTGCTCATTCCCTCCCTCTTAATGGAGTCATAAATTAATATGTTTATCCTTGATTTCTTGTAATAAAACAAATATGATCTCCTAATCTTTGCTGCTTACTTGCTGCATTATTTTTAGATGCTTTCGTTTTTCCACTTTGCTAATTTCCTTCTAGTCAATTTTGAAATCTCAACTTTCACTTTAAAACGAGAGACTCAACGCTCTGATAAGCATAATATTTACTTTATTAAAATAAAACCAACAACAACATTTCACAAGAAATCAGTCAATTTCACTAATAATTTCTTAGGTTCGATTCTCTTGATTTACATACAAGACTCTTTCCATTTCTATGAAACTCCCTTCACTTCTCCTTCTACTTGGTGTTCTTTCTCTATGCATATGTTAAACAATCCCTGAAGGTTAAGTTGTATAAATTGATCCTTGTGATATTGAAATCGGACTGAATCTTAGATATATAGTCTAGAAATTCTGGGGAGAGAACACTATCACAAGTAATGACTAATAATAAGTCACTTTTCATTTCGATTTCTTCTTCACTTAGCCTTCGTTTCTCAGTCGTGGATGCTTCAAAAAAGGAATTAAACGTTTATCCTTTATCGACCCTAAAGGCTAACCATTGGTTGTCTTATCTTCTGACTTGATCGAAGACTAAAAAGGAATTCAATTCTCTTTATTGTACAATCAAATAAGTGACTATTCTTTTTCATCTTCTGACTACAAAAACGGCGCAGGGACTAAATACTAATTGAATATGGTATTTTCCATTGGAAATACACGAAAATATGTCCGAGAGTATTCAGTAGATTTCGCAATTATTGTTCTCAGTGACTTATCAATTCAATTCAGTAATTTCTTGGTGAATTCCAAAACAGCCCAAGCATCAGCATCCTTCGGGAAATGAATGTTGTTGAGTTCATGTTTTAAAATAAGGAGAATATTAAGTCAACTTGATGTTTGTTCATGTTTTTGTTGGCTCTGAATGTGTCTTTTTTTCTTTTTTCAATGGGAATAAAATTCACTTACGAAATGAAATCTTCAAAAAACAACATATTCTCTTAGTTTTACAAGCGAATTAGGCTGATTCATCGATTGTGATTTTACCTTTGAAAAGTTGTATTTTTATTAAAGGTATTATCTCTCAGGAGATATAATTAAGGGGGAAAGGTTTCAGTTTCTCGCTCAGATAATTATTTTAAAATAAGAAAGAAAACCCTAAAGTGCACACTCTGTCTAACGTAAAGCAATGTTCCTTCAAGGCAAGACTACTAACAACATCCCAGGATACACTGGGTATGGTTAACTCATATTTTATGCAATTTGCTGTGATATTTGCTATCCGCCTAATAAGAATAATTCAACTGGTTCTTGAGTTACCTTATCTCTTTTCCTACATTTTAGGCATATTCCATAAGAAGAAAATCATGAAGATATTCTACAAATCAATCAAGCTAAAGCACATATTCCAGGTATGCTCTTCAAATATCATCTTGGCTAAACCAACTAGTGATTTTTAGCTCAAATATCCAATTTGCTATTTCCAAAAATAGGTTACGCTGGGTACATTCCAGGAATTAGGAGTGAGAACATGTTTGGAAAGACATATGGTAAAACCACTTACATGTCAGTTACAAATCAGAATCACAAAGGATCTGATCTTCCTCCTAGCCTTCGCTACACTTCCACTGTGAAGTCTGAATTCACAGATCAAAAAGGAGTCAAGAAACAAGAACTCCTTCGTCTATCAATTATCGAAGATGCCAAAGCTACATCTGTATAAAAAACATAATTAATTTAGATGATTTGATCTTCAACAACTGCAACTTCAATGCTAAATTTCCTTATTGTTTATTTTGTTTATTTAGTAAGGTTTTGGAGGTTCACCGCATAAGTAAAGCAGAAAATTGTTTGAGGGTGGTTTAGACCAAGAACATAGGCTTGCATTAATGAATTATTATTTTTTGAAACACAAGATCCAAGTACATTGATCCCAGCGAATACGTAGAGAAGACCAGTAAATAATAATAAAAACAACTTTCATTTTAGTTTATTTTAAGGATTTGAATGAGATTTAACTACTTAATGTTCTCTGCAATTCTAATAATAATTATTCTTTTGCAAAGTCGAACCGATACCTCAAACGAATCTCACCTACGATTAAGCTTGTAAACTTGCTTATGCCAGCTGAAAAGTCTAGGCTTTTCCTTATCGACATCAATGAAGTCAGCATTCTCAGAAAATAATATGCTGACTAGCCATTAAAGAACTTATATAACAGAATAACAAGTTTTGTTTTAGCTTAGTATGATATTTTAAGACTGTATATCAATGTGGCCTTGAAATCTCAAGGATTCTCCAACAAAACTTTTCAAAAGATGATGACCTAAATTATGGATTAATACTATCAATCAACGTTTTTAAGAGACACTAATGCAAAATAAATAATTCTCTCTCTTTAAAATGAATTAGAAATTACAATCTAATAATTTAGATGGAATTCAATAAAGACTTTGGTTTCTAAATTAAAAATTCAATTCAAAATCAAATCAATTTAGCTTCACAAACATCGAAAGATGACTTTCAACCCCCTTTTACAAAGATATCATTGAGTAGTTTAAAGGAACCTTCTATTGAAAATAAACGGTGAGTTGGATTCAAAAAAGAAGAATCTTTTATCTCAATGTTTTAGCTAATAAAATAGAAATAAATTGTTGATATGTTTGTATTTTTCTCTTCATAGACAATAAAAAATGAAATAATGCAAATAAAATGGGGGGGGGGGGGTAATTCAAGAAAAACTGCGAGAAGATAACAATCAATGTCAGTTTAAATAACAAGTTGTTAGACACGCAAAAGACACTTTGAAGACTATGAAAAAGAGAAAAACTAATGGTGAATTTATTTGCTGGAGTGTGCATTGAGTGTACTCAAGAAATAAATATCAAGTATTTCAGTATTTCTCTCTGAAGAGTTCAAGTCTGGAAAGAGGACCTCTCTCACCAATAATCTTGATACCAGAACCATCGTTGATGATTTTCTTCTCGTTTCTGAGACGAGAGTACTCAGCTCTGGTGAGATTGGTGAAACCCCACTTGTGAGAGGTGACAACTTTTTGTCTACCAGGGAATTTAGCCTTGGCTCTCTTGAGAGCTTCCATGGCGAACTTGACGTGAGCTTCCTTGACTCTGACGGAGAACAAAATGGATCCGATGTCAACACGGGCAGCCTTGCCGAGTGCCTTACCGAAGGCTCCTCTCATACCAGCTTGGAGTCTATCTGCACCAGCGCATGAAAGCATTTTGTTGATTCTGAGCACGTGCCATGGGTGAACTCTGCATCTCAAGTGGAAAGCGTCTTTAGAGACGAACTTAATCATGTTCTTGTTGGCAGCAATACGTGCGGCTTCGAGTGCTTCTGAGGTAATTTATTCTTTTTCATCAGAGACAATGTGCACAACGTAAGGGAACTCCTCGACACCAGCTTTCTTTTTTCCGGAGTCGTAGATACGGATTCTTGGATCGGGGACACCTCTGTTGTATCTGGACTTGGGGTATGGCTTACCCTTGGGTTGTCTGTAGCATCTAGCAGGTCTTCTTCCCATTTCTCTTGATTCTTACTTTTTTCCTTTGTTTTTTTTTCGTTTATTAATACGTTCACAGACCGTTCCTTTGAATTATTTTTCACCTTTCTTAATTTACTTCCTTTGACAGTCCTTATATTTATCCAACCTGCAAGTTTGCACTCATACATGCATGCAGTATGTCAGTGGGTAGAATGAATCTTTATTTTATTGTTATTTTTTTCCCTTCAACATAATAATTTCTTATCTACAAAAATTTTATTCTTATTTTTTCTACTCTTTCATTGAATTTTTCTAATTTTTAGTGTCATTTCAGACACAAATTATCTCCCTCTTCTATTGATATTAATCCTATAAGATAAAAGGAATCAATCGATGAAATCTTATCATTTGTTAATACATTTTACTAAATTGAGTCTCTTAATTTAGTCGTCAAGTTCTTTTATTCTCTAGAAATGAAACATACCATTTAAGACAACAACACAACAAGAATTAAATAACAAATTCTATTAATTTAATCAATATTTTTTAGATTTGATCCTTTGAATTCATAACGTAAATATACTTTCGGAGAAATAATACTTGATAAAATAAAAGAGATCTAAACAAATACTTAGAAAATATCATTTATTTTTCTCACATTTATCAGATCTTCCCCCCCTAATAATTTATCAAATATATTAAGTTTAGTAGCTTTCGTCTCTAAATCTTCCTATCTTTGCTCTCTTTAGTTCTTAAACTGTTCATTTAGTAAAACAAACTGAATTTTTCTTTTTTGTAAATTCTCATCTAAGGTAATATTTCAATTTCCCTGGATAATTCTAATATTTTCCAAGCAGCAATCTCTCATTCTATCTTTCCTTAAATACCTTTTAGATGAATCTGATCACATAAATTAAAAATTTCCTAAAACAATCTACAAAATAATCCTTCAACTAAAAATGCTTTCCGAACAAGCACGATCAATGAGAATCAAAAAGGAAATCTAAGATCTCGATAGACAACGAAAACTAAACAAAATACCCTCCAACATCAAATATGAACTTATCGTCAACGATGGAGCACTCGCCGACTATGATATGCTTGTTACAATCACCGGAAGAAAAGATGACAGCCTCTGGAAAGATTATCAGAAAATCCAAGGCATTTTGAAATTCCCTAAGAACTACCCATTAGAACCACCATCATTCACATTTGATGAGAATTTTCAACATATCCATGTCTACGAAGGAGGTGCAATATGCCTCCCATTGCTAACCTTCGAAAGATGGGAGTTCAAAACGAGTCTCCTAAATATTCTTTTGCATATTGAAGATTTTATTCATCGACCACCAAATCTCTCTTCGCCTGCAAACAGTTCACTTTACAAAATCTATATGACAGACAGAAAAGAATATGAGCGACAAATCATAGAATAAGCAAAAAGGTACTAAAAAGAAGAGAATCAACAATCTCTTGAAAAACCACTTGGAAGTGAAAAATAATGAGAAAAAAAACATTCAAATTCTTTTCATATTTTTCTGTTTCTGCTGATGAATAATAAGTGTAAATAATCTATCTTTTATTGCCTTTTTTTAAAGTTAAAATTAGTAATAGAATTTATTGTAAGCAATAGTGATTTAGAAAGTGTAATAGTATAGGCAATTCATATAATAATAGGAATAATATTTTGTGCATTTATTTCTTGAAGTGTGTGAGTGTGTGCGGGGGGTTTTTCGCGCTTAAGAAAAAAGATAGGGAGAGCAGAAGTAAAGTGCTTTACAATCATAACTCTGTGGGTGTCAAAGGATGAGTGTTCAAAGTGATTTAAGGAATAAGGTATGCTTCATAGTATCAAAAGCAGAATCAAATATCAAAATTTATTTAAAGAAAGAGATTATCAAAGCAAGAATTTATATTTAGATATCGCTCATTCTTGCTGCTAGTGAATAGGATAACCTGAAGAATTATTGCTATTGCTGTTGGCTACATTAAATGGTTATCCATTATGAAGAATGTAATTATTTTACTGCTACTGCTGATTCTATTACCCTTATTGAACTCCAAAGAATAGATTCTACCCATTTTATTCAGCTAAGGACAGCATTTAAGGATTATTTTACATCAATTTTTGATGTTTCTAATCTGGTGATTTGATATTCAAATTATTAAATTAATCTGCGACATCTTAGCTGAGGATATTATTTAAGCTACTCGGTGATTCTGTAGTCTCAATGTTAAAATTGTTATTGTTGTTCGTCATATCTGGAAGAATATTACTCTTACTTCCTTCAGATTAATTGTTCAAACTGCTACTCATAGTTGATGGCTATTAAGTTGGCAATAATTCGATTAGCTTCTATCCGCAGTTTTATTGCTTCCTAGGAGAACGCGAAGGGGATTAAGACTATGAAGGTGAAGAACTAAATTATCTGTAAACTTAGGATTATTGTATCTGTTGTTGTTGCTGCTGCTACTACACTTATTATTGATACTACTACTGCTGTTATTACTACTACATCTACTATTATGTAACTTACTACTTGAATCCTTTATTATCAACTTCCTTCTATTCTAGTTTAAGAATGAGGTTATTTTCACATGTTCCTGCTAGATTACTGTTATTACTTTCACTATTCATTCCATCTCTGTTCTACTTAATGTCTTTAAGTTCTTTGTTAGTATTCATCATTTCTGAGAAAAATTGTTAATTTTAGGGTAAACTATTATTACTGTTTGCATTGAAATTCCTCCCTGAAGTTAGAATCAAACCTTCACAACTTTTCATTTTGTTTATCACTAGCATATCGTCATTTGGTAGCTACTCTTCACTTCTTACTCCTATTTCAAAATCTTCGCCGTCATACTCTTCTCCTTGTTTCAGAGAACCTAATCGTCTTGGTTGCTGCCCATTCAAAGAATTCTTCGAGTGTAATGTTGGACTCTTGGAATCTTCATCGCCACCTGTTGTGCCGATTCCTCGCAGTTTTAGCATTTCTTTGAGTTGATCCATGGTGAATTCTTCTTCTCTGCCTGTTAGAGAGAGCATCTCCATAGCTTGTTTCTTAGTAACGAATCGGCCTTTGTCTCTTAATCTGCTGTCTGCGACTTTCTTTCGTACATCGTAGGATATTTTCTTTTCCCACCTTTTTTGCAAAATCAGATAATAAAGTTGGTTTTGATATATTTATTTTAAGAGAAATAAAGCTTAAAAAGAATGAAAAAAGAGCTTTTTTACGTTCTTCTTTTTCTTTTTTCCTAATAGTTTTTAATCTTTTGTTTCCTCTCTTCCTTTGAGATGGTCCCGATTTGTTTTTGCTAAAAAATACAATGAAAAGTTGATCAGAAACCGGAGTGAACAAAAAACTAAAATTCTCATTTGCTTTACTTCATCGTTGACACCTGCGAAATCATTCAGATTAAAGTCAGCTGGAAGCTCCTTGAGTCGCTAGAGAGAGGTTTAATCAATGCTGCTGATTTGCTATTATTATTACGATTACATTCCTGTATCTAGCATTAAGTTGCCTTGAGATCCGAGTTGTCCATAATTCGACTGCATGACACCCACATATCCAAGTGTCTTAGTGTTAAATCTTATTGTTTAAAAGCATTTATTATTAAAAACAATTATTAATTTTAAGGATCATAGTTAATCCTCTATTTTTTACGGATCTGGTTAACTTGGAACTTTCATTAAATGAAGCCCAAACTGATTCCCTGGAGGCTGTGATTATACTGGTTATGAAGACTATTGTATTAATGTGAGGGCTGGGTTATTTGAAGACTAAATTCCCTCAATTTCTTAAAAATATACAAGAATTATTAGAAAGAGAGCATTTTAGGTAACAAAAAAAAGATATTAACTTTGATTTATTATTTTTTACCTCCGTTTTTTCCAGTATTTTTGCGCTTTCTGCCTCTCGGAGAAGCAGGAGAAGAAGGCTCAGTTGGTGGAGAACCTTTTTTAATAGCTTTCTTTCTTCCTGGGCTGTTTGGCTGACGTTTATCGTCTTTATTGTCCTTGATGCTGTTTGCAGATCTGGGTTAAAAAAGAAAATTTGTAAGGAAAGTGTGCAAAATCACCATGAAAATCAAGCCACAAGGGTTTTGACGTTTTGAATGATACCCTGGAGCATGTAAAGGAGAGATTGGTTGTTGTTGTTGTTGCTACTGCTGTTGAGGATTCACTTATTAGATAGGAGGTAAAATTTACCCCTGAGATGGATAACCAGGATAACCTTAAAAATGTTATGGTCCAAGAGCATAGTATTAATAAGGTTATTGTTATTGCTAATCGTAAGTTTAGGGGATCATAAATTAAGGACTCTGCTGCTTAAGTTTGTCTTTGAAAAGGAGATAAAAGGAGAAAGTTAAAAAAAATAAAGAAAAATCAAATATAATAAGTTACCTTCAGCTTAGCTCTGAGAATCACCAAGAGAATTGAGCAAGTTTATTTCCTAAATTGAACAAAATAAAGCAATAAATTAAGGTTTTCAAAGAGTAAATTCATGAAAAAAACAGGGAAAGAATGTAAATTTCTTATTTCTTTGAAAAATACCATCATCAACAAAGTAAAGCTAATTTCATTAATATTATTATTTCTCATTTGTTATTTTGTTACATTTTCCATAGCTTGTTCCTCACTTTTGATGCTTGCTTTCCCTATTTGTTATTACTATTGTCTTCCTTGAATACTTGGATCAATTAAACCAATTTAATTTGCATTCGAAATCAATCCATATGGTGTATGAGTATGTATCTACCCATTGAAAGGTAAATAAGCAGGACCTGAAGCTCCAGGATATCCACTTGGTTAGCCAAACTGAAGGTAATTATTGGCTTGATCGAGGGTAGGATTAACAGAAGCAAACCCTGTGCCAGGATGAGGAACCTAATGGGGATGAGGCTGATATTATTATCCATATGAAGCTGCTGAAGAAACTGCTATTGGATCAAGAGAATAGTGCTACTGTGAAGATAACGTTGGAGGATATTGTCCATAAGGTTATTATGCTTGTAATCCAGTTTGGATGCCATTTCCTTGAGTCGATTAATCTGTGTTTTCAAAAACAAAGTTCAATTAAAAATGAGTGCAAAAGTCTAACTACATGCCCTATTCCTGCTTCAATAGCAAGATTTTATGCTAGTAAAATCTGATTAAAGTCTGGATTTGATGTGCGAAAATAAAAATCTAAGAAAATCTCTCATTTTTTACAATAAAATATTTCCAATTCTTGCGCTTTTATTTCTGTTTTTTCTGCAACTAAAATATTTTTTGGGGGTTTTCCCTCCCACTTTTGATCATTGCTTGGGTGTGTATCTATGGTTATGCCTCTTTAATTTATGTGTGGCTTTCATTCATAACCCCTCATGAGAAATAAATCTTGCTCCTAATGAATGTCAAGCTTAGTCAAAAAAGTTTACCCGTGCCTAAAGTGATTCCTGTTGGTTGCGCATAGTAGGAAAGCTAATTGATTTAGTTGGAATGATCGTAGTCAAAGGGTTGCTGATATTATTACGAAAGGTACTAATCAGGTTGTTAGGTATAGCCATGATGAATTTATTAAGCATAATGAGGTGGAGCGGAAGGATAGTTGTGTGGAGGAGTCTGCTGAGAAGGAAGCTAGGAGTAGTCGATGATATGCTGGCTGCCAACTGGAAGATAAGCTGGATGGCTCTGTGAATTAAACAGAAGATGCGTCATTTGATGAGCTCCACCTGTTTAATAATTATTTACGCCTTAAGAGTAGCTTGCCGGAAGTGTACTGCTAATATTATTGTTAATATTCGTATTTCCTTGTTATTGCTGTGACTGTTTTTGAAGAGAAGTCTAATTTGTTGGCTATTAAGTAGATTACTATTGCTGTTGCTGTGATTGCTATTAAGAAGATTAAGCTTAAGATTGCGATTGTGATTGCTAGGGTTGCAAGTAATAGGCCTGTTCTTCCATTCAAAGATTTAAAGAGTGTGGCCTGCAAAAAAGAACCTAAATGTGAATTCTAATGGAATATTGCAGCGAATAGCGATGAAAATGACAGAAATTGGTTGATAGCACCTCTTTTTATCTTTGCTATTTTGTTTTTTGACTTTTGTTTCCTTTTTTCTTAAACTATTATGTGAAATGCGCAGTTACTGTTGGACTTGCTTTGATGTGTATATTTTAAAGCTTTTTTTAATGCTTTGATATGCTTTGCTTTCTTTCTTTCTTTTCTTTCTTTTTCTTCCCTCCTACTTTCTCTTTCTCTCTCTCTCTCTCACTCTACAATACTCAATCTCCTTCTTCTTCTCCTTTCTTTTAGATAAAAAAGCTAAATATTATTTATAAAAATATTTAATCTTTTCTTCCTTTGTTTTATCCATATCCATTTCCCTAAAATCCTCTCCCGTTTCCCTCATTTTTAGCACACCTCTACTAATAATAATCAAAAACAAATCTTCCAAAGCATTTACACTAAATTGCAGAACATATTCGCAGTCATGATTACTACAATTACATCAGACGATTTTAAGAATTTTGCACTTTTTTATCTCTTCTGAAATACCTTACACTTGGTAATTCTGAAGGATTTGGTTGTTTTTCTCTTAGTAAAATCGACTCATTGTTCCAAGTAAATTTTACAATAATCAAAAATATTTTGAATTCTTCTTGTTCCATGTTGCTAACGCTAACTCAATCCGCAATAACTTCCAAGAAGTTCAGAGATTGAAGGGGAAAAAATTAGCATTTACTTCTCAAAATTACAATTTCAGAATAA
>Ga0302285_10000943_pt1 | contig 16071 bp, 15 predicted proteins | sample III_Fen_E2_2_FD_200455 | JGI IMG/M metagenome (GOLD analysis project Ga0302285, IMG submission 200455) | Peat permafrost microbial communities from Stordalen Mire near Abisko, Sweden - III_Fen_E2_2 | ecosystem: Environmental > Terrestrial > Soil > Wetlands > Permafrost | place: Sweden: Abisko... | reverse complement strand
AGAAACCTAAACCATTGGGTTAACCATCCTAAGAATAAAAGAAATAGCCGCAATAGCAGCAACCTACATAGTAGCTGTTATTCCGAAATCAGAATCAACAAGGGAAAGCAGTATGGAACCTCACTGAAGTTCGCAATGTGAACGAATTCTACAAAGTCTTTTTGTTTACAAACCCTGCGTTTAAAGTCAGAACTACTTTACCTGGTGTCAGATGGTTCGGAAGGAGCGTTGTGGTAAAAAAAATAAAATAATCAAATTATGATAATGTTTTCTGAGTTGTTTTTGGGTATTTTTTTCAGTTAACCCCTTAAATCGACACAGTGAACATCCACCCTAGGAATTATTCCGTCGTCCTTGGTTTCTTGGAGGAGAACTACCGCTACAGATTGGATCTCATTAAGTACTTCCAAAATAAAATGAGAGATGACATTGCTTAGAGTCAAGTATCCGTTGCTACTGGGAGGTAGAACATCACCGCTCCTGTGCATACTCCCTTCAGCTAAAGCTTCCCTTTACTTATTAAAGAGCAGCAGGGTGTATCTGTGACAAATGGTCTCTCGAAATTCTTGCATTTAAACGTGCATAAGTTGTATTACCTATCTGAACCAGTCGGACAAGGCCTCGAAATCGACGAGAACAGCGATGGAGAGCATATTATTTTCGCTGCTGGCACTGGAATTTTGCCATTTTTAGATTTATTTGACTACCTCTTGAAGAAACTCATCTACGAGATCATCAAGGATAGATTTGGTTAAGATGAAGCGAATACAGTCAATCCGACAAATTAGAATTACGACGCAATCTTTGGATAGAATTTCAAGATAAAATTGTTCTGCGCTTTTACGAGCAAAGCTCAAGCTTATGGCTACTAGACCATCTGCGATTTGCATAATTTCAGTAGGGAATTCTAGCAGAATCCGACGTTCCAAGCGACATTGCGATTTGGGAACTAAGAAAGTGATCAATTTTTACCTTCAACGAAGCAGAACTTTGATCTTTAATTCATTGACTTAGCATTGTCATAATCTTTCCCTACGAAGATCCTTATCTGCGGGCCACCTGAGTTCAATAAGAATATTGCGAATATTCTCATTCATACAAGGAAAATTGAACCTCAAAGAGTGTAAATTGTTTGATCAACGAATGGGATAAAAGACAAAACTCGAGAAAGAGACTAGATTTGAGTGTATGACATTGTATGCAATCCTCTTAACGCACTTAAACCCTAAACGACACAACTTTTTTTTGTTTATGTTGTTGCATTTAATAAAATGAATTTCCATTGAAAATATCTTTTGCATTGATAAATGTGATGTTGGCTTTACTCAGTAATCGTTTGATACCAAAGTTGCCTGTGCTTATTTAAATAATTTTCAAATATCTCTTGTGTTTGCTAGCTTTCTCAGATGCTCAGAAGGAAATTAATTCTTTTTTTGGTGAGTATATAATAAAACCTGGCATACAAGATGAAAAAGCAAATCTACATGCATATTAACTAGAATATCTTGATTTTTGTTTAGTTTTTCTCAGACAATTTCGCTTCCGTAGAGCAACTTGTTAGCTCTTTACATAACTGAGTCCTGTTTTGTGATTGATTTTGCAAAGAAACAGATAAGAATTCTAAAATGATTTGAAATATGAATTGTGTGGAATTTTTTTCCTGCTTTTACCTTCTTAGGATCGTAAGGTTTGTCTTTACTAGGGATTTCAAGAATAGTAGGGAGAATCTCTGTGTGATTGACAATGATGTGTCTCAAGTATTTCTCAGCAATCTGATGGGAAATTGTAAGATTTTAGAAAAAAGAATTATCTCCTATTGAATCCATCAAAGAATGCGATTGTTGTTTCAAAGTTCTATTGGAATATTTATTCATATTCATTCCTTAGGTTTTTTGTAGTAGTTTTAAGAATTATTTCTTATCTTTTTCATGAAAATTATTATTAGTTGCTGCAAAGCGTTTTTACATGTTGGTTAACGAGGACAACAGCGATGTTAGGGTTCTTGAGGAATCCGCTGAATGTATCTTCAATAAGTTTATCCTTAGTGTCTTTAAAATGATTTAGATTATTACCGTTTACTAATGCATTTTAACTTAGATAATAATTTACCAGGCTCAACTACCAAGAAGTTCGATTCACCTTTGATACCTCTCTCACCAATGCCAGTCAGAAGGAATCCAGTCACGGTATCCTTTAGTTTTGATTTATTTGCAAATTATGTGTTATTTGAAGATTGCAAGCTAAGAAAAGGCTTACTGTATCACCGATAACTGCAATGAGTTTGTTTTATGCTTAGATTGCTTTTTTAGACATAACTTCTTGAATTTTTTTATTCTGATTCTAATGGGTGTTTGTTCTTTTCTTTTTTCTTGTTTAGCTGCTGACTTGATTTATATATCCCCCGCACATACACAAGATTGTCTTCACATTTGATTGAATTTGATTCCTTATTTTTATTCGATATCTTCCCGTTCCTTCAATAAACTATATTTTTTTTTAAGGTATAATAAAGAGCTATCCATATGAGAATAATCTTTCAAATAATGGTTTGAGTATTCATATCTAAATGAAGATCTTTGTTCATTTTGGCGAAAAGGTAATAGCGACAAATCATTAGAAATTTCATTAATTTTAAGGATTTTTTATTAATTCCATGAATCAATAAAATTGTATTTGAAGGTACTTTTGTACTGAAAAAAGTGACAAAGTAAATGGATTTCTTTCATTTTAAACAATAAATATAAATGAAATTTGTAATCTTTGAAATATCTTCTTCAAAAATATCCACAATACACACGCACACAAACAATTATCTTTCTCTTTCTGTTAGGCCTGACATATCTGCGAGTATTCAAGAAACCATAAGAGAGATCTTCTAATTGAAATGATTAAATTCTGTGTGGGGAAGAATGGTTTCTTGCAATTATATGATGACCAAAAGGGCTTTATAAATAAAACAAATCAAGAATAAAAAATAAATTAAATATCTCAAAAAAATAAAGTTCGGAGAAAAAGGGTGCACTTCTCGCAGAAAGAAACAAGAAAATGTATAAATACCTAAAAAATCTCCACAGAGTGACCCTTCACAGCAAGGTTGCACACAACTTCGCCGTCTTAGCCAAAGATCAACCCGAGAAGGGACCCTCTCAGGTTCGCTATTTTTTACAATTCTTCGTTCTTTTCAGGAGTTTATAAGAAGCAATATGATTTTCGGAGAAATAAATGAATTCGTAAATAGGGATCTGCATAGTCGCTGGATATTTGCATGCTGGGAATCCTGCCCCAAGGATTCCCATAAAAATGAATAGATTTTAGAATAATGATAAGAATTATGGGGGTATGCATCGAAAAGGGTTGATTTGAAAGCGCAACAGCTTCATTTTTAGTTTTTGCATTCAATTAAGTTAGAATAAAGAACCAACGGTTTGAGATTTGTTGATATTTACAATAATGAAGGTGATTTTTAAGGCAATAATATTAATCTCCGCTAGTTATTTGGAGAGGAGATTTCGCAAGGATTTTGTTTTTTCTGCTGAGAAAACTGAGAAATTTATCATTTTTTATTGTTTACAATTAATAGGGATATCTCTCCGATAAATACACCATTATCGACCACACTTATGATGCAGTCGTAGTTGGTGCCGGTGGTGCTGGTCTTAGAGCCGCTTTTGGTCTCGTCGAAGAAGGTTTCAAGACTGCTTGTATCTCCAAGTTGTTCCCTACTCGTTCTCACACAGTCGCTGCTCAAGGTGGTATCAACGCAGCCCTCGGAAACATGACTGAGGACGACTGGAAATGGCACTTCTTTGACACCGTTAAGGGTTCAGATTGGCTCGGTGATCAAGATGCCATCCATTACATGACCAAGGAGGCTCCAGCTGCAGTGCTTGAACTCGAGTCATATGGTCTCCCATTCTCTCGTACTCCTGAAGGAAAAATCTATCAAAGAGCTTTCGGAGGACAGTCTCTTCATTTCGGCAAAGGTGCTTAGGTAAAAGATGAGCGGTAGGTAGTATTTTAACATATTTATTGATATTTGTTGTTTTGTGAATATCATAGGCCAGAAGAACTGCTTGCGCTGCTGATAGAACTGGACATGCAATGTTACATACTTTATTCGGAAGATCTCTTGGATACAACTGCAATTTCTTCATTGAATATTATGTCCTTGATCTGATTATGGACGAGGAAGGTGCTTGCAGAGGTGTTATCTGCATGTCCATTGCTGATGGTACCATTCACAGAATTAGAGCTCACTACACTGTTCTCGCAGCTGGTGGATACGGAAGAGCTTATCTTTCATGCACTGCCGCACATACTTGCACTGGTGATGGTCTCGGTGTTGTCACTAGAGCTGGTCTCCCCATTGAAGATCCTGAATTCGTGTAGTTCCATCCTACTGGTATTTACGGCTCTGGTTGCCTCATGACTGAAGGTTGCAGAGGAGAAGGTGGTAAACTTATCAATGCTAACGGTGAAGCTTTCATGGAAAGATACGCTCCCACTGCTAAGGATCTCGCTTCTAGAGATGTCGTCTCAAGAGCCATGACTGTCGAAATCATTGAAGGCAGAGGTGTTGGACCCAAGAAGGTAAACAAACAATCAGACAATCATATTAGATTTTAGAATTCTATTGGTTTTACTGATAACTAATGATCTTTTTTGCCTTTTTTAGGATCACATTTTCTTGTAATTATCTCACTTATCTCCAGAGACCCTCCACTAGAGACTCCCTGGTATTTCTGAGACTGCAAGAATCTTCGCTGGTGTCGATGTTACCAAAGAACCTGCTCCAGTCGTACCCACAGTCCATTACAACATGGGTGGTGTCCCAACTAACTACAAGACTCAAGTTCTTGACTAAGATAAAAACGGTAACGATAAGATCGTCCCTGGTTTACTCGCTGCTGGTGAGAATGCTTGCGCTTCTGTCCACGGAGCTAACAGACTTGGTGCTAACTCTCTCCTCGATATCGTCGTCTTCGGTAGAGCTGCTGCTAAGACCGTCAAGGCACACCTTAAACCTGGTACCCCTCATAAGGATCTCCCCAAGGATGCTGGTCAAAAGGCTCTCGCAAGACTTGACAGATTGAGACACGCTAACGGATCTTACACAACTCATCACGTCAGAACTGCCATGCAAGAGACCATGCAACGTCACGCAGCTGTTTTCAGAATTGAGAAACTTATGGCTGAAGGTGTCTAGAAACTTGAAGGTATCTACGAGCAATCACACCATCTTAAGACTTTCGACAGAGGTCTCGTCTGGAACACCGATCTCATGGAGACCCTCGAATTGGAGAATCTTCTAGGTAATCATATTACAATTTACTCTTGTTTTTATTATAAAAATACCTATTTTTTTATTTCCAGTGTGTGCCAAGCAGACATTGCTCGCTGCTCTCCTCAGAAAGGAATCCAGAGGTGCTCACGCCAGAGACGATTTCCCTGTAAAAACAAACTTTTTTACTTCCATATTTTCCCTTTATTAACATTTTCATTTCCCTAATCACAGAAAAGAAACGATGTCGAATGGATGAAACACACCTTAACAAGAATTCCTGATGTGCAAACTGGAAAGGTCGATGTCACCTACAGAAAGGTCATTAACACTCCACTCAGCAAGGAAGTCGATGCCGTTCCTCCCTTCGAGAGACATTACTGAACAAAACAATCCTCACAAAGCAAAAAAAAAAGAAATTAATCAAATAATTTCTTAACTTTGCCAGAGGAAACGAAGGAACAAAAAGGACAATTGTAAAATCAAAAAAGGATTGCAGCGAAATAGTGACTTGTTTTTACATAAAAAATAAGCCTAAGCTTTCAATTTACTGTTTTGTTAAGGCATTAGTTTCTTGTTATTTACGTCTTGTTCCATTCCTTTACTCCACATACACCCTTATTTCCTTCCATTTATCAATCCTATTTTTCTTAATTTTTTCTCTCGCTCTTTTTATGATTTTAAAAAATAAAGACTAACAAACATAAACTACACACAAAGATCACATATCTCAAACACAGATTTCTGCAAAACCATTGTCTTTCGATCTTTCACTATTTCGAGTTTTAATCCACAACAGATATACTTAGTTTCCCTGGCTTCTTGATAGACAACTTTATTCTTGATTGTTTCTTTTTTCAAATATTCATAATAGAATCGGTATATTTCCAAACACCAAAGAGATAAAGCAATCGAACCATCAAGAAATCTCTTGCCATAGTGATCGATGCTTCTATCACATTAAGATGAGAGCCTAATGTGAAGAAAAATAGAAAAAATTATCAAAGATAAGAAAAAGTTAAAAGTTTCTTAAAATTACAATAAATAATCTTCTTACCATCGATTTCTTGCCAATTAACAGGGACTTCAGCCGCAGGCATCTTGAAGTGATTACCAACCATGAGAATTTCAACATCAAATGCCCACCTTTCGAGATGTTGAACTTTAAACAAGATATCACTTGATTTCTTTGTAAATATCTTAAATCCACATTAAGTGTCCTATTAGGATAGCAAGAAAAAAGGAAATTAGCATATTAAAGATAAGGAATTTAAGATTTTTTTATCATCTCTCTCTCTATTGCTATTTCATAGTCTTGTATTCTTTTTCTTACCTTCAATTTGACTCCACACATCGTTTAGACAATAAAATTGGAGACAAATGAGAGGATCTTTCTGTAGAATTTTCTTTCAGATTTGGTGGTTTCATCCAAATGAGCTCTAGATCCTACTGCTATTCCCATCTCTGACTTCTCAATTTCCTTCAGCTTTTTCAAATCAAAATCAGATATGAATCCATCTATCTATCAATTTATTTTTTCTTTCTCTCTCTTTTTCAGTTACTGAAGACAATAATTTCACTTACGATATTTCCTAAAAATTTTAAAACTTCCCCATTTTTTACCTTCTAAAAGACTTTATCAAAGCAATAGATATCAGTAGCTCCATCAGCATCTACAAAAAGAGTGTATTGTCCTCGTGCTAATAGCATTCCCTGTGAAATTTCAGATTAAAAATCATATAAATAGCTAGAACATAAGTTCATTTGTTTTTGAATTACTGTTCTAACTGCACCTCCTTTTCCAAGATTATGTGAATATTCCACAATCTTTAGATCTATCGGTTTGCCTTCAAAAGTGAAGAATTACTTTGCAACTTCGGATCTGTTTAGTGTTAAAAATAGAGTTACAAGAGTAGTAACAGAGACATAATTCAATTCTCTTACGTTTTATCCTTAGAGCAATCGTTGACGACGATAACTTCATAACTTTTGCCTTTGAATCCATCGTAATTCTCGAAGAACTTCATGTGAAAATAATAAAAATATTAGAATTGTTATTCTCATTGTATTTATTTCTAAATCTAAAGAAATAATCTAAATAATAGTAATTTGAGTATTTCTGACTTTCAAATGCTCTTTTAGCATCGTTGCTATTCTCGCCTCTTCGTTGTATGCAGGAATGATCATCGAGAAATAGCAACTCTTGGTGGATTGTTTGATGTACCCTTCGTAATCGTAAGTCTTGGTTGAAGTATGCACTATTGTATTTCTTTAAAGTTTTTAGTTAAACTCTCCAAACATAAACATGTCAAATAGATATTTTACTTAATGCTTTAGCGAGTTTTAGTCTACTTCTTCCATGTAAAGTAAGGAGAAAATACAAACCGAAGTCCTGCAATCTATCAAATAAATATCCCAAAATCAGCTGATATTTTCTCTGAATTTCAGCAATAAAAAAGCATGTTTCGTCCTTACAACTGCAATAACGAATATAGTTTGCAGTAATAACACACCACTTATCATTACGTGGAGAGATTTAGCGTCTTTTTGTTTTTTTCTTGATAAAAAACTACAGTATTATTTTTTTTAATTAAGATATTTTGTTAGCATTCCCATCTGAGAAAAACCATTAGAATTGAAGGATACCATTGAGTTCCTGACCTAGATTGAATCAGGGAAGGATATGAGTAAAAGTATTTCATAATTGACTGCTGGGTAGCTGATGTGATTAATTTCTGCTAGGTTAAGTAAGATATTTGTTTCTTTGAAATTAATAAAAAATTTTTTGAGAGAAAAATGAATAAATATTTAAAATGCAAGGAATCATGTCGTTTTAATAACAATCTAAATGATCTTAGAATGAAAGAGAGATAAAATATCTTACAAGAAGAAAAAAAATCAAAATAACAGTAAAAATACTCATTTTTTGTTTAAGAAAGCTCATAATATTCTTGAGAAATACTCATTCTAGCTTGTCAAGGCTCATTTAAGAAGAGTTGGTCTTCTAATGGAAAGTTATAATGGGATTCAGCTTTTTTGAGTCTCTTTGAAGGGAATCCTAAGGATTAGTGTCAGCGTAGTGTTCCTTAAGATTTTTGATTTCTACAAAGAATCAAAAAAATGTTTAGTTTTTTTGTTGGAAAAAATAAGGGTGTTAAAGGGTAAAGAGAACTAAAGGAAGGTTATTATCGTTACATGAATATTTCTGCTCGATAAATTAGTTCATCTCAGCAAGGTGGTTTTGTGTGTCTTAGATGTTTTCTTGTTGTTGCTGCTTGGACAATACAGCGACTTGATTGAGAGTTATGACTTCTTAAGAGAGGGAAGAAATGGTTTTCATTAGATTCTTGCTTAGTGTATAAGCTAATTGAGATTTCTATTCTGTCTTTTAGTTGATCAGCATCTCAGTTTTATTCACTTCGTTCTTCAATGTGTTGATGATATCCAAGTATGCTGTAGGGAAAAAGTTGAAGGAAGGAAATAAATTAAAAATAGAAGTTAATTTGAAGTTTACTTTAGTTGAAAACAACAACATCTTATTCTGAGTTTTTGACTATTTTTGCTTCGTAGGAAGTCTTGTATGAGTAGCTGTCAAAGATCACAAACAAATTGTCATAATCTACACAGAAAAAGACTGATTTTATGTGATTCTTTCTTCAAAATATTTTAATTGTTTACTTCCTCCAAGCGATGAAGCATTTTATTTGAGTTTTTTCGAGAAGTCTTCTATCTAAGAATTCATTTAACTATTGTTTTTCTTTCTTTTTGAGATGCTATTCCTTCCAAATTTTGAATGCGAATGCTTATTTCTTTTATCTATCATGCTGATCTAGTGTAAATCCAGTTAAGAACAACTTTCTTTCATCTTTTAGCTTGGTGTGCTCGAATTCTTCAGTTAGATCCTTGTAGAGATTGTCTCTGTCACTCATTAGAATATCAAATTGCTGCTTGCAATCGCCATCATAGTAGTTGAAACTCTCCGCTTTGGCTTCGATTTTCTTTGTAAAAAATGCCTTCACTTTTTCCACATTCTCCTTGCGCAAGACCTCTAAAAACTCACGAAACTCAGATAAATCCCTCTCGCTTATTCTAATTTTTACAAAAAAGGAATTGTTTTTCAAGAAGGTATCAAAAGATCAAACCAAATAGATTCATTCATTCATATCAGCAACATATCTTACCTATCCGTATGTGAGGCAATATTTTCTTCAAAAGTGTAGTACAACTCCCCAAATGTTTCTTTCATTTCAGTTATCTGAGAAGCTAGAACACGCTGGTCAAACCTCTTTAGTTCTGGTTCTTCACTTTCAGCCATGGTTTCTCTAAATAAATACTAAGATTATTTTTATTTTTTTACTGTGCTGCTTTGGATACAATATTTTTTTTGATTTATTTGAATTCGCTGTCCACAAAATAATTAATAAATAAACAAATACAAAATCAAAAAAAGATAATAAGCAAATCAGCTTCTGTTTTATTTATTGTCTCCTCAAGGGAATCTCTTCTTGCGAGTTCGTATCAATATCTCCCTAGAGCCCAATAATACCTTCTAAAAAATTATTTGAAAAACTGAATAAATTGTTAACTCTCAATTTGCAAAAAATAATTGAATTAAGAAAAAATTAGCTTTTTAGTGCCTTTTCAAGATCTTGTTTGTAGCCTAATAAACCAATTCTTTTTGTTAATATTTCGAGTATCATAATTAATTATTCAATTAAAATGGATTTTTGGCAATTAATCTTCATTTGATATTTACAAATCATATTACAAAAGATCATTTCAATTAAATTTGTATTATTCTGTTCTTTCATTTGAAAAACTTAGAAATCTCCATTCCATTTGTGGGGAGATAATTAACACAATAAAAAGGGGAAATCATTAGTAATAGTGCTAGCAGCAGTAATGTATTAGTCCCCTTTTTTGAATGGATGGTAGATTGGTTGGTTATTCAAACTCGAGAAAGGAGAATCTCAGAAGAAAGAGTTTTACAATGAAACTAATGATATTAATGAGATCATTTAAAGGTCTTCAATTAATTGTTGGGGAGAGAATGATCAATAGACATGAGGTGTTCGATATTCATACAAATTCATTTTTGAGAGGAATAATAAATCCATAATCAAATTTTTTTTGTTTTCGAATTTCAAAGAGGCGAATTTACAGACTTTTTTAAGGTTTGAGACAATGAATCTGAACAAAGCAGTCTCCAACAGCAGGTAGTCATACACCTAACAACAACAATAGTAAGAATCAATGTGAATAATGTCAAAATAGCATCGATAAATTACAAAGAAAATTCACATCAATCAAGAATACAATGTTTAAGAAGGTCTTTCATTTCCTAAAATTATTTTGGTTTGTTTTTTCGGCGTCTTTTAGGGAATCGAGAATGTAACAACAACACTAGCAATAGGCATATTTGGATTAGCAGTAGAATGAAGAGTATTATGATTACGAAAATCAAGATGTAGCTGAAGAGGATGATCAGCATCAAAGGGAATTTCAAACTAAACAGCGATTTTCTTAATTCTAAAACTACAACAATGCGTAAGCCGACCATAATGATTTCAATACTGACGAGAACGCTGAAGATGAGCGTAATGATTAAGCTACTGAATAAAGTCAAGCATAAAGTCGTAGAATTTCTGGAAATTTACTACAGGATATTCAAGTGAATCCTTAATTAGCTGTAGGAAAACATCTTGGAAGAAGAACGAATGGAGGTGGAGGAAGATAAGCTAGTATTGAGAGAGTATCATCTGAACCAAGTGCGTACATAGACAATAATAGCTAATCTTCTTCGTTTTTATTATAAAATAGATCTTCATAAGGGAATCTCTACCCAGGTAGCAAACATAGCAGTCATTCAAAGAAAATGAATGATAATAAAAAAAATAATGACCGTTCATCGCAACAGATCTAATCTAAATTCGAAATTCATCAGCAGTAGTAATAGTAGTAGAAGTAATAGTAAGATCTCGATCATTCTCACTAGCAGGATATCTACCTCTCTAACAACAAGAATAACCTGAGCTAGCTGTCGAAAACTCAATACATTTCCTATGAAAACTCACCAATCGATTCATAACACAACCTTGCGCTGACAACTCATAAATAGCAATCATAACAACTCGCAGAAGCTCAGTAGTAGCTTTTGTAGCTCTACAAACAGTAGTAATAGTCGTAATTGTATTAAAAGAATTCAAAAAACACTCCATTTTAGTAATTCCTCCATCCCTAGGAATTGCATAATTTCAATAAAAATAACATCCACAGCAACAGCAACAACAATAGCTTTTAGAATGGTATTCCTGTAGCGCCGAAGAACAGTACTTACACTAGTCATCCCTAGCAAGTAGCTAAATAATACCTTGGAAAAGATTAATAGATTTTATCTTCAGATTAGAATTTAAGATTTTTAGATAATGTACCGTCGGGCTACAGTGTGACTCGCACATAGCCTACTCGATCAATCAAACTAAATGACGAATTATCATATCCAAGAAGCAACTCTGCTGCTGGAAATAACAACAGCAATAACAATGCCACCAGAGCTAATAACATCGCAAACAACAACAACAACATAGCCCCTCCTGTGAGATCTAGACTCGATGAAAAGCCTGTGCAATAAATGCAAGTTACAAATCTACATTAGCGTCCTAGTTCCTCTGGATTATCACCATTGCCTCCTCGCAATAATAATGGTGGTGGTGATGATGGTAGCTACACAACATATCTTGAGTAGACCGATGCCCACAGTCCACTTTCAGCTTATCTGCATTTGAACAGTTACAATTAGAACCACATAAACGTTAGTAACCATCTTCTCAACAACACGAACACGAGTTTCAGTTATAACAAGAAAGGTAATTACTACAGCTAGCAGAATAGTGGAAATAAACGAGAAGAAAGCAGAACGAAAATGTAAAATAATCCAACTCCATCATCTTCTGCTTGTTGTTCCTCAGGAGGGCTTACTTCGTTAACTCATCTTAATGTCACACCGCCTTAGTCGGCGAATACGCTATTGCCGTAGTAATAGCTGTAGAGAGTTATTTACCCAAAGAGAATGGTTGATAATTCTAGGAAATAATAGTAAGAAATATTTTAAGACTAGCATAAAAAAAGTTTCAATGTGGAGGAAAAAGATGAGCGCTTCTCACATGGATTCAACTAACCTTCCATGGAGGGTCTCCAGGACACTGCGGAATAGCTGTAAGTCTGATTTTTAAGCACATGCAGAGAGAAAAGAGAGAGAATAGATATTAATTTTTTATTTTTTAAGTTAATTTGTTTGTTTTTAAAATTCATATCTTTTGATTATTATTAGGGCAATATCTAGTGGTAAGAAGTAGGACACCAAGAAGAACGATATCAATTGGGATCATGAAGATGCATAGATTAGCAGCAACAACTTGAATGATACAAGTTATAATTAAATCCCCAAGAATCCTACAGGTTTAGGTGTAGATAGATCATTTGATTCCCGTAAAGTAGGTGGGTTTAGTAGCACCAACAGCATTCCAAATTCTCTTCATGCAATCGGTAAAGGCAGTCGAAGTATGGAGAGAGGAACTGGAATGGAAGCCTCCAATACTTTTGCGATTTCAAAAAATACCAAATCAGGAATGAATCAAACTGCCGTAGCAGTATCTAATATAATCCCTTGCAAGGGCCGAAAGGATTAATATACTCGTTCTAGCTCCGCTTAATCAGCGCAAGCAGCTCGTGAAGAGAAATTCTTGTAGGACAGAAAGTTATCGCAGAATTAAGTCGAACGACGGCTGATGGAGTAGGAAACAGAATATTTGAAAATCCGATTAGATCGGAGTGAAAAGGAAGTCAGAGAGAAGAAGAGAATGCTATCTGAGAGTGAGATGTATTACAAGAAGATAATCGATGAAAAGAATGGATAGATTATCGATGCGAGAGAGGAAAACAGGTAATTACAGTTGTAAGTGCATTCGTTAGAGATGAAAGCCTATGACAAAAAGAAGAGTCTGCAGAAACTCTACAAGATTATCACCGAAAAAGATGAAGAACTCAGACGAATACGGTTAGAAATGAGTGAATCGCTAGGTATTGCTAAAAGAGAAGCAGCAGATGCTGTTATGAATGTGGAATAATAGCTTGGACATAGATTTAGTGTTCTCATGGAAGATTTGGCGTTTAAGGAGAGAATCATCGATAATTTATCCGATTAAGTTATGGTTTTATAGAATCTCAACAGTGGTGCACAGAAGGAAGTAATATTTCAGGACAACAACACTGAGATGATTCAAGGGAGATCGAGTAGCAAAGAACTAGAGAGCACGACATTGTAGGAACTTCAAGCGAAAAGAAATTAACTTATGGCTGTGGAGTCTTCATAGATTGATTCCAATTAGGCACAGGAGATTACTTAATTAGTGGCATTCATTGATGAAGAGATAGCGAAGCTACAAGGAGGAATAGGAATGATTGAGCAATCAAAAAGGAAAAATGAGATTGGCGAGGATAATTAAAATATTTAGAAGAATATCTGCAGGAATTGTGAAAACGAAAATGGCATGAAAAATGATAATAATATTGATGGTTTGCGTGGGTATCAAGAAGGAATACTTAGGAGGATTAGGAAAATATTAGGAACACGAGATGGCATGCAGATTAACGATGTAGAATAGGGGTTAGATGAACTTAATTCGAAGATCAAGAAATAATAGAATGAACGAAGCTAAGATGCGATTAACAAGAGCGTTTGTGATAATTTGAAAAAGCATAACGATTAACTGCAAGCTGCGTTGTCTGCCGTGTAGATTTCATTGTCTGCAGTCAATGGAGCGAATAGCTAGTTAGCAGCACAAAGAGATGAGATATTGATGGAGATGCAGGGGTAAAAACAGATGCTTGGGGAAGCGAAAGAGGTGATTGGAAGGCTTGAAAGAGAGAAGGAATAGGTTATGAAAGAGCAAGAGAATGCGAAGAAGAGGGAATAAGCTGCAGGAGAGAAGATAAAAGAGTTAGAATAAAAGGAAGTACAGGGGAGAATTTAGAAAATGAATCTGCAAGATGTTTCAATTAATGAGAAAGATGCTAAAATAAAATCTATGGAACAGGCTATTACAGAGTTAGCGCAGGAGAATGAAGAGAAACAGTAGTAACTTGAGGAATATGTTTAATAGAATCAAGCATTGAAGGGATAGATTGAAGAATTGCAAGAGGAATGCAATGAATTACAAGGGAAATGTGAGAAATGTTAGGAAATAAATCAGCAATTAACAGAGGAAAGAGAAAAGGTATTGAAAGCAATTGACGAGTTCAAGAAAAGAGTAGCCACGCAAGCACTAGAACTCTCTGAATTGCATAAATCGAATGAAGCGATTGCTGGAGAATATTAGAAATTGTAGGAGAGTTATCATACCTAAGGAGATGAGTTATCTGCAGTTTAGGAGCAGTTACTTGAGTTTAAGCAGAAAGAAGAACAATACATTATTGAATTCTAGCGGAAATAAGACTAATAATATGAATATCGCGAAGATCGCGAGGAATCAATGAAATCAAAGGAATCTTGTTTTGATAAGTAAGTTGAAAGTCTACAGACATAACTTGAAGCTGCATTAGAGGAAATACCTGATAGGGAGAGTCATTCGAAGAGAAATAGAACAGACTGCAGGGAGGAAGAGATGAGTATAAAGATATCTGAGTTAGAAGAGCATGTACTTGAATTAACGGAGTAGCTCACAGGTAGAGATAAGGAGGTTTAGGGGTTAGTAGAGGCATTGGAGGGTGAGAAGATGAGATATTTGGAAGAACAAAAGGAATTGAGAGAGTAATATGGATTGTAGATTGCTTAGGCTGGAAGGGATGTACAAGAAGCAATTCGAGGGGAATAAGAGGTTAGTTAGAAATATGAAGAACTAAATCGGGAGCATAATGAAATAGTCGAGGAATTGAATGAGATGAAGATGCGATTTGAGATGTCGAATAGGAAAAGTATTGAGATTGGCAGGGAGAATGAAGAAATCAAGGAGAAATTGATGTAGAATTCACAGGAAGATAAAGGAAAGATTGATTAGCTTTAAAGATAATTAGAGGAAGTCACAGGGGAAAGTATGGAGATAAGTCGGAAATATTAGGAAACCTTAGGGGAAATTGAGAAATTGTAGAGAGAGTTAAGGGGAAAGGAAGAGGAATTGAGGATACTGTAAGAGGAATAGATGGGTGCTGCAGGTGTTTTGGAGAAGTTAAAGTAGGAAAAGGAAGTTTTAGTATTAGAGAAAGAGGAGAAACAGAGCGAATATGAAAGGAACATTCAAGAGAAAGAATGTATTGCAAAGTAGCTTCAAGAGAAGGTTGAACTCTATGAAGAGCGGTTAACTGAGAATACAAAGGAATTAAAAGAAGCATCGGAGAAGCAATTAGTGATTTTGCATGGATAAATTCAAGAGTTAGAAAAGAGAAATATCGAAATAAATCAAGAATCTGCTAGAAAGCTTGAAGAAGCTAAAATAGCACATGAGGGATTAGTAGATGAATTAAAGGAGTAGATTACTGGGTTAGTTGCTGAGATGAATGAGCTGAAGAGTTAAGTGAAGAGTTTACAGGAGGAATATGAGAAGATTTTGGGAATTAATGGAGAATTAGAGATTACCAATACTGGATTACAAAATGAAGTTGAAGAAATAAAGAAGAGCAATGCAGTGAAGGAATAGGAATATTAAGATGAATTACAGGCTGTTTAAAGGGAATAAGAACGAATTAGAAAGGAATTAAATGACAAGCATGAGAAATAGATACATGAGAACACAGCA
>Ga0302285_10000937_pt1 | contig 16103 bp, 16 predicted proteins | sample III_Fen_E2_2_FD_200455 | JGI IMG/M metagenome (GOLD analysis project Ga0302285, IMG submission 200455) | Peat permafrost microbial communities from Stordalen Mire near Abisko, Sweden - III_Fen_E2_2 | ecosystem: Environmental > Terrestrial > Soil > Wetlands > Permafrost | place: Sweden: Abisko... | reverse complement strand
AATCAGCAAATTAAATAAAATAATAATCTTCTTTTTTGTTTAATAAAGAAGAAAGAATGGATAATTTCTTGCTTTTAAAATTAAGTGAAATGTGTCTTTTTGAAATCGATTTAGCAGCACAAACAAGAAAAACAATCCTACTAATATTTTAAACTAGCTAACAATTAATTTCAATTAAGAATTCAAATAGAATTATCTCTTTAAAATAGTCAGTTTTCTTTGTTTTTTGGAGTACCAAATCAAGGATTGCTATTTCACTCTGCTCTTTTATGGTGGAATAAGTATGAATTGCATGGCTTTTGTCAATATTTCATGCATTTCTCATAGCATTTTTCTTAGACTACTACGGTGGAACTTAAGCCTGCTGTGGTGGTTAGGATACTTAAGGAGCTTAATAAACCGATGGGCCTTATCCTGTATGATCAAGTGATACTGGGCCATCCAATCCAGAGTAGTTGTATCTAATGGATGATCTTTTTCTGACAATGCTCGTGAAAGAATGATCCATTTTAGTGTATTCCATTGGTTCTTCTCGGAACAGCGAAATATGGTTGAAAAGAGCATTTGGGAGTACTTTAATGATCACTCCAACTATCAGCCCTCCTGATCCTATCACAGTGCACAGCAGATGCTATTCTAAAGTTAAGTTCCCTACACCGACATACTCTCCTCCGAAGGTGACAATTAGGTACTATACAATGTATGTGGTTAAGATAACTAGCCAGAAGAGCCAGTTATTGAATAACCCTTCGAAGATATTAATCTACTGTCGTTCGAGTTTTCTAGCGTTGAATTCATTGAACACTTGCATCAGCACGAAGGCTTAGAAGAAAATTGTAAAATGAACTGCTTTTTCTTCTGAGAAATGCTTCATTCCAATCGTAGACTCGATACCAAGCCATTCGGGGAACTTAAACAAGATTAGCGAAAGAATGAGAATTTAATACACACTCTGACCAGCTATGTTACGCCACCTGGAAGAAACGAAGAATGAGATAGTATGCAAAGATTAAATTATTCATGTCATTTACATATTAGGAGTGATGATTGAGTCATTTCTGCCATATGGTTTTCTCAGAAGTAATAGCTCATTAGGTGGTTCAGTCGACAATGCTAAAGACGCAAATGTATCCATGATTAAATTCACCCTTAAAGATGAATAACAAAATAATTTAAAATCTTGAGAAGTTTTATTTATTATAAAAATTCTTCCTACCAAAGCATTTGAATAGAATTAAGAGGCGATTCCTTGAGGATCACTGCACCAGTGAAGCACATAAACAGTGCAACGGCATTGACTGTCAGCTAGAACTAAATAAACTTTCTAATCGAATCGTAGATGTTCCTGCCATATTTGCATGCTGTGACTATACTTGCAAAATTATCATCCAATAAAATGATATCTGCTGCTTCTTTCGCTACTTCAGTACCAGCTATGCCCATAGCAAATCCAACATCTGCTTTTTTCAATGCTGGAGCATCGTTTGTACCATCTCCTGTGACAGCAACGACCTCACCCATTTAGATCAACCCAGTAACTAAAATGTACTTGTCATCAGGTGTAGAACGAGCAAGTACTTTGAGATCATCAGCGATTGCTTTGAAAACATCGAAATTCACTATTTTAGCTTAGCCACGATCTGCAATGTCCTGTGCGTAAGGGTTCTCGTAGGCTACACCGCCGACGAGCTCACGGAAACGCTTTCCTTCCATGATATCATAGCCATCTGATGGAAAGAAAAAAAGATTAAAAAAGTTGAAAAATATCATTAATCTTCTCTATTTTTATTATATTTACTCTATGTAATCTTCGCATCAGGTCCTAAGATCCCACAGTCTTTCGCAATAGCCACAGCAGTATTTACATTATCACCTGTAACCATTCTAACCTTTATAAACGCTTGCTTGCAGCTTTTAATCGCTCTCGGAATCTCAGGACGAAGGGGATCTTTAATTCCTGCAATAGCGATCAAAGTCAAATTAGTCTCCAAGAAGTTCTCATTGATCTACAAAGGGTCCATTCCAGGTTAGATTTCAATGTCTTTATAAGCAAGAGCAAGAGTTCTAAGAGCATTATCAGCATATTTCTTTATAACTTAGACTTTTATTTTTTCTTTTTAATTGTAGTCACATGGCATGTTCTCTGATCGCAGTTTAATAAATGTACATCTCTCAAGGATAGTTTCACTAGCACCTTTCACGTAGACTCTGTAGCAATTTGGACTGTAATGATACACTGTAGTCATTTTCTTCCTTGTACTGCTGAACGGTAGAACCCTCACGATTTTCTCAGATGGACGGAAATTCTAAAATCCAAACCCAAGTTAGTCTGCTAATTCGATCAAGGCACATTCCGTTTTATTCCCTATTTGTGTCCATTTATTACTGAGGACATCTTTCTCAGGATAAGCTGATGAATTTATGCAAATGCACTCAGCGAGAAGTGTAGCTAAATTCTATGAAACTTGATCTCTTCTGATTTACTCTCTTTTGTAGAGTCTATTCTCGAGATACATATTCGTCACATGCATGATGTTCTGTGTTAGCGTGCCTGTTTTGTCCGAGCAAATATTCGTAGCACCCCCCATGATTTCACAAGAAGATAATTCCTTCACGAGATTATTTTCGTCTTTCATTTTGTTCACAGAAAACGCTAAAGCAATCGTCACCGCGAGTGGCAGACCTTCTGGGACGGCTACAACAATAATCGTGATAGCAATCAAGAAACTATTCACCACAGCTTACAAGCTCTCTAAGCATAAGAAACAAGCATCACCGATAACGATGTCAACTACTAAATGGATCAGCAATGCAACCATCGTCAATGCTGCTGCGACTGTACCAATTTTTCCAATATCTTCCGCAACAGTTTCAAGCTTCTACTGTAAAGGCGTAGGAGGTCGTTCATCTTGAAGTTTTTCTCTGAGCTTTCCAAGTTAAGTGTTCGGTCCAACAGCACAGACTAACATGAGTCCACTACCGTCCATAACCTTGGAGCCTGAAATCATAAATGAAGACGTCGACTGTACTTCCCCGTGAAGTGCTGGTATTTTATTGATATGATCACTTTCCCCTGTGACACTAGATTCATCCATTTGAATCTCACTACCTTCCATGAGAATCCCATCAACCGGCATCACATCACCAATTTAAATGTGAAGAATGTCCCCGACCAGCAACTGTTTTGAGTCAATGTGCTTCACCTTGTTAAGTTATTTACAAATAATTATTTTGCACCATTCAACTGTCAAAATAACCAATAATGGTAGGATAATCTCTCTAAAATCCATCTTTTCACTCCATTAATAATAACTTAACTCCCTCCCCCTCAACAAATACACAATTCTCAACTTACTTATCCATTTCTAGTAACTTGTACACTCATTTCCTCTCTTTTGGCATTCAATTTCAAGAATTACTATTCCTTCACATAATTATTCCCTGCTGAGATACTCACAATGATCACCACTGCAATCAGAATCGTTGCTCCTTCCATCCAACCCTTCGCCCATCCGTCCTCCATCACACCTTGGTTCAAATCCAATAATCAATCAATCTTCCAAGTATTTCTCCTTACCAATGACAGTGGATACAAGTGAAGCTAAGCACAGAATCTACAACATTAAATCTTCAAAGCAATCAACGATCATTTGAAACAGTGTCTTCGGCTGCTTCACATGTGGACTGTTGTCTCCATATTATTCTTTTCTAGCATCGATTTCTGACTCGATCTGATTGATTCCGTTTTTTAAGCTTGTGTGCAGTGCATCTAATAAACCCTAAGGCCCACCAAGAACACGCATTTTATTAGCGGATACTTAATCTCTGATGCTGTCGATCTCAAACAACGATGTCAACTCTGCTGCGTCGATCTTGAACATACCTTAACCTTCCTCCTACTCCTCTTCTTCTTTGAAATGCTGCTTACCCATTTAGTTTTTTCTTTCAGCACTGCAAATAGTTCTAAATATGAAGAGATACTCTAGATTGTTTCTTATTTTAAACAACAATCAAATCAAAAGATCTATTTAAAAATCTCCCTTTTTCTCTATTCGACTTCTATGTCTCTCTTTGAAACCCGTTTCGATTCTGTTTAATTGTAAATTTTGTTTTACTCTCTTTATAAATTTAATTTATTTCTTTGGACTCCTCTTCATCTCTACAGCCTAAGTCTCCCTTTCAACCTTTAACGGCCTATTCTCTTTATTAATCCTACTACTCTCATTCAACTTATCTACTTGTTAAATCTCCTTTAAATATTTTTTCCCATTTCAATACCATTTTCCATGTACACATAAAAATTTTTTTCAAATAAATCATAAACAACTTTGCACTTCTTATCCTCCTTGCAACACCTCTTTCCATCGTCTCAATCTCCTGACACATATCTCCCCTGCTTTCCTTTCAGACAGACTCAATTTCTGGGACCGTTATTATCATTATTATCTTTTTCTTCTTCTACTTCTTCGATATTTTTATCTTGTCTACTGCTTTCCCCAAACATGCTCTCCTGCATATGTTCATTCTTCCTAAAAGATTGATTCCCTTGATGCTCACTTTGCTCGCTAAAGATCTAATTCATATCAGCTAAGTTCTTAGTGTTAATTATCTGAGGTCCTCTGCTGTTCTTCTGTTGCACATTCGTTACTTTCAAAGGACTCCTGTTGAATTCAAACACAAATATGATTAAAAAAAGCAATCAAACTAATTTTTTTGGGGTAATTTCCCAATATTTTTAGCAATTAAACAAGCTTACTTCTTATTTTAAGCCAGTAAAATCAACAGTCTCTATTGGATTTCTTCTATCTTCTGCGAGTACTAGTTGATTCGATTCTTGAGAGTAGCTTATTCCATAGTATTCTCGACTTCTTACGCGTGCTACAAGCTCTATTCATTGAGCTTTTTGTGCTGCGTTAACAAAACCAGCTGCTTCTCAAGAGTCTCAATCTCCGATTCTTTCTCCTTTTGATTCTAAAACGCTTCGAGTTCCTCTGCTGGATCCTTAAAATCGGGTAGCTAAAACGCATTGTTATTTCCATTATTATCCCCATCTTCATTGCCATTTGCATTTTTGTTATTGTTTTCTCCAATTTGACTATTATTTTTGTCCCCAACATTAAGCTTCCTCGTGGGCACTAAACTGTTGCTATTCATATTGAAAACAGCAACTGCTTGTGTTCTGCACTGATCCTCTAATCTCAGTTTCTCATTCTTCCCATTCCCTTCCTCTCCTTTCAACTCCGTCATCTTTGTCTTCGCTGTGACGACTGATTTCTTCTCACTCCCGACCGATTCCACAGCTTTCTTGGCTTATCTTTCAAATCAAAGTTCAATCTTCATCCCTGCTCCCCCATTGCTATCATTCATTTAATTCTTACGGTGGTACAGGTGCCTAGTAGATTTTCCAGTTCTTCTTGAGAACAAACGACAACACTGTTCTCCCGATTTACACTGTGATATTGTTATTTGCGTTATTCAATTAAATTGGTTCGTTAACCAATGCCAATGTTCCAAACTTGCTGTTGTTGTCTTCGATTGCAAAGATCCCAGCATCGTAGCTGAGTAATGCGTGACATCTGCTGACAGAAATATCACTGATTCTAATGTCAGAGTCATGACCTCGACCAAGACGAATTTGATTTTTCTAGCTTAACGTTATCACGTGGATTCCTGGAGGAGAGAAAGAATTTTGAAAATGATGATTTTTTTTTGCTACAAGAGATGAATTTTATTATCATTTGTTTGTGTACCTTTGCAGATGTTTTTATCTTTGCTTAGGATTTCCAAGGTGACATAAGGTGGAGCTGGACGAGGTATCTCTACAGTATCATACACCTACCCGTTGATCTTCACCATGTCTGGTTGATTTGAGGATTGGAAAAAAATAATAAATAGTCAAATTAGTGACAAAAAAGAGGGAAATACTTGGGAATTGATGCTTGCAGAGTTCGCAATCGAATGTCTTCCACACAAAGGAGATCGAGTAGGGTGTTTACTTAGGATGAAGTCTACTTTTTAACCATTATTGCAGGCATTTTATGTGGATACATTTCATTGTGCCATCGCATTTGCAAGGTGTAATAAAAGGATTATCAGGTTCATCGTTATCACCAAGGCAGATTCTGCAAGTACTCTAGCAATTCGATGCCGTTTCGATCTTCTCATCTTCCTGAGCAGCTTTAGGGCTTAATTCATCCATATTAAGGATATTCACATTAGAGCCGAAGAAGAATTTTTGATTGTTTAGGTTCTGGAAAGGTTAGGAAAAAACAAGATAATAAGAATAAGTGGATGGAAAAGGAAAAGGAGAAGAGTAAACTAAGGAGGATGAGAAGGAGAAGGAGATTTTAACAGTAAATATGAGAATTACACACAAAAGATTGTATTCCTTTTTACCTTTGGATCTGGATTGTTGTTGTTATTATTATTTTCAACTCCCATGAGTTCTTTGATACGAAATCGAACACGCCCTAGTTTTAAGTAGTTGCCAACGCTCAGCTCAAACCCCTGATAAAGATAAGCATCAGTGCATTGGAGGGATATTAACAATTACAGCAGAAATTATCGAAATAATTCATTGAAATATTTTCTCCATTTTTAAAGAGTTTTTCAATCAATCTAATATGAACTCTCACCTTTGCTCCCTTTGACGTTTTCAGTGATTTGATTACAGCCCAGACACACAGCTCGACTGTCCCTTGTTCAACAATTGGAACTTGCTCAGCTCCAGCACCATTACCATCAGCAGGTGCAGGTGCTACTACAACTACCCCCCTTTCACTTTGAATCTATCTTTTCAAATTATTTGCCTTCTCTTCTTCGATGCTTGCCATGAAATCGCTGTCTACCATGTAGTGGTTATCCCGAATATCAATGGAAGCTAGTTTCTTAACATTCAGATTATTTTCCTGTAGGCAGATGATCAATTAATTTAGCATAAGTTGATTTTACTGAGAGGAAAATCAATCTTCAAAAATAGAATTCTTCTTACATCTTTGAATTCAGCAGCAGGAATAATCTTGATTTCTTCCTTGTCTCGGAGGACCACACCTAGAGGTAACAAAAATAAAGAGATAATTGAGCGAATTGTTGCAAAAATCAACCATTAAGAATAAATGATTGTTTTTCTAGGCAGTGAAGGATATTTTCATTACTTGGCTCAGGTATCTTCAAAACGGTTTTATTGATGCTCTTGCTTTCGTAGTCAAACAGCCCATGCGAATCCCTGCTCCATGTGTATGCCTTAATGATTCTGTTTGGTTTTAAATGATTAGTTTTGATTAATATTCATCTCAAAATTCAGATAAAAAGGTCCTAAGACATTCTCTCACAATAGAGTAAGCCAGCTTTATGATACCCTACAGTTAATATCTATCATTATAAGTATATTGTCATGTATGTGTGTGGTCATTACAGATTGTTTCCATTATTCTTTTTCGCCTTGTCTGCCTTGACTGGATCAGTGCCCGCGGAGAGGTTTTAGCAGTTACCCATAGAACTGCTAGTTTGCTTTCAGCTGTTTTTAACCTTTTTTGGTACTTTTCTTCGCTTAGCTTTGCTGCAGCTCTCCCTAATATTCTCCTGTCCTTTTTTTTGATTCCTAATGCACTTTCCCCAGGAATTAATAATGTGTTTTCTCACATATTTTTTATTATTTTTAACACCAATCCACTTTTTGATTAACTCTTCCCGTTTCTCACTTTTTTAGAAAATTATGATTCAATTCATCCTATGATTTCTACTCAAATGTCTCGAATTTATCATTTACTAAAGTTATCTAACGCACTGGCTTTAATCGTCCTAATAAATTAACCAAGTGGTTTGATCCTACGCAGAAAAACAAAGAAAAAGTTTTTCCTGTTTTTAGTTTTAGGTTCTTTTCTTTTGTGAATTATTTAAGAAATTAAAAGGAAAAGTTTGAGGAATATCCTGAATCTTATTGCAAAAATTCATATGCGATCTTTATTGCTCCCAGAATATTAATTTTCTTATTTCTTTCAAGCAGAAGAAGGAACTTGAAAGGCTTAGATTATAATTGTAAAAGAAAAGCTCTTTAAGGAGAGGTATTAATTAAATTTTGTTATTGACAAAACTTGTTATCTTTTTAAAGGCCTTACAAATAGATTAAATAAGAATGATATTTTTCATAAAAATAGCAGATTAGCTGTGCTTGGGGAAGGGAAATTTTAAAAAACTTTTAGAGGGTCATATTCTTAAAAGAAAATAGTTGAGAGGGCATAGAAATGAAGCCGCATACATCCAATTTGGCAGAGATCAAAGAGAAATTGCCAAAAGCTAAAAAAGAGGAATACTCACAGAATGGATGGAAATTTGAATTCCAAAAAGGTGGGATTATGCCGTCGAGTGAGTTAGATATGCTGCAAGATTGCTTGGTGTTGAATGCTATTCCTGATGTAGTTTATAATGAAAATTTCGGTAGATTATCTTTTCCTGAAGCTGATTTCTGCTTAGAATTCACTCCTAAGGACAGTCTATTACTGACAAACTTCAAAGCAAGAAAGAATGCTTTTTTAGATCTAACGAAGAACGTACAAAGGTATCCAACAGTTAACAATGTAACCTATGAGCCAACTGAAGTAAAAGTTAAATATGCAGAACACTGGAAAAACAAAAAACCTGAAGATCCTACAACGAAAATCAAGATCATTTAGCTTGTCTCAGATGTCTTTTTCAGCACTCCTTACAAAGGAACAGTCAAATAGCTTTCTGTCTTGGCAGAGCCCCAGAAGAATCACAACTATCTACGAGATTTGCTCTCTGAACCATAATCATTCAAAGAACTTTAACTACCAGCATAATTCCCTTACACTGAATGCACAACTGAAGAAATACCTGTGCACAATCTCACCCAAGCAAACCCCATCACTTGGTCTAACATAGCAGAGCTCTGGGAAGATGAACTTGGTAAAATAATTTATTTTAAAAAAATCCGCAATTATCAGCTAAATTAAAAAAATTTAATTTCATTTGTATGATTTCACTTCAGGTGATTCGGGATACACAATGAGTGAATTGAGGTTTAGAGTCATGGGAGATTGCTGGTTTGCGTTACTAAGACATTATTTAAGAGTTGACGATGTACTTATCCGTATCTACGACACTAGATACTATCATGAATTTGGAAAGAATTACATTCTCAGAGAATTCTAGGTACGCGAAGATTCTTACTAACACATAGGGAGCAAAGGGTTCTAATTCACACCAAAGTGGATGCTTGATCAAGGTATTTACTATTTTATAACAATTTCATTTTTCCCTTTGTAATTGCTGATAATAATAAATTATTTCAATCTTTCAGGTCAATCTCATATGGTGTACTAATACATCGATACTACTTCAGTGGAGAGAGAGAAAATCTTTTTTAAGTGATTTTTCAAGACAGAAAAGAATTACAAGAAAAACAGTCCAGCTCAAATAGATCTTTTTCTTATAAAGTTGTTGTTTGTAGATGCGATATTTGTCCATATTTATCTGGTTTTATTAGTCTCAGGATAATATTATGCTTTTATTAATAATTTAGGTTGTTTTTATCAAGAATAAAAGAATCGAATTCTCTATCCTTTAACTCAGTAACTAGTTTGCATCCATCAACCCAATTAATTTTACCTGTTAAATCAACTACCTTGGTATTTACTTTAAAGGTCATATTTTTGAATCCTAACATGCAAAATCTTTTTTAAAAGTGTAATTTAAACAGTGATTTTTTACAAGATTTTAATCCAAAATTTGATGTACATGTGTGAAGATATCTGATTACTTTTCTAGAATAATTAAAAATTCAAAATTTAATAATATTGCCCCTCTTTATGATTGTATTTCATCCTTGATGACTCTCCATCTATTATGAGTTATCCTGTTTTTTTAGAACAATTGAGTAATCCTGAAAAAAAAAACATATTTTTCAGACTATGATTCAAAAATAAAATGAAAATAACCATATTTCTAGGCCTCCTTGTAATGTATTAAAAGGTAAAAAGTCATTACAAACTGCATTAGCCTACTGAAAATAAAGTCATAGTGAAATTTTAAGTTTACGTATCTTTGAAAAGCTTAGAGAATCAAATGACGGAATCTGCGTCAAGATTTTAATTTCAAACCAAATAGTGCAAAATGTCGAGGGTAAGTTAAGTGAAAAATGAGTCAATGCTCATGAGTTAGTTTGGATGGTGTATCTTGTGTATCTTGGAGTATAAAAGAAGAAAGGCGAATTTATGAATAAGGTAAATCAAATTAACCCCCATTACATTAACAGAATAAGCAAAGTAGAAAAGCGAATGAGTAAAGAAGCATCTAAAACCAGAAACATGAAGGAAGCCATTGAGAATGACACTATCTTCAATGGCGAGAGAGAAGTATCCGTAGCTGAAATCCGCAAGTTCATTCCAGCAGAATTTTTCGTGAAAAAGGAATCTCGATTCTTGATTTCAGTAGCTTTCTCATTAAGTTTGACCCTCGTTGTAGGATTCCTCGCAGATAGATATCTCCCTTTAACTTGGGCTGCTCTCCCTCTCTGGCTAGTCTACGCTGCTCTTTAAGGCACTATTGGAACTGGACTTTGGGTAAATAATTATTTTCTTATGTTTTTCGATTGTTATGGTTGGTAGAATCATACAAATTAATAGAAATTAAAGGAATCTGCTAAATTAATTTAGTCTTTTTTAAGATAAAACTTATTCATTTTAACAAGAAGATATAAAATTCAGATTTTTAAGCATTTGCATCTTATGTATTTTATCTTAACTGTATCATTTTTTTAATTAGGTTCTTGGTCACGAATGTGGACACTAAGCTTTCTCTGACAGCGCTCTTGCTAACGATTTACTTGGATTTATGTTACACACCCCTTTACTCGTTCCATATTTCTCTTGGCAATGGTCTCATCATGTGCATCACATGAAATGCAATCATTTAACTGAAGGCGAAACACACGTACCAAGAACTGACAAAGATCCTAAAGCTGCCATGTATCTTAAGCTCAGAGATATCATCGGAATTGAGTCATTCTCGATTTTCTAAAATTTCAATATTCTTGTTATTGGATGGCCTGCATACTTATGGGCAGGAGCAACTGGTGGTCCATCTCGCGGATTCTCAAGTCATTTCATCGTTCCCAATGGACTCTTCCCGAAGGACAAATTACTTAAGGTTCATATTTCAAATGCTGGACTTATCGTTATGCTGTATATTCTCTACCTCTGGGTGTAAGCAACATCATTAGCTTATGTCCTTGCTATCTACTTTGGGCCTTACTTGGTTGTCAATGCTTATCTCACTGGAATCACTTTCCTTTAACATGTAGATTTAAATTGAAAATTAACTTATTTTGATCATTTTTTGAAGACAAATTTTCTTATTAAATCTGTTTGTTTTTCGCTAGACTGAAGATTACATTCCTCATTATGATAAATCAACTTGGAGCTGGCTTAGAGGTGCACTTTGCACTATCGATCGTAACTATCCTGAGTTCATCAATGCTCTTCAATTCGATATTGGCAGCACTCATGTCGTTCACCATATTTTCCACGAATTACCTCATTACAATGCTAGAGAAGCCAATATCTACCTCAAATAAATCCTTGGACCTGCTTATTACTCAGATAAAAAATCTATTCCCAAGGCTCTCTTCGAAGCTGGAAAACTTGCTTGCGTCTCAGAAAAGGAAAAAGGTTTCTACTATTGGATGTGATATCTTCATGAAAAATCTTGTCTTTATTTCTCAACTCCCATACATTTTTATGTTATTGTTTGCATGTTTTGTACATACAAATCCATTGTTTAAAGCGAAATTTAACCATTATATTTTTTGTAAAAATTGCACATTTAATAGAAAAATAAAGAAAGAAGAATGCATTCAAAGAAGTGAGAATTTTTGCATATCTCAATTAACTTCCAAAGTTTGGTCTCGAAATTAAAGCAAATTTTCAATCTTATTTTTTTGATTTTCTCGAATTTGGTTGGCAAACCCTTTATGAATATTTTTATAATCTCTAACTTTCTGCGGATCTGTAAGAAGAGCTAATCTGAAGAAGAGGATAATCTATTTGAGCTCGAAATTCAAGGGCAACCCTTTTTTTTAATTTGTAAATTCTAGCATGTAGGTTGACCATAATAATCTTTAAATATCATAAAGAAAAAATTGAAGGGAAAATACCAAAGAAATAGTAAAGGTAAACTGTTGGTCAAACTAATAAAAAAAACAATTCAACTGATAGATCCATTGGAATAATCGTCCTGTTCATATGAAGGCTTTGTTCTTGATTGTACTGATGGCTTCTTGCATTTTATTCTCGAAATCTCAAATTGTACAGAAAAAATTATTAGAAATTAGAAATGCTCAAGAAATAAAACACGAACCATTAAATGGTCATGGAGAAACAACTATCGTTGGTGGTGAACTAAATACAAACAATAATTAGCAGCATCATAAAAAGGACGACACATAGTTTTACAGTCGTCCAGGAGTCTAGGAACTTCCAACTTAAGGTAGATTTAATGTATTTGCTTGTAAGTCTTCTGATGGATGTGAAAAATGTGGTGGAACTTGCTGTGAGATTGGAAACTGCACGATCGATGAATTTTGCATGAAAAAATGCTTTTGAAAGGTTAGATGCCATGCCATAGCTTATAAATATTTTTGTTTTAATAATAATAAAAGAATAATATTTTGTTTCCTTATTTATTTTTCTGTTTCAAATTGTAAGTTAAAATTTTCATCACCCTAATGAGTAATTAAATTACCAAACATCCAAATAGAAAAGCAGAAAATACTAAGGTTTCTCGAGCTAATAAAAAAATATTTGGAGACAATTTATTTCTGCGGGTAAATTCGATGTACCCTAATCTCCAAAGAGTTGAAATGTTCTTGGGAGTTAATTCATAATAAACAAGAGATAAATTTACTTTCGCTATTGAAATTGCCATTTTTACTCTTTCTTTTTTATATTTTCACCATAATTTAAGTTTTTATGAATTATTTTTTTTAAAACAAATAATTAACAAGACTCTTTGAATTTAAATTAATAGAATATTAATTCTACTATTGCTTATTGAAAAAATGAAAAGAAACTAAGAAACATTTAGCAGTTCTCTCTCTTAATCAACACTTTTTAATAATTAAATGGGAGGGGGGAGTATTGGAGATAGAGTTCGAATAATTAAAGGAATCACAATCTTAAGAACTTCTAAACAACCAGAGAAAATTTTCAATCAACAATTTAAAAATTAGCAAACCAAAAAATGGACGAGAAATAATTCATAGGATTAGGGAAAAAGACAGATTGTCGTGAAGAATTGAAGCGAAATCTCGAAGCTGCTAGGAAAGAAAAAGCCGAAATGAAGCTTAAGGAATCTAGCTCATTTATCATTTAAAAGTTGTTTCGCTGTTTTATTGAAGTCAGAAAAGCGAAAAAGACTATTATCGATAGACTTTCCAAGCGCTTAAGCGATCTTGTTCAAGTCGAGAAACAACTAAATGACCCATAATTCGCGTTGCCTCTTTAGATTATGAATGATTTCTTAAGAGACTTCAATTATCTTTTGAGAAAACATTTCGTTCCTAAAAATAAATATGCTGATCGTAATCAAATTGCATTCAATCAATATGCTGTTTTACTCGATAAAATTGCTTATTGGCTTGGTAAATCTCTTGTAGTTGTTAAAAAACAAAAAGATAATATCTTCACTGCTTTCTACTGTTCTCAACTTCACTATGCATCACTAAGAAAACTAAAAAACGATAAACTTGTAAAGAACTAGCTTCTTTCAACAAAACCTAACATTTTACAAGACAGATCGTTTGTTAATCTCACTTAATTCATCAGATTATCCCTGATTTATTTCTCCACAAAAGGAGGCATGACTTGGAAAGAAAATTTATAAAATGCCTTAGCATCCTTTTTCAGCTAATAAACTTTACAGAATGCAATCAAAAATAGCAACAACAATGATAATCTCAAGTCAGTTTGTCTCTTCTAAGATGATTTATTCATTAATTACGATATTTATTCTCTTTTGTAATTTTAAATCACATAAATGATAGTCAGAAATGCCACAAATGTAAGAATCTTAGAATTGTGTTTAATTTAATTAGCTAATTTCTCTTTTTTTCTTATCAGAACAGCATCGAAGCCATGATTGAAATGGGTTTATATCCTATTAAATTTTTCTACGAAGGTACGATGCAAAAAGATAGCACTGCTGAAGAAAGAGCAGCCGCATACAGTAAAGCTGTGAAATTTTAAAGTGAATTTGTAACTAAAATTATCTCCATCCCTCGTGTAGCTCAGTTCGCTATTGCAGTGGAATGCAAAGTTCGGAGTGCTATCCCTCATCTGAATTGGAAAAATCTATTTAAGAGCTTTTTGTATTCTAATATTTCTGATCCTCTGAGTGAAGCTGGCGAGAAAGAATTCATTGCTAAGTTTTCATCTAAACCAACGGAAATTATCAATATTTTCGGGAATTGTATCAGAATCTTGAAGGACATCATAGATGATCCATCGGAGAAAAAGAATGAATCATTTTCAATATCAACAGAGAAGTCTAAAACAGCAACAACAACATAAAGTGATTATTTTTCTGTCTAGCAAAGCTCCTAGAGACTCAGCGATAATTATTTTTTCTTGAAACTTATGAGCTACTGCTTGAATATGATAACTCCTAGTTGGTTTGCAGCTGTATTAACGAATTACAGTCTCGATGATAGGGAAGTCATCGCCTTAGGGGAAAGTGTAAATCTGCTTTTTGAAAAAAGTTTTGCACTTCGTTTGTGCTCTGCTGCGTTCGAGTAAGATTTTGTGAATTCTTCAGCAGCGCAGACTATTGGCGAGAGGTTCAACCCTGAAGTTGGAAATATGATCTGCGAGCTGTACTCGAAAATTCTCGCAGTTGCATCGAAAAGTGAGTAATCTCAGAAATTAACTTTTAAGATTCTCAGCGCATTAGCACATTCAGATAGTCTCATTTAGCGTCTTTTATCGCATATAAATACATTCTTCGGAGGAATAGATGCATTATCTAACCGCTATTTATCCTCTGAAAGCTACGCTAGCTGCGTACATGTATTTATATTGCTTGTTGTGAGTTTCTACAATCAACTCTCGATCATCGATTATTAAGATTTCTTTTCAGATAAAAGTTCTATCGCTCCCAAACAGCTTCCTCCTATGATAATTTCTCTCATCCGATTTAATTTTGAGATTTTATAATCACCATCTCCATCTCCTTCAGCACTTTATCTTGCATTTCAGTCTTCTAAACTCCTTAAAGTACACCATAATATAAAAAAATATAAAATGAATCCAAGATTATCATGTTGATTTTGAATAATTCTGTTGTGTATTTTCAGCTACTTCGCGAGTTTGACAGAAGAAAAGAGCTAATGCCTGAAAAGAATTGGCAGCTACATAAATAAGAAATCTAAACTATCATGCAGCAAGTAGAGAAATTTGAATTTTCTATTCTCTCCGTTGTACGCGCTATGCCTTTCTGCGTGCCTTTCGATAAGCGATTTGAAATCTTATCTCTGCTGATTAAGTGCTAGAAATATAAAAATGACGTTGCGTTTAGAATAATAGTCAGAAGAAATAATATCTTTGGCGATGGATTTGAGGCATTCAGATAAATACGGCAAGTTGATCTCTAAGCAAAATTGCATGTATATTACATTGACGAATTTGGATAAGAAGAACGAGGAATCGATGCTGGAGGTCTTTTCAAGGAGTTCATTAATGATTTAAGTAAAATTGTCTTTGATCCGAATTACGGGATGTTCGTGCTTGCTGAGAACAATGAAAAACTACATCCAAACTAAGATAGCGAACTTTTTCTTGGTTCAGAACATCTTGAGATATTTCATTTCCTAGGATCAGTAGTAGGCAGAGCAATATATGATAAAATAATAATTGGACCTGTTTTTAGCATATTTTTCTTGAGATAAATGATTGGAAAGCTCAATAATCTTGTCGAGTTGGAGAGATTCGATAAAGAACTTTATAAAAATCTCAAATTTTTGAAGGAATACACAGGGAATGCAGCAGATTTATCATTGACTTTTTCGATAGTAGATCACAATTAGAAGGAGA
>Ga0302285_10000936_pt1 | contig 16108 bp, 11 predicted proteins | sample III_Fen_E2_2_FD_200455 | JGI IMG/M metagenome (GOLD analysis project Ga0302285, IMG submission 200455) | Peat permafrost microbial communities from Stordalen Mire near Abisko, Sweden - III_Fen_E2_2 | ecosystem: Environmental > Terrestrial > Soil > Wetlands > Permafrost | place: Sweden: Abisko... | reverse complement strand
TTAATAGCTAGAAAAATCTGGCATATTTGTTTAATTTAACTTTTTTCGTCTGCTTCTAGTTGATCTACGAGTACTTATCTAAAACTAAGATCGAGAGCAGTCTGTTAATTGGACTGAAACTGGCTATCAAAGGTGACTTTATCCCAAAGAATCCTTACTGCAACATCACTAGATCTTTGATTGCTTCAAACCTCAAGAACGATCTTGTGTCTAACTTTGAGAATCTCGCTAAACTCTTCCGCAAAAATCCTGTTGCTAAAGAAGGTCCTTACAAGATAACCTCAGTGAACTACTAAAGTACTAAAATATATGGGTTAAAGCACATCCTTGAGCTAATTGATATGCCCAGATTCGCACTTTATTTCGATGCTATCGATGATCTGCTGCCAGACTACAAGATCGAAAATAACAATGTCTCCATAAATATTTCCAACAGCATCAGTGGAGGGCTGATCTTTAAAAGTGAATTGTTCCCATATGCTTCATCCCACCCAAAAGACCTTGAAATCGTTTGTGAGGTGTTCATTACATGCCAAACAAAGGAATAGGCACTAGATTCCTTTGCTAAATTTGTAAAGACATTAGTTGTTACTAAATAGAGAAATAATAGGTTTGGTTTATTACTGTTTGTCTGCCAGATATTCCAAGATGTGGTGAGCATTACTGATCAACAAAACTAGCACATTATCAAAGAGTTTGTGTTTTACTCTTATGATAAAGACGGGAGCAAAAAAAATGAAAAAAAAGGGTAAAACTGCGATATATTCATAAATAAAAAATCATCGTTTTGTTAGTTCTTTCTCTTTTGGCTTTCTTCTTGATCTTCATCCTTCTCACTTCTTTTGTGCTTATAAGTTGGGATTTGTAGGAAATCGTAACTGATTAAAATGGATTTATGCGGGACATCAAGGCCTACGCATCTACTAGCTAGCAGCTGTATTTCAAAGGGTATATGAAGATCATCCGATTCGAGGATGGCGATCGCTTGTAAGGAGAGCAAGACATCAACGATGGAAGCAGCATTGCACTGTCCCAACCTGGATCGAGTAACATGCTGGATAGAAACGGGGAGACGAGAAAGCGAAGGGATAAAACAACTCTCAATAAAGGACTATTTCAATATGTCGAAGCTTATAAAGTGTACAACCTTCACTACGCCTCGCCGAAAGTCAACAATAAACAGGAAATCTTTAGCTTCGCAGCGTAGCCTATGGGTAAATCATTCAGATGAAAAACAATTTTAACAGTTATTTTATCATTTTGTTTGTTTCCTTGAAAGGCAGTCTGCTGAAGGGAGTGTTCGTTAACCAAGAAGGTAAGCAAGATTGAGCTGGACAATTAATGACATCTATTTTTTATTTCTTGTTTTATGTAGCTTGCTCAGAGTACTCTCGCTTTTTTTACGAATCCAATTAATCCTTCGTGAATTCTAAGCATTTCGGAAAATTCGTTGACAGCCAGCTTCGTCTGGTGCTTAAAAAATGGCAGGACTAGAACATTATGGCGTGCAGTTGGGAGTTGCTATACATGGCATTGGCTGTCTAAGACGATGATCTCCGCAGGAGCTTAGTGGATAGTATCATCTAGATCCTTAGTTCAGATCTTTCCGGTCTGATTGCCTTAACAAAATCGAACTAAATCATTGCCTAGCTCATTGAACTTTACAACCAGACATCTGCAGTTAATCTTAAGAAAATCATCAACACTTCCTACAAAGTCTACAAGCAAAAGCTTCTTTAAATCTACGCAAAAGCATCTAATAGTGATATCCTCAGGAACAGAGATTTCGTGTATTTGCTGTTCAAAGAAATCGAAGACGAACATGGCGAGATTGATTATTCCAATAAAACTCTATTAGTTCTTAAAACTCTGCTGAAAATTACAAAATACACAGGCCTTGGGAATCTTCAACAAGTTGGGTCACTTGTTAAAAATGTGCCAAACTACATTAATCAGACTCTTAAAAATAGAAAGTTCATCTAGGAAGGAGAAGAAACCTTCATTACGTATGACTAGTTCTTGGAGTAAAAAGTAGTATCGAAAGTACTACATGTTCCCAACGAAGTCCTCGAGAATAAGCGAACCAGAGAAAGCAAGGACCTACCTAATCAAGACATCGAAGATAAGCTCATTATGACTTATTTCGATAGATACGATGTGTACGATACTCTCTATGTGATTCTTAGGGAAATATTCTTTGGACAGCAGCTACCGAATCCACTGCCGAATATTGTCCTCAAAGTCGAAGCCAAAGCACTTAAATACCAGATCTTCGAAGTCAAATAAAAAGATGTAAGACACTAAAGAGCAATAAAGATATTTTGCATCGATATTAATGCCTATTTGCTTTGTTTTTTCAAGATTGTGGAGAGTGCTTTGAGAGAGTTTGATGAGACTGATTAAATAGATAGCTCCATCATCAAGAACTCAACTCCAAGCATCTTCGCATACAGTCAGCTAATAATTGAATTAAAATAGTTTTTCTAATACACAAAAATATTACACTTTTCAATTTAAATTTTTTGTCATTTTTTCATTCATTTTGAAGGGAGTGAAAAGATGATTCGAGAGAAGCTTAATCCTGTGTTCGGGATCAAAGACGCGTTAGCTTATACAGCCTTTGACGAGGTTGCCAATCGGTATAAGTTCCTAAAAAACTGGCTTGATTTATAGAATACTCCCTTAAAAAAGAAGATTCCTGAGAGTTTTCGAATTGATAATTTCATCTCCGTGAGCACCTACAATCTCTTCTAGCATGCGTAGATAACAAAGAGACCATACATTGAATGGAATTTCTGCTAGGACATTCTCATCCGTGGACCCAATGTGATTCAGGCCTAGAACATATTTTTCGATTTACTCCTTTCGTATGTTGTATGGCTCAGTGGATAAGCCCATCTTGTTGTCCTGGGGTTCTTCACAGAATCAGTAACAAAAATAGATGGAAAAGATTGACTAATATGTTCCTTTTAAATATTTTTGCTTTCTAGGACCGCCTGGAGCCAGTCCTTGGGATTGAGCAAGTCGTCCGTGAGTAAAACACTGACTCAATTCGTTTTTAGCTGGCAAAGATTTTCGAGTAAGGTGAGAGAATCTAACTGAAATACATGACGGACTTTGACCAAAGAATCAAAGTTATCGTGATCAACTTGAATTTCGTCTTTCTTGGTGACGGAAATGCTGAGCCACAGAGTTTACTCAGCACTGATAATCCAGACACTTATCTGCGTGTGTTCTTTGAGAAAGAAGATATCCTCAAATGGTATAAGATCTTCGAATATAAAGACAAATATGTGAAGAAACTCATCGTTAGAGAGTAGAAGAGACTGTTCTACATGGGTTCACTAAACATGGCCATGAAACTAGAGCTTTGTAAGACATACATCAACTTCGAGTAGATTCGATATTTCATCAGGGCATTCAGAATCTTGTATTCAATGACCGAGTCATTCTTCAACTTCAGCAAAGAAGCAGAGAACTTTATCTTTATCTTCTAGCATATTCTCCAAAGACCTACGAGTAACCAAGGCAATATGTTCCAGCCAGCAAATAACAAGAAGAAATACACTTTTGACTCTATATCTAGCTACTTCAAAGAGTTCTCTAAGTAGAAAACAAATAGAATCTAGGATTATTTTAAATTTTAAAAATCTTTTTTGTTTTCTGCAGCTCATTGAAGAAGTAATTATTTGACTACGACAATATCTACTTTGAAAGTCTCTCCCCTACAGTAGTCAATCAGCTAACAATGCTTGATAGTTCGTTTGAGTCTCGTAGTTAAAAGATCAAAGACTACGTGGGACCCCTAAGCAAAATCTCAAATATTTCCTCAATTATGGGTAAAAAATAAAAAATAGAAATTATTTTGATTGATACTTTTTTTGTTTGAATTTAGCTGACTCATTGATCCTCACACATAAGAATTTACTTTCAGAGGATTATGATTTCCATATTTTGTGGGGTTGAATGGATTCCTTTTAAATAAGCTTGGAAACAACTTCTAGGAGATATTAAATGCTGTTTCCAATAGCATAATTATGATTTTCTTTTTCCGTCCTTCCAATTAATTGCTTGCTGTTTTTTGTGTGTTTCCAAGTTATCCTCATTCTTTTTCGGGAATTTCTTGAAATAATAAAAATTGTGGTAAGTTGTTGAACTCTAATTGATTCTCTTCTGTTCAATATTTTTGATGTTTTTTGATCATTTCATTCAAAACGAAAATTTAATTATTATTAAAGCTACTTTTCTGATGGGATTACTTTAATGAAAGCAAATCTCCAAACCATAATATTACTCAAAAGTAGTTAAATGATTTAGCTGCTTTGCTGGGGTTGTAATTTTCTAAGAAAAATTAATTGATTTGGTAGAAATCTAGAAATTCGGGTAGAAAACAACAAAGATTTACATAACAACTTTCGAATGAGTTGTTTGAAATCAAAGGCAGTTACAAGCTGCACACGCCAGGCAGATTTCAATGATAATAAAGAACAAAAGACGTTGATGCTAGAACAAATAGAAACCTTGTCAGTGTCTTTCCAAAACTCTAGAAGGGTGCTTGTTAAATTCGGTAAGTTCATGAGCATCCGAATCTAGAGATTCTACACTCTTCACAATAATATCTTAATGTACTACAGCACTGCCATCAGTTCGAAGCCTACGAGCTCATATAACCTTTCTGGTTGTACAATAACGAAAGACTAATCTAAGTTGAAGATAATGAGTGTTTCTCTGAAAATCACAACTTAATCCAAAAAGACCTTTTGGTTGCATGCCAGCTGTGATGCTGAGCTGCCAATCCTTGAAAAATATTTGAAATGTGTCAATGAAGATCTATTCAACTAGGGTAAAACCATGAAACAGCTGTTAAATAATATTGAGCCTGTGAATACAAATACACATTGCCAAAACAAACACGACAAGCAGAATTGTACTTCAGCATTTTCCTCAAATGTCTAGATCCCAGCGATTCTCTCTTCTACGCAAAACCCTTCAGCAAGCAACAGCTATAATAAGGCTTCTAATCCTGATGGAATCCTTCCGCTGAACTCTAACCCATTGAATTCGTTTATTGTGTCAGATGAATTACAATCTGAAGTTGTTCTTGCTTAAGCCGCAGCTAGACGTTCTTCAGCTTAGAAACTCAGCTATAATAGCTAGATGAAGGAACTTGAACCTATCTCTGAAAGAACGAGAAGCAATCTGTAAGTTCCAAATGATCACCAATCGATTTAACATCATAAGATTGGAGGATCAGAGATGAGTTGGTCAGAGAAATATGAACTTCGTGAAAAGAAACGAAGTGTAGCTTCTAGGCATCTCTGCAGCTTCGGAGGAGGAGGATCTACTGGCGTTTTTGCAGATAATCATTGTAAGAGGGAGAGTATTAAAGAATCAAGTCGTATGCCTTTAGTTGTGCCTGAAGAGAATTCTGCTGGAAAGAATCCAAAAATATTTCTGGATACATGCGATGAGACTTCATTAAAGACAAGATTAAATTAGATGAATGATAGTCAAACTGTCAATAGAGAGATAGTGTTTGATAAGCCTAACAGTTGTCCTCAAGATAATACTCACACTCCTAGCGATAAAGGAGTTTTGGAGTCAATTATTATTCTTCAAAATTGCCAATACCCAGTTGATTAGCAAAAAGGAAAAAGCTAAAACGAAAGCTTAGAGAAGAGCCTCTCACCAAGAAAGAAGAACCAATCTCAGTAAGTAACCCCTGGAGAGTTTTTGATTACTTTGGGATAGATAAGTTAAGATAATAACATGTTCATAATGCAAGAAAGCAGCTGTGAAAAAGTCAAAGACACTTCGAAAAAAAGCAATTATTTTGTCGGATTTGATGTGCACAAAGACTTGTTCAACAGTGAAACACCAGGGGGGATGGCGCCTTAGAATACCAGCAAAGAAATTGGCTTGAATGAAGATCTGAATTACTCAAGTGACGAAGAATGTCAGCAGCTGAAAAACGAAAAGCTTGAAGCTGCCAGATTGAACCATTGTGGATTATGTTCTCCATAAATGCTGTCTCACAGAAAATACTTCTCTTAAGCTATCAACAACAACCACAACAACAATAATTCTTCTTTTACATAGAACCCTTAATCCGTTGCCAATGCTTCATGTTCAAATAATAATTATCATTGGAATGATCACAAAACATACCTTGACTTTGATGAATAGCAACTCTGCTAATAAGATATTATTCCCAATAAATATGGAGGAGGAACTTGCAATCTTAGTTCTAGGACACTCTAGAACTGGTGGATAGCAGAAGGGAACAATAGATCCCAGGAGCAATAATAACAGATTTTACAATAATATACTGACTCTCCTTAAGGTTCATTATTTTAGAATCCTTTTTCCACGACCCCTCATGAAGCAATGCCCTCTTAAGCTCCTCCAGCTGTTTATGAATCCAATCGTTCTCCATTTTCTTCAACATTCTCAACTTCTGTGAACACTGGTCGAGCTCATTTCTTAAAATAATCCTCTGAGTTTAACAAATCCCGTGATGAAGAAGAGGGAAATATCACTTTGAATGAAGTTAACCATGAAGCTCTATCTTAGAATTTCACGATCAAGAATTAGGCTTTCTGCGCAAAAGGGCCTAAGAACTTTCTCCAAGAAGACGCTGAAGAATTGGTTCATCATTTCTCAAAGAAAGCCCACTCCTCTTCCTCTCATCAGATAAACAGTAGAATCGGTGTGATAACTGATTATTCATTCGATAAAAAGACTATCAGCGACACAGATCTCTTTGAATAAGAATAAAGCAACTTTCAAAGGACAGTATACGATACCTCAGACTTAAAACTTCAAGCCAATCACCAAAAAGCGACTGGTTTCGGAGAGGATGAGCCAGTATTATTTCAATAAGCTCTTGTTTCTCCAGCTGAAAATACCAATAGTTTAGAAGGAGATGAGGAAAGCCCGTTTGGAGCGAATAATGTCACTTAGATTATCTTAAAATATCAAGAGCAAAACTATCATAGGAGTCATGCTCATTCTCATGAAGCGAAGTCCTTAGACTAGCCTCCCTCTTCTTAAGTTTAACCTACCATCAATGGATAATTTGAATCTTAAGAATATCGATTAATCTTAAGAAACCGAATTAAGCGCAGTCTTTCGATCGATGCTGAGCAATGTAACTGGCAATATGAAAACGATCCCAATGCTGCATCCCACAAATAAGTGCCTTAAATCAAAGACAAAAAGGAGTTCTACAATAAAAAGAATGTTACTGCATATATCTTGCCCAAGATGGAAGAAGTCTTGCCGTTCTTCTCCAAAGAACTCTCTGAAACCTAGTGCTTTACTGAAGGCTACTATTTTCTCTGGTGTTTTTAGTTCTAGAATGCCAGAGGGTTGTTCTCCTTGCACCAAGAAACCAACGTGTAATTCGAGTTGGCACTGTTAGAAGAAAACCTTCTGAGAATCATCGTCAGTGGGTCCAAAGAGTTGATTGTAGAGACAGAAGCGAAATTCGCCAAACTCTTAGAGTACATCCTTGCTTGCTAGAAGGATGTTGCCAAGAAAGGCTCTTAGTCTAAGATCAAATGCTTGTTGACAATTTCTCCTCTGGGGCTGGATCTTTTGAAAGCAGAGATTCACATAATCAGGGGGCTGCTGTAGTCCTTGCTGAACAATAAATTCTAAGCCTTTATTTCTTTCAAAAATGCATATTCTCGGTTTTCCAAAGTTAAACTCAAACTCAACCCAAAAGACACAGAAACCGAGGCTCAGCTTCTACAGCATTTGGATGTTTAGTCTCTCAGTAGGTTCTATTTTCTCTCTGGAATCTTTAACATAGGACTGTCGATGATCCCATCTACATTCTTAAAGATACTCTCACTCATCGGAGTATCTCCTAATAAGCAATTAGGCTATGAATCCCTCGAGAAATGTGTTCAGCTCGACTCCATCCGATCTTCATATGCGTCACTTCTTCTCGCAATTGAATACACTGAACTCAACCCGAATCTCGATAAATCCATCCCAATCATCAAAAGAATGATCAAATAACTGCCACAATGTCCTTTATTCTACTGGCTTGCTGCACTGCTGTCCTGGAGATATGCCAAACCAGACGACGCTTTGAATCTAATCAACAAAAGTCTCTGGAACTGCGGGGAGAACTTAGGCAAAGTGTCATATTATTTGATATTCGAAAAGGGATGGTTTAGTGTATCTTAATTCGATTGGAAAGCTGCCTTGAAGTTGTTTGAGGAGATTGCGATGGTTGCACTGGAAATGGATGGATTAGATTTTGAGATGTTGTCAGAGGTTGCTTTAGCTAAAAAAATAACTCATTAAACTGTCGATCTAATCCGCCCGCTGGCTTAGACTACCAAGAATAGTGTAACTCAAGGGTAAAAGATGATTCTTCCACATAAATGCTGTGTAGCAGCCTTGATAGCTTGCTGCTACGAGACAATGGGGATGACTGATTATGTGAATTTATGGCTGCTTATGCCATTGTACATCAATAAAGTAACAACCAAATATGATAAAAAAGAAGATACAAACTGAAATAAATCAAATTGCCTTGACTTGTTTGATATGCTTATTTTGTGTGTTTTGGCAGAAGCATAGCGAAAGCAAGACACAAGTCGACGAAGAAATAGCCAAATTATGTGCGAAATATCTCACCAGAGCAAATAGACAGTTCATCAAGTATGAGATGCTTTATTTCGTGAAGGAAATTACGAAGCTCCGTGAGGATAAGTTAGGGTAGATGGTCATTGAAATCGAAGATTATTTCCTTTCTTAGTTCGCCCACATCGAATTCCAAGCATATCCGAAGCTGCTAGGGAAAGCTCCTTAGATAGCGATTGACTTTTCCAGTACTATTTTCTTACGCATCGTTGGTGGATGCCTCCAGCAAGATTTCAATACAGTCTATGAAGCTGGGGGGATCTTAGATAAAATCGCAATTTTCGTGCCATCTGATCATACCTACATTCTCCACCACTCTTACCACTGGTTGGGGAGATGCTACTCATAGCAATAATTGATAACTCCCGCTAGAGATAACCTTAGAAAATGCCTTAAATACAGGAAATCTGAGTTTTCACTGGAAAACAAAACAGCTAAATTGTTGTAAGAGATTGATTCACTGCAAGCTATAGGCTGAATAAGAGAGAGGGAAGGAGAGAGAGCATCATTTTTAAGAAATTATGAAGAATACAACAACAAAAAAGTAGTAAAAAGATTGATAAAACCTTAAAAGTAAGCTTAGATATTTCGTTGCTAGATTCGCAAGTAATTATCCATAAGAGGATGTTACAAAATCATTAAGTTTTAATATGATTTACTGCTTCTCTTGACCCAATCTAGCACAAATTAATAAGTCCTGATCTGTCATTTACTTATTGATCGCTTTCCTATCCTTTTGATGCGAACTCTTCGCTTAAAAATAATTCCTTTTTAGAAAATAACCTTCGTCATAGACCTCAAAACAGAAAGATTAACAATCCAACAGCATCTCTGCAACATCACCAAAAAACCTCAATGTAATATTTCAAAAACATCTCACAGAGTTCTCCTTGTTCTTTAGCAGTTTCTTTCTTTTTACCAGTATCTCAGATCTAAACTTCACCATTCATAACAAAATATTAAAAACTCTCAAGTCTTCTTTCATAAATCCTTATCCTGTATCCTAAAACAATATTTTGTCTCTTAATAATTTGAAACTAGTATTATCTGCTGGTTTGTCCCCCTTATTTCACTCTTATTCTTTCTTACTACTCTCTTTTACCAGAGTAGTTATTTATCACAATCTCAATGAGGAAATTTAACTTGCTTAAAAATCTTATCTATAAACCCGAGGAGGAACACTTTTTTAAACTAATCAACTCCTTTGCCAAAATATTTAAACTCCTACATCTCTATTATTTCTTGATCTCCAAATACTAGTTTTGCAGCAATATTTAACAATAATTTTGCTTGATATTTAACGTATTTAAGGGTGATCTTTTTTTAAAAGCTTGTTTATTATCTAGAGTTTATCTCAGGCCTTGTTTTCAAGGGAGAAGGAAAGAAATAATTTTATTAGGTTTTTGCTTTATTATGATGTCTACTAATATGTTCAAAATGAGGAAGAGACAAAACATAGGCAGAAGCGATAAGCCACAACGCACATACATTCTGTTTAATAATCACATAAAGTTGTTACTCTAAACTTTTGATAATTCTAAAAATCAATGGAAAGACCATAGTATCCTTCAAGCGGAAACTCAGCATCTTTGAAGAGTTACACAAAGTAAAGCAACATAGAAACAACAGAGAAAGCATTGAAAAGAAAGCAAATGGTTTATGGTCAAGAGGGAAAGCTTATTCACACAAGGGTAGGTTGCTACACTCAATTGGCGACTTCTTGTTCCATTTGGCTGGAAGGATCAAACTGCAAAAAAAGAATAAAAAAATTAAGGAACATTTTTAGTATTTTAATAATTCTTTCTAATTTTCTCCCCCCTTGGAACACTTGCATAAAATGAATGAAACTAAGCAATATCTTACAGTAGCTAATTCGCTAAGATACTTGTCAACTTCTTCTTAGGTAGAGAGGGTGAAGGTAGAATCAGGTCCAACAAAAGCAACATCCACACTCTAAGATTAGAAACTAAAGGGCAAAAGTAGTTTAGAAAATACAATAAAATGGGTGATATTCTATTGTGTTTTGGACAAAATTAGCTAGTAAAATGTATTTACTCATCGTCTCCTTGATTTGCTTTCTACAGAGCAGAAAGTCCGTGGAGGATGAGACTCTTAAGGTCTGTTTCCTTGAATTTGTCCATATTGTTTTCAAGGTATGTCCTGGCAGTTTGAGATCTAGCTCCAATGGAATAGCCCTGTGAATTGAATTAAAACAGGATTAGTCTCAGCAAAGATAGCAGTTTATAATAATTTAGCAATAATATCTTAGTTTCTTACATAGAACTCGAAGAACTCACCGCTTGGGAGGGTCTAGAAGAGATGAGGACCGTCTTGCTTTTAAAAAGAAGAAAAAGACAGTATCAACAAGCTGTTTATTTGTTTTGTTAAGAGTGCTTACATCCTAAGCAACAATAAGAGTGCCAACACCGTAAGGTCTCTTGCCGCTAACTTGTGTTTTATGCTAAGATTCTAATAAAACAATCAAGATTTGTTTAGTAATTTAAAAATCAAGGCTAATATTCAAAATGATATTTTCTAATATGTTTACTTTCAGCAACTTTCAAGACGAGTCTTTAGACGGGATGTTGACTGCCGTACACATATTTGTGATTCAAACATTCAGTTCGCATGTACTTACATATCACTCCTGTTGATTGTCAATCAGATAAGAAATTGGTTCAAATAAAGGAATGATAAATCTAAAAGGAATTTGTATCAAATATTGCAGCGAATAGTATCCCCATCATCTGATAAGCATCGCTATTAACTATCGCTACTTAGGCATCTAATAAAAATTTAAATGGCTCAATCTATTTGATATCTTTTTACTTGCATCTGCAGTGATTCCAGCAATGCCCATTCCGATTTTGTCTGAAATCTAAAACACTTTGTCTTGATATCCTGAGAGCTAACTCGAAGATCGCTTCTAGCAGACTAACACCTTTTTTTAAACAGAAATAGCTCAGTTGAATTGCATTCAAATAACTATTAATTGCAGCTAATTCAAATCCATTTTTACTGCGTGTGTCTTCGATCGCAATCCAATAACAATCGATCCTTGATCCACAGCTTTAGTAGCATATTCGACCTAAAACAATCAAAATTACTTTATATTTTATTGCGCAATAAGCTTTAATAGAGAGTTTGCACTGACCTAATAGAGTTTGCCAGTTGGAAACCAAGTCGAGCAGTCGGTGTCGTAGTAGTTGATATTCATTGAGTTTTGGAGGATTCTAAAAGTTTGCTTAGTTTTTGTTTTATTTTATGTAAAAAATTATTAAATTCAAAGACAAAAAAAGATAATTATCTTCAATTCAAGATACCAAGTTAATTTAAATAGAGAACTATCCCCCGCAGACATGTTTGGATCTCTTGTCTGCCCTTCTGATCTTCGATTCAATCCGAAAACCTTTTTCGGTTCATTCGACAAAAACACATCCATTTCAGCTGCATGATTTCCCCAGCAAATCACAAGAAGAAGAATATCTGAAAAGTCTAATCGATTTTGGACATATGGAATCTTAATAGAGAAGATGATCCTCTAAAATTAATTATTTAGTTGGGTATATTTTAATATTAAGGAATCACTAGAGCTGTAGAAGAAAGAAGAGGTCAGTTAATTTGGCGCAGTGATAAGCATAATTTCTCTTATTATTTGGAGTGTGGAGAGAGGAGGATGGTCATTTACTGAGATTTGTAAATTAAAAAGAGAAAGAGAGAGAGGTATATTTTAGCTGATTTCCATTAATAGATTCTTAAAGACAAGAGAAAACACAGAAGACAATAACATCTCTTTCTGATTTGTTCTCACATGTGGAACTCTGTTTCAACTAACAAGCTGATGGAGACTCGATTGAAGTTCATCGTATGCCATATTTCAGCATTCTACTTTGCGAATTAATATTTAAAATCATTGTGCATTTTTATGAGAAAAGGAGCACCAAAAGCACCGAAACAACCTTCATTTAATGAAAACTGTTCTCGATAACAAAAGCCCTTACTGTCCTCTTTTTCTTAAAAGCCGTTCCAAGTAGCGTCTTGTCAGACAAGGTTAACAAATAACTTCCAAAATATTAATAGTTTCTCTACCTATCTACAGCCAATCTCATGTTACTGCTTTGATTTGATTGCTTAGAGAGAGACATTGAGATCGGAAAGCAAAATCAAATTCTACTGGATAAAATGTTACTCATCGAGAAGAAACCAGCGAAGTTAAACAGGCAAGCACTCTTTCAAGAATACCGTACTGATCATGTAGCTCCAGAAGCTCAACAACGCTTCTAGTTTCAACGCAAAATTCAACAAGAAAACAAGGTAACAACATACAGAGTTATTCCACATAATAGCAGGCAACACTAAATATCAGATAAATACTCAAAAAAATTACAATAAAGGAAAAGAATTTCTGCATAAATAGCCAAGCATTTTAGTTTAATCTAAAAACACAATTACAATTTCGATAATCTTACACAATTAAAAATTAATCTCCTTTTGAATATCCTTCGTTTTGCTTGTCTCGGTGTAGTTCTTACTTTAGAGGGTCTCTACAATAGCCTCAAATTACAGCCGCAAATCATGGGAGAACCACAAGCAAAAAGATATTTATATGCAGCAGAATCTATCTCTAAATGCTCGTAATATCCTTGATTTCCTCCTTCAAAAGCAACTTTTCTTATTTTTTGATTGTCCCATAATAGGCCGAGTGCTTTGCGTGGACTACACGAATGCAACTAGTTTTTCAAGAACCCAATCAAATTTCTATGACTCTAGACTCTCTTCATCACAAGGACTAAGAAGTAAAGCAATTAACATAATACCCCCATTTAATTCAAAAAACGGTTTATTTTGAATAGCAAGCACAGGGCTGTCTGATACCAAAATTAGCATTGATATGTCTCAAAATCAGCTACAAGAATAATATTACAATCAACAAACTCCACAGCGTTAAAAGCAGCGGACACTGAATAAATCAGCTGGCAGTTTCAAAAATATTAGGCCACTAACTTCCTCTGCTCAAAAGGATTTTCACAACGCCCCTTATTTAGATAATAAAATGCATTACTTATGAGTCTTTTTTCTACTTCTATTTTCCTTGTAATTTCCTTTTTATCAATCATATCATCACAAAATATTCGTGCAATAGATCATACATTCATTTTACATTAAAAATTGTCCTTCATTTCCAGTTATTAAAGTAGTCCTTGGCCTTTTGCTTAATGTTGTCAATGTTATCCTTCGCCTTGAATATGAAATTCCTGACACCTTGCAGTTTATCTAATAAAACACACCAAATATAAATCAATATCTACTACTCGGATATTCCTCTAAAATACCATCATCTTCGTGATCATCTGGGAGCTCTTGTTCTCCATAGAATGCTCGACTTGAAATGGACTTAGCTCCTGCGAATTTCTTGTAGTTCTAATCGTCTTCTTGGCTGAATAAAACAGGTAAATTCAATCGATCTCTTCATAACCCTCAGAATGAAACATACTTATTCTGTTGATTGAAATAGTCTGAGGAAATAGACTTCACATTCTTGTTATTCGTCTTCAGTTGATTTAGCTTGTCTTGTTGCTCCTGTTGAGTTGATCCGCTATCCTCCTCAGCAATGTAGGAAGTCTACTTTTTCTTTTGCTGTTATTCTTCTCCGTAAGGTTTGAAGTCATAAGCACTCGAAGATCCTTCTTTCATCTGAGGCTGCTGTTGCTCCTGTTGACTAGTGGTATCATTTCCAATGACAAGATTATCGAAGTCAAAATCATCATCTATTTTCTATGCTTTGATTCCCTTTTTGCCAGTCTTATCCTTTTTGCTGTTGAATATGACTTTCTTTTCTACAACTTTATCGAGATTATCTATGTTGTTGTTCATAGTCTCCTTGAGAATCTCTGGTTTTTCCTCAGAAACCTTAGTAGTTATATTGTTGGTAGATTCTAAAGCATTCTAGGCTTGAATAGTATTGACTGCGATATTCTCTGCTACTATTGGAAGGACTTGTTTAATTGCATTTGTAGATGTCTTTGCGATAATCAATTCAGCCTTACAGATTCATAAATAAACAGGTACGGTCAATTATTTTATGATTCCTTTGAATTAGCAATAACAGGATTGCTGCTCTATTTACCTTCTTGATGAGATCATTCTTATATCGTTGTGCTGCAGCCTGTTTGTAATCGATGTTTTTGTTGGTATCGCTGATAAGTCCATTCTTTTTGAAGTACTCAAGAGCCTTATCATTGCCACCGTTTTACATGCACAATAGCTACCTGTTTGTCCATTAATCTAAGTCCACTGATCTTTAATTCATTTAACAAACAGCCATATTACATCCTCTATTAATCTACTATTCTTTGTTTGTTTTACCTAACAAAGCTGTAAGCTGGAGTGTAGCTACGATGTTTAGCGGAGCAATCATAACATATAAAAATACCTATCAAAAGCAGAAACAATGAATTGAATTTATTTGACTCTGTAAATCTGCAATACCGAAGTAACAGCTGGCCCAAGTAGGATTCTTTCTGTTGCAATCGATGCATCTCTGGTAGTATTTCAAAAAAATAAAGTAAGTTTGACAAATAAGGCCTCAGTTGTTGTGATATGAAATCAATCATGGATAATTAATGCACCAAATTCTTTTACATTGTTGACAGGATTGCGCTTGAGCTCATTTAGTACTGCGTCTCTCTCGGAGGCATCCACCATCTGTCAAAACAATATCATTTATCAGCACAGTATGTTTAACTAATATTTATGTTTCTGGATAGATGTTTTGGTATGTACTTACAGGATCACTCATTGCTGGAATTAATTGTGTGTTTTTCTGTCTGTTTGTTTCTTCCGCGTTTCTTGGCTATTTGATTATCTTTTTAGTATTTCTTTTCCTTGTTTTTTCCTGAAGGAGGGAAATCTAATTAAGTCTATCTATTAAGGCTATCATCGTTTTGGAAATGCAATACAATTAAAAGCTCTTCTTCTTGTTTTTGTTTTTGATTCCTTTCTGATGGGCTGTTTGCTTGGCATTTCTCCAAGTGTCTTTATTTAAGAGCTGCAATTTGAGGAGTTTAATCTAATTCAAATACAAAAGATTTGGATGTTATCAGATTATTCCTAATAATAGCAGAAAATTCACACAATAAAAAATAAAGACAAAACGGTATTTCTTTTGAACTCATGAGTGAAATGAAGGGATGCAAAATCTGATTCAACTAATTTTATCTTTTGGGATTGATTCGATTTCAATGATATTCTAAGTCAACAAGGAGACTACATCATCAAACATAATTAGAGTTAATTGGGGAGATCAATCAGAACAATTAATCAAGACAAACAACACCTACTTTCAGGTAAGCAGAATGATTCATCAAAAGAGGCACTGAAAGAATAATCAAAAGCATGCTGAATATTCAGGGAAATCAAACAGAATAAACAAAAACAAAAAAGGAAT
>Ga0302285_10000935_pt1 | contig 16113 bp, 13 predicted proteins | sample III_Fen_E2_2_FD_200455 | JGI IMG/M metagenome (GOLD analysis project Ga0302285, IMG submission 200455) | Peat permafrost microbial communities from Stordalen Mire near Abisko, Sweden - III_Fen_E2_2 | ecosystem: Environmental > Terrestrial > Soil > Wetlands > Permafrost | place: Sweden: Abisko... | reverse complement strand
CTCTTTTGGAGGGTAAATCACTAGGATCACTTCTCATTTCCCCTGAAATGCTGCTTTAATTATCTTCTTCTCCGCATTCACTCAGCAATAGCTTAGGAGAAAAACCGACACTTCGTAATATCGAGTAAATCTCTTTCATACTTGGTTTATTGCTGGAATGCTCTTTTCCTTCAGTACTGTTGGTAGATTCTGTATGACTTTCCGTTTCGATAATAAGAATATTGTCTTTAGATGTTCTTTAATTTTGCTAATATTCAAATGAAGGAAGAGTAATTTTTGGGTTGTTGCTCCGAGTAGCTTTAGCAGAAGTAGTTAGAGGGTTTGTTAATTATTAACCTTTAGAGGATTCATTCAACTTATTTTCCTTTCCTGTCAGGTCTTTTTTGTTTTGGTTCCTTGCATTAAGTAATTTACCGCCTTAAAATGTAAACGTACTTTCAGGAACTTTGTTCTTTTATTAAAACACCTGGACTCCTTCATATTGATCCTTATTTACAGTAGACTGCAACCTTTCAAGTTTACAATCTTACATTGAATTAGCTCTGGAATGATTGGCTTTTTTCATAACGGGAGTATTTTTTCTAACAATATTATTTTTGTGTGTGCTATCCCTAAGAACTATCGATGGCGATTTAGAATCCCTTCTCTAATGCTGAGAACTTGGCTAATGTTGCATTTTCTCATTTTCTTTATTCTTGATATCGCTGCTGTCATGTTTTATTGTTCTTTTCTCTATTTCAAGAGAAGATTCAAGAATATTTCTTGGTTTTGTTGATGAATCATATGAAGAGTTGATTTTTTTTATCGCCGTAGGTAAACTAATATTAGCAACTAGATAATCCTAAGGAGACTATTCATCTTGTTGTAAAGGAATGTCATTATCAATGATGAACTTAAGATAGCTCTCCTTCTAAACATCACTTAAGTCGCTAAAATTAATCTGCTGACTCATTCTTAAAATAAGCACAGGAATCTAAATGTTATTGCAATTCTGTTAAAAATCATCTTTTTTTAAGCATATCCCTCCCAACGATTAGGTTTCTCCTAAGTGTTATTCATAGATTCAATATGTATCTTGTTTTGTAACTTTGGAATGAAATAATTTGAAAAATGATAAAGAAAGATGGAAATTAATATTATTACTTGCAAAAAAATATGATGCTAAGATAAATGGTCTATAGATATCATTCATTTCGTTTTTTACGAATAACTTTAAGGGTGGGGAAGATTGATTGTATGTTAGAGTAGATTTGATCTGCAACTGTGATCATGCGATTCAGTTAGACAGTCCTTATGAAATTCAAATTAAATTAATTTGAATTTTTAATTTCTTGCATTCTAACGACTTTTATTAGGCGTTGAAAATCAAATCTTTTTTTTTCTTTGCTTTGGATAATTTGAAATTTGCTTTGTTTCTCTCTCTCTTTTTCTCTTTCTCTTTCTCTCTTTCTTTCTTTTTCATGAAGCATATTTAAGCACTGTGTTTATTTATTGGCACCATTTTTGAATTGAAGTCAAGCAAGAGAAGTGAAAAATCAGGCCAATCATCAAATTGTGGAAAAGGATCTCTTTATTTGATGATCTATTCCATTTTTGAAAATATAAAAAGCACCTTTTTCTTCAAACTTCTTCATTGCTGATATCCACAATTAAGTGATATTTGTTCTTGGAGCAAGTGCAAAGCGCGGATGGCTGCAAAGTTGGGGATGGCGGAATGTTATCTTATTAAATGCAACTCGAAAGAAGCTGGAGGCTTAAAAAACATGGGTTTGTGTGATTTGCTCTTTTGCTCGATGATTAGCCTAAATATAAATATTATTATTTTCACTTTGAAATTAATTAACGTTGGAAAGGTTAGTATGTAATGTCTGTTTGATGGGGAAAAGATTTCGAAAAAAAGCACTGAGGCAAATATTTTGTTTAATTAATTTGATATAATTCTCTCTCTTTTGTTTGATTATTTGGGACAAGTTAAGTGTCTAACGTCATAGGTATCTCTATCGCTCATTTTGTCACCTTGTTGGCAAAGATTTTTCAGCGGATTTTCTAACACACAAAGGCAGAATTTGAAAAGCAAAAATAGAGAAATATTTTGTTGGAAGGATATTCTAAATTTCCTACAAGAGAAATATTCGTTATTCAAAGAGATGATGACTAGATTGGGTCATTATTCTTGACTTTATCAGTTTTTGTTGTTGTTTGCGTCATAGGAATAGTTGTTTGCGTGTGTTTAATCTAAATATTTCACTTTGTTGCTTCAAAAATCAATCTTAGAGTGAAGTTCAACTTGGGATCTTCAATAATAATTTGTGGATACAAACTAAAATTAACTCAAGATTTTCTTAGAGCAACCAAATCAAAACACACCATTTAGCTAATATGTCACTAAAATAAAAGACTTTACTGCCTTTTGAAACTTCGGGAGATGAAAAAAGCAAAGATTTTATTGTCTTCTTGCATGGATATCCAGATACAACCGAAGTCTGGAAAGAAGTCTAAAATAAAGTTAACTAAAATGCTTTTATTCTGAGTATCAGCTACCCAAATTACTCCGAAAAGGATTCCTCAATCTTCGGCCTCAGCTAGCCGGAAGTAGTCAGAAGACTTGGACTCATAATAGCTGGATTTCAATCAGTTCATGAGAGATAAATCACTATGGTTGCTCATGATTGGGGTGCATACATAGCCTACATGTTTGACAAGCAGAACCCAGGGCTTCTTAAGCAACTTATCACTCTCGACATTGCAGCTTGGAAGTAATAAATTGTTTTAATGTTTTAGTTCTACTTTTTTATTGATTAATATGTATTTTAAGTGAAAAAAAGATTAAAAACTTGATGATCATATTATCATATTAGCTTCCTTTGATATTTGCATTCATAATTGGGTTTTTCTTCCCTTTTCTCGGCAATTATATTACCAAGCGAGCAATTCAGGGTTTCTTCAAATACAGGCCTCCCCATGAAACCAGGATAACTTCGAAATGGAATTATTTCTATCTGTATTTCTTCGTGAATTTCGTAAAGTCCATAATTTGGCCAAAATCTGCTTGGCTTTCTGACTACATTCCGAAAACTCCCATCGTCTATATCTACGCTGAAAAGAAGCCTTAATAATTTCACTCTCTCAAGTGGATTCAGTTCCTCCAATCTGTCAAAGGATCAGAAGTTCTCTCAGTTGATTGCAGTCATTGGATTCCTATTCACAAACCTGATTTTGTTGCCTAAGTCATAAAAAGAAGATTATTGCCTTGATTCGCAGGCTATTAGGTCATCAATACCTACATATCTGTCTGCATTTCACTCAACAACAAAAAAATGAGAAAATTGATATTTTATTAACAATCCTAGAACATTTAAATAATGATTTATTATTAAAAATGGTACTATTGAATGATATGATTCAAATTGTATTAAAAAGCCCTCAAAAATACATCCAAAAAAAGATAAATTAAGTAATTATCTTATCAGGTTATTTAGTATCGGTTAGACCAAGACAATTTGAGGACAAATTGGTTGATGAATGTTTCTCCCAAAAAACTTTTATGATTTTTTTAGATTAATGTGTTAATAAATGCCTAAAAAAAGGAGAAAGAATGGTGGGGGAAAGCTGACAAAAATTAATTAGAGTTAAGTATTCATTTTTCTTGTTGAGTTTGGCAGATGATAAAAGAAAATAAGGGGGATTGTATTGTTATTGTAAAGGGGAAAAGGGAGATAGATAAAGGGGTTACATCAGCGGCTCAAACAAGATAAAGTTTGCTTAACAAAAACAGACATATTTGCAAACAAAATGAGAGTGATGTCTGTAAATAAAGGGTCGAGCTTTGAAGTTTATGCGACGGACAGTGAAGCTAATTAAGATAGTCATTTCAAAGATGCCACTTTGCAAGCTGAAGGGACTTCTTTTGGTAGTTGCATATGATATTTTAAAAATGATTTTTATGTAGCTGATTTAAGATATTTGCGTTTAAGATCATGGAAGAATTATGGATAAAAATGAAGGGGCCTAATAAAAAGCAGAATTATGGGAACTAGATGGGAAGAGTCAGTTACTTTACTTCTAGAATTATCATTTAACGATCAGAGATCTCTTCACAATGGAGTAGCTGCGAGAAGAAACGGAACTGAAATTGAAGAAATATAAATAATCTGTTTACTATGGAGTTGTGTAGAATGCGAAGAGGCACGGATTTGGTACAGTAGATTAGATCGAAAAGAGTGCTTGTTGTTCATAACTGTTTTATTTGCTGATTGTAAAGGGATCATGATATACTAGAACGATCGGTTTTATGAAGGTTGTTGGGAAAATGATCTTAAACATGGCAGAGGATATGAACATTTTCCAAGTGGCAGCAGTTATGATGGTAAAGGGCGTTTAAAGTAGGATTTCTTAATTTCTCAAAAGTGTTTTTCTTGCAGGGTATTTCATTAACGGAAAGCCAGAAGGAAGAGGAACATATCTGTATTCTAACGGTGAAATTTATGAAGGCGAATGGATAAATGGAATGAAACATGGATCGGGTATTTGGAGAGGCAGCAAAGGAGACTCTTACATTGGAGAATGGAAATTCGGAAAAGCTGATGGATATGGGGTTCACACTTGGCTGAATGGTAAATCACATTAATTATGAGTTTGGAGTTCAGAAAAGAGACAATTTGGTTATCCCTACTTTTGGTAAGCATGTCCTAAATTGAGTTAACTTTTCCATTTAGGTGATAGATATGAGGGCCAGTTTAGGCAGTGCCTTAAGCATGGAGAAGGAGCTGAAAAATTTGGGAATGGAGATAGTTACATAGGTAATGATAAATTCAAGTATTTTCTGATAGGAGTTATTGTTGCCGTCTTTCTCATTATTCAAATGTTTTCTCAAGGGAACTATCAGAATGGCAAGCCAGAAGGATATGGTGAATACTACTGGTCAAATGAGTCATTCTTCAAAGGTTTCTTTAAGAATGGACTTCGTCATGGCAAAGGAATTTGGAAAAAAGGTCCTGGAAATAACGATACTTATGAGGGGGAGTATTTCAGTGATAAAAAATGTGGAAATGGGATTTTCACATGGTCTTCAGGTAATGTCTATAAAGGTAGCTATTTCGATGATCTAAGGCATGGGTACGGAGAGATGTATTGGACAGATGGTTCATTCTACAAAGGTATTTAAGCAAATTCTTTAAAAGAGATTTAAAATTTTTTAATAAATAATAGGTTTCTGGGAGAAGGGAATACAGAATGGAGAGGGTGAAATGTGCATGCGAGGAGAGCGTTCAAGGAGAGGAATCTTTGAGAATAATGTCTTTGTAGGTTCCATTGAGGATTCTGGGAATGGTGCTTTAGTACCTTTATCACCATAGCACACATAAACGCAGAAATAATAAAAATCACAATTAGCTCATTCAAGTTACAAAATAGGCAGAAAGATGAGTGCACAATAGCAGAGTTTTGAGTAATCTTACACGATAATGTCAAACAGCAGTGGGGTTTAGTAGAATAATAGTGGAATATTTGGACCAAAAGCTAGTCTACCATAGATAGGCAGAACATCAACTCATTCTCCTTTAGCGAGTCGACCTGAAGCTTTACAAGAAGCAAATATCAATAAATCTTCACTTAGAAGTAGACTTTATGAACAAAATATTGTTAATTTCTAATTTATTTGCTTTCATCTTCTAATCATGTTTGTTTTTTTCCTCTTAAAAGTCAGCGGTAGGCCAAGCAGCACTATGAATAAGATAAACCCATAATATGTATCTAGCGAGAGAAATCACAGTGTTAGTAATTCACGAGGAGAAACAAAAAGAAAAAATATATTATTATTAGAAAAGCTCAAAATGCCAAGAAAGCAAACAGCTCAACATAATGAAAATAAAAGAACTTCAAAGAGTCCTTCCCCGGAAAGATTTCTTGACAGCAGTAAGAAAATATGGAAGGCTCCTGGAATAGCTGGGATTCATATTCTCAATCCCCTTCAATGAGGAGAACAGAAATTCAAAAATTGGTGGAATAAATTCTTGCTTTGGTACTGGAAAAAATGATCATTATTAAAAGAATGAATTCTCTTTGCTTTTCTAAATCAATTTGTCTTTCTTTTTCTCTGTTGTTGTAAATAAAATATTGCTGTTCATAAAAATTTTAAGAAAATATTAACTTTTGTGATATTTTTAAATGATTTGTGATGGATTTATTGACCATAATTTATTTTTGTTATCCTCTAAATTCGGAAATAACCAAGTATCTGTTAGGAAACAAATCAAAAGTTCTGATTGCACTGCTTATTTGATAAAGACCTTTCAATTTAGAATGGGAAAGGAATGTAAAAAAACAAAAAAACATAATAATTAATAATATCATAAGGAATTGTATTATCATGAACAAAGATAACTAGTCTAATCTCAGCAAGGTTTCCAATAAGAAAAAAGGTACTCAACTGAATATATCATTATCTACATTGAATGTGAAAGCTATTTGAGATCTTGAAGGATTGTTTTTCTGACTTTCTTAATGGTTTTTTAGAGGACAGATTTTAGACAAATTCAGATTAAAAGAAGTCATCATCTTAAGAATTAGATTCAGAGTAGCCTCTTGATCCTTCTAAAATTGGTGAATACATGTATATATTGATGATAGAATCATAGCGATATATGCTAATAGGGATATTTTAATTCTTTTGAAGCTAGTTGTTGTAAGATTATGAGAAGAACTGTCTGAAGGAAAATAACTTTAAGGAAGCTGAATTGGTGACAAAACGCATCGGAGAATTATAGCAGCATGAATTGGTTTATAGATCGTTAGCAGTTGTTGAGAAAAATAAGGAAGAAGTAAGGAAATTTATGGATAAGAGAGTGTTATTTGTTGTTGGATATGTTAAGATGAATAGATTTTGCTTTTGTTGTTGTTTAGATAAGTGAATTAGAATAGCTGCATCTTTAGCAATTCAACGAATTCAATGAGATTTGGGATTAGATAATCGATGAACATGTGCAAAAACTCAAATAAATTGAAGATAACTTAGTGAACTAGCATCAGTAGGAGTTGGTTATTAAAGAAGATGAGTTAAAATAAATCTAACCAGGGAATTGTAAACATTCTAAAGAAGTACTCAATCAGCGTGTAGTACTTTAGAATCTCATAAAATGCAAAAAGTAACTAGGAACATGATAAATTGGATTTTTAATTTATTGAATAAACTAAAATAATAGATATGGTGAAGCTCACGAAGTAAAGGAAAACATAGCTAGAATGGAAAAACTAGAGGAAGAAAAATGGATACAGCAGCATGATGTTCGAATATCAAAGAAACGAGAGCTGATTGTTCAAAAAAATAAACAGGAAATTGATGCACTGCAAGTTAGACTGGAGAATTCACTTCAAGAGAAAATCAAAATCAGAACTGTTGAACTTGAAAAGTAGGAAAAGAAATATGAATAGTTGAAACATGAATGTTAGATATTTTCATAAGAGTTTAATAACGAAAAGGGAGTTATTTCTCATTAATATTGTATGAATTTGAGCTAGATTACTTCAGAAATTTCAGAACATGAAGAACGAATTAGAATTAAGGTAAAATTCAGAACTTTCGAAATTGCAGAGCATGAATAACAAAGCAATGAGCAAACTGAGCACTAAATCATCGGGAGTAGGCAATTCTTAGATTAGTGCAATAGGAAGCTCCAAGACATTTTAATGACAGAGTTACGGGTTTTCATTCGATAAATTATCCTTCATTAAAAGATTTTTTCTACCTACAAAGCACTCGCAACAATTGTTTGTCTGTTCTCTTTGTTTTTTCCTCATTTACAAAGATCAATTAAGCTCTTTCATAGAATAAATAAATTAAACTAAAGAATTGACTTTTCATATCTCTTTATCTTTAGAAAACTTCATGATATTTTCAAAAATATGGTATCAAATACAACTAGGCAAAGTTAAATTTTAGATACTCAAAACACTTTCTTGTACAATCCTATCACACTATTGAGCTTTTTTATTTTTTTAAGCAATCTTTATTAATGATTTTGTAGAATTCTCGAGAATTCTTAGGATCATTAGAATTATTCTAATGTTCTCGACTAATACCTTCTGGAAGTACTTACTTTTAGCTGAGGAAATTGAAGAAAGGAGCAAGTGCTTGGATGAAAAAACAGTATCTTTTAAGAAATTAGTATTATTCAAAGAGATTTAAAATGTTGAATAGGATATCCTAATTCATGGATGAAATCAATTTGATTTCTCACTAGAGACCACTAATCTGCAAAGCTTTGCTTTCTAATCTCTAATGAAAATTGTAGATATTTTTAATAACTATTATTGATATGAATGTCCTACTCACTCAATGCTTTCAGAATATTTATGCTTAGATTTTTGAGTTAATTGAGTAATTTCTTAACTAGACTTAGAATGAACTCACTTAACCCTTATTATTGTTTTATTTTGTACGTCCGAAGCAAAAAGAACAAATGCATTAAAAAGCAAAAACAAGAAAGCAGTGGTAATAATTGAAGCTGCTTAGTAAGTATATTGAACTGGTTGAAACTTATTGATTTGGAAGGACATTCTTTCTCTCAAAAGATTTAATTTCAAAACAATTGATCTCGGTATTGATAAGCAGGTAGCAAAAGTATAAACGCTTTCTATTACTTTTGATTTAGTAACCATCAATTTTGAGGGAATAATATTTATTATCCAAATTAGGCTTGTAGATTCTGGGTTTTACAATGAAATACTTCAATTTTTAGATCTGAAAAAACAGTTTCATGAGGTTGCTAAAAAGATTACTCTCTCAGGTAATAGAATTCTCCAAATGAACGAAAAGTACTGGAACAAATACAAAGTATATTGTGATTTTTGTAGTTGATAGAATAATCACTAGAGAACTTAATTATGATTTGAGTTTATTAAGAGCGGGGGCTTTTAACAAACTCCCCTCTTTTTCAAGATCATTTTAATGAAATATTGGATGATAAATATCTCATCGAACAGAAAATCTTTGATTAGCTGAAATACTTTTTAATTAAGGGTGAAATGATGGGGAGGATAGTAATGGGAAAGGGAGTGAGATTGCTGATAACTTTGAGTTAAAACCAGATGAAATTTAATGCATTGGCTGACAGATATTTAGATTATCATCAAAAAGATTCGAAAAGTAAAAATAATTTAACCCAAAAAAAAAAAGGAATGAAGAAGAATAGTCTACTATTTCTAGCTCTTTTATTTGCAGTAGCCATCTCAGCCTAAGCACTTGAGGGATGTAAATACGTGAGTATCTCAACAGGCACAGAATCAAATGGAGAATTCAAATAAGATGTCATGAAAAATGGAATCCTTAACTAATTCTGGTCGGCTTCTGAAGAAACCCAAAAAGATTCCATTTCTACAGAGCTCGATTTCTTCTATGTCACAGTCCATGGAGACCATGAATAACTAACTCTCAGCAGCTTCAAGATCTCTACGAATAGCACTCTCACTAGCAACACAACTTTATTCATTGAGAAAGTTGTAGACCTACCAAATTCGCCTGGGAAAACGTACTCAGTGAGAATCAATTATAAATGTAATGAAGATGCAGCTTAACCCTTGAAAATAGATTTCAAAGTTGAAGGAAATTTCCCTTTATGCAAGGGAGTACATTCTAATGTATACTGGACGCGTATCTGCGGTGATAATGAACCTCCTAGAATGGGGCTTTCTCTAACATATGACGTGCATCGCAAGCATAACTTCACGATAGTTGAAGACGGCAGGCTTGTCGATGCTGATTATTTCAGTGAGGAATATGACACTTATGTCTTAAGAATCCCAAGCAAAGTAGATTACTCGATGTTCTACATTTCTCTGAATAGCTCGGAGGAAATCTTCCAGAACAATGAAATTACATTTGAAGAAGTTGAAAGACTCTTCGATTCTGATGAAGAAACATTTAATAAACTCCTAGCGAATCAGCTACAATTTGCTAAGAAACAGGCAATATCATCCATTGAACTCAATTATGACGTTTAAATCGTTGATATTATTATAAGAGGAGGTCTTCGTGATGGAGGAATAGTGTCCTTTGAGCCATAACTTATTTTCCTTTCATATGACTGCAAGCGTGGAGGCATAACTGGAGTATAACTTTCTATTGAAATGCCTGTTTTTAAAAATGTCAATGTGTTTTTCGAGAAAGAGTGTTCTTTTACAAGTGAAGAAGGTGGCGAATCAGGGTTCTTCTCAATTTTTTCATTGGCTGTATTCTTTCTTCTAATGGTAGTAGCTGTAGTGACACTGTACAATGTGTTTGCTAAAAAGTAACGAGGAATCAATGCTGTTCCTTTCGTAGCCAAAATTCTAAATGCCTTCTCAAATACACCTATTATCTAGAGCTCTTTAGCTAATCCTTCTTATGATTAGGTGATGAATCCTGTCTCAATCTAGATTTCAGAAAGCGAAACAAGCTTCTAAGAATCTGAGTTTAAAATTAAAAATATCACTGTAGAAAAAGCAGAAGAAAATGAATAAGCTGATGCACATGCTGTCGATGCTAATGAGCAACATAGTATCACGGAAGGATCGTAACAAGCATAAACTTATGGATCTATTTGAAATAATTAATAATATGTTTTTGATTTGTGTAAGTGTATGTGTGTGGGTATGTTTGATTATTGCAAGTATTTTAGTTTTTTTTTGGGCTGAAGAGAAATATTCATATTAAAATGTAAGTTTTTCTTATCAAAAACATCCCAATTAATGTAATAATTAACACGCTTTAAAAGATATGTAGTTGACTGCTATTAGATCTGAAATATTATTCTTTCCCCATTTCTGATTTTTAACCAAGATTCGTATTTATTTATGAATATGTAAAAGTATTAAGATCTTCAGTCTTGAATAATTTTCAATTTTACTTCTTATCCTTATGAAAAAGCAATCTAATTATTCCCTTTTTTGATCAAATTATCTAATAATGTTTCAAACTTCTATTTACCCAACTTGAAGCATCTTAAGCTTCCTCTTATTTTTAAAAAAATACTTTTCATCACACAAATTGTTATCTACTTATCTTTCATTCTGTTACAGCAAATGGTATTTTCAAGAATATTGAAATAGTTTAACATACAACTACACAATAAAGATGCTTGATGTAACTCAACTCTGTGGATCTTTAGCAATGAGTACAAAGAAACCCATTAAGCCAAGCACAACATATTTAACAGTTGGATAGTCATTTAAGATGATCGTAATCATACCAACATATGGCATATAGCCTTTAACTTTTCCGACTACATCCTTGCGGTTTATCCAAAGTTTCGGAGGTGAATACAGCCCTCTGTCGTCTAAAGAATTATTGTCACCCTTTGTCAGAATGTAATATTCTTCCCCCTAGACTTATTACGCTGCTATGACTCTGTGAACAATGGGGATTTCTTGTTCTCCATTTTGATACACAATAACATCTCCAGTGGTAATATGTTCTTCTCGATTGTACAAGAATAGAATGTCTCCTCGGTAGTAGAGTGGTTCCATGCTTCCACTTAATACCACGACTACAGGGGAATCACTGAAAGTTAAGACCATCAATGTTTTCCAGAACATTAGCGCTGAACCGACGATCATAGTTAAGCTGACTCCTTGAATCAGCATTTTTCTTGGCTTCAGTTTTTTAACCTCCTTGATGGAGTCCTAGATGATTGAGAAAACCATATTTATTTCTTGTGTTTTAAACTGAATTTTGTGTTTTTTTTTTAAATTAGTTTGATTTTAGTTCAGAAGTGAATATCTTAGTTGATTCATACAATACTAATGGTTCGAGAGAGAGGACTTCCTTAAGGAAACACGTATGTTTGGGGAGGAGGGAGGGAAATATTAAAAGGAAATAAATCAACACTTAGTTTTCATTTTATTGTTATACACCTAACCACTATCGATTTGATAGCAGAAAATGAAATAAATCTAAAAAAATAAGAAAAATGACATTTCTTTCTGCGAAAACACACACAAATGGCGAACATAAATCTTAAATTCAATCTCTTCATTAGCCTTGAGATTATCCAGAAGGTAGTCCTTACTTGCTGCCAATAGTAGAAGAATTACTAATTAATGCACGTTACGCCTTAAGTATTTTGGGAACTTCCTCTGCGTTTTCCTATTTCGAAAGTACAGTTATTTTAAAGTAACATTAACAAAAAGAAGAAAAAGACTAACTAAAATGACAAATAATATTACCATTTATATTTTGTTGATGTCTATCGAAGCATTGCACATCGGACATTTCCCTTCCTCTTATTCTAAATATTTAGCTAAGTAATTGTAATTCGCTGGAAACTTACACTCTGAACAGAAGCAAAGCTAATCTGCCATTATATGTCTTTTGAAGATAAAAAAGATGAAGATTATTAAGACTTTTTTACGATCATTTAATCCAAACTAATAAATCTTACGTTCCCGATGCAATGCAATAGGGAATGCTGTTAGCACATTCACAAGTGAGCTAGTACTCTCCAATGTATTCCTGTTTGGAAAGAAAAAGTTTAAGAAATAAAATCAAAGATCATTTCACTCTTAATTCTTGTTGTTCTTTCTAATTTTTACCTTGCAAAATGGACATTGTGTTTTGTTTTCTACAGGCTATTCTTTGACAGGTTTTCTTGCAATATTTTCGATCTTCGTTTTGTATTTTTCATCCATTTCTCCACGATTTTCTGGTCTCACCAACTCAACCGACCATTTGTATGCCAGAGGACGATTCTAACATTTCATAGCTGCGACAACCGCCATAGTCAGAATCCTTACAGCAAACTTAGGGAATTAACTAATGTTCTAGCAGACACGATTCAAAAGCCAAGCTAATCAAAGATTCAAGAAATATTAAACTAAATCTCAATATTTTAGTAGAAATGGTAATTTACCTGCAAGTTCAGCTGATTTATCATCTTTTTTAGAAAGGAATTTCCTTGCAAGAACGTACGAATGAATTGTCTATAATTTCTATTCGAGATCGAAGGGAATCGGAACATTATGCTATTTAACCTTTTAGTAGGTGTCAAATAGTCTATCGTGGGCTACTCCAAACTTCCCATTATCATGTTCATCGATCGCTATGGTAATAGCAATCTTGACTAAGGAAGTAATATTCCCAATGGAATCATAGTAATTGAGTAAATGAATTGGATCTTTTGGTTTATTATCGATTTCTCCAAGCAAATAGTCGAGAAGAGTTTGTTGCAGAGTTTCTTGTTGTTTATTTCTACTCACAAGCTCGATCATATCGTTTATGAACTCCTCACCAGCTTTGAAATATAATTTCAGTGATTTAGTTGGATTCTTTGCTTATTCGAAGTGCTTTGCGGCTTTCACCCAAATTCTACAATACCAAAAAAGACAATTTTCCAACTTCAAAGAAAAGCAACAAAAATTGAATATTTTCTCATTTTGTTGTTGTTTTACCCTGCATTTTCATAGAATTATGCAATTCTTAATCTTTCTTCCAACGTGAAGTCCTTCATATTGTCAGCATACGCATCCATTACATTGTATTGCATAGCCTTTTAGAAACTCTCTTCTTTCTTCCCAGCTTAGAGCAAGAACTCAACAAGTTCATCCTTAACAAAAAACACAATTATGGTAATTACTTCTTCACAAATTCAAAATAAAAAAGAATTTTACATAATTGCCCTGTTTCTCACAGACATTGGCCACCATAAGGCAGACTGTGCTTGTATCGCACTTTAGCAAAAAAATAAAAAATAAAAATAATTATCTCCGAAATGCTTCCAAATAACCATCTTTTTTGTACCTTAGTCCTTAGAACTGCTTTTGCTTTTTTGAGGTTATCTAACTTATCTAAATTCAGTCTCACAACATCTACAAAATACCAATCAATCTCAATAAGCTCACAAAAATCACAAAAAATATTTAAATCCACTCACCTTCCCATGACTCTGCTTGCTCGTATGTTTATTCTGCCTCGTTGTATGCGCCTATTTAGTTTAGTTAGTTAAATTAATTTTAATATAAAAAAGACATATTTTGTTCTTTGTTTATGAATACCTTCTGATTCCTTTGCTTTAGCATATTGTTTGAGGAGATTAGGTGATTTGATCATGCTAATTAGCGGTGCAGCAAGCTTAAATTATTTGGATTCAATATAAAGTGAAGCTGCTTTCTCAAGCATTCCTGATTTTTGATAAAGATCTGCAGCTTCTACGAATTATTTCATATTCTCACAAACCACGGCTATTTCTATGACAATCTAAAATAAAAAATGTCAGTTGAAAAATGAGAAAAGTGTGCACAAAACTACACATTAATTACGTTGTTATCCTGTAATTCTCTTGCAATAGTGACTCCTTTCTTGATTTCTCCTATTTTTATTGATGTCCTTGCAATTCCAGCGAAGCACAATTAATTATGCGCATCGATTTTAACTCTCTCTGTAGGTCGATCTTCTTTGTTGAGGACTGCACGCTCGTATAGCTTTCTTGCTTCTTGATTGTTTCCTTGATTCTAAAGCAAAATTATTTATTTTTTGTCAATGTCAGAGTGTTATTTTTTGAAATAAAAGTCAAAATATACTTCGATTTAAAATGCAAGTCTTCTGCAGATGTAAGGTTCTTCTAGCGGTGCAATGCTTTTTGCTAGATTCAGCGCAGTGAGGTAGTCTTGAATATCACATCGCATCTCAAGAGCTAGGATTGGCTGTGTTGACTTCAAGAACAGCTCTTGAGCTAACTCATATTACCCAAGAATCATTGCAATATTGCCGTAAATAATATTCTTTTCATTCATATGCTAGAAACTCTGAATTGTCATGACCTGTTTTGAATTGAAATTAAACCAAGTTTAAGTTTAAAAGGTTAGGATGGCAAGATAATTAATAGTTATGGTAAGATTAATGTACCATGGATAGTGCTCCAGCAAGTTAAAATGCTTTGAGAGCAACGTCAAGATCGACAAATTCAAGTGCTTTTCTGCCTAGTTCTTTGTAGAGTATTGCATTGTTGAGAGTCGTAGCTGCAATCAAGCAATTGCTGTATTTGTGTAGCTGTAAGTTCTAGAGGAAGTATCTGTAGTGTCCTTGCTCTGAATCACTTACTCCTTTGTAGCTAGATAAGTAGCTGTGTGATGTTAAGTTCTACCCATTGATGCTGCCATTTTAGGTGAAACATTTAAGTAACCCATTCACTAAAGCAAGGGGCTTCACACCTCTGTCCAAGATGGTCAAGACAGGTTGGCCGGGTTGCTTTAAATCTGAAAATATTAATAAACAAAAGTTATTTTTTAATGAGAGAAAGAGGGGAGAATAAGTACCTTCAATTGCGAGGAGTTCTTTAACTGGTTAAATCAGAGTCCCATTGATGTTATTCTTGTTAATAATAAATGATAGCAGCTAATCATTTGAGAGAACAGCAAAGAGATTTGGATCTTTTTAATCCCAAAGCACCTAGAAGAAGGACAAAGCAAAAAATACAATCAAAAAATTAACAAAATTTTTATGACTTTTTTAATTTCTACCTTTTCAGCTCTTTCAGGGAAATGTTCAAGTCCAAAGAACTATTCCTAAGCAGCTTCGAAGAGATACGCTAATCCTTTACTGTCGAAGCAAATAACTCTGGTCCCTGAGAAATTGGGGTAGATTTTAACAATTTAGCAATCTGCTGGTTTGTACTCAACAACAAATGTCCTGTCGTCAAGATGGAAATAGCGTATTTTTCCTGCAGCATCGAGCATAATCAGAAAATCATTCGTGAGTCCAATACTCACAATTCCCTTTTCATTATCGTTTTGAGGGAATTTTCTAAGCAAAAAAGCAGAACAAAAAGAAATGATGAATAATTGCATTAGAAATTAGTGCAAGAAAGTTGAAAAAGCCAGCTTTTTTTGAGAATGCCTTTACAAATCTTTGATTTCATTATTCGGTGCAATCGGATGTAGAAGCACAGTCTTGCCATCAGTGAGAATAGCTGCCCAGAATTCATTCAACCTGATGTCTTTAACACTACCTATGTAATCTCTCTTTTAAACAAGCTCTCCGCCTTTGATAACACCATTTCTCTTTTGATCTAACCACAAATAATACCAGACATTATTATTGATCCCCGCAGCGAGATGGTACAGCCCAAGTGCTAAAAATCCAGGTTC
>Ga0302285_10000934_pt1 | contig 16114 bp, 9 predicted proteins | sample III_Fen_E2_2_FD_200455 | JGI IMG/M metagenome (GOLD analysis project Ga0302285, IMG submission 200455) | Peat permafrost microbial communities from Stordalen Mire near Abisko, Sweden - III_Fen_E2_2 | ecosystem: Environmental > Terrestrial > Soil > Wetlands > Permafrost | place: Sweden: Abisko... | reverse complement strand
AATGTTCATCAAGTATGCTAAATACAATTATTAAACAAGAATCCAAGAAAGTACTTTGATTACACACAAAACATAAAATATTGAATTATTTTCATACAGACATAAGTGGAGAGCAAGTTTAATAGACAACTTTCTTATCAAAGAGCAGATTACCATTTATTTATGCAAGTTCAAACATTATCTACTAATATTTAGCTTCTGAAATCGATGGGTCTTAACTAGTCAGAAAATATGTAATGATGCTAGTAGCCTTCGGGTAGTTATTTTGATATTTCTTAGCGAAAGCTGCAACGTTGTTTACTTAAAATAAAAAGTTGATTTCTTCCTTCTCAAGCATCAAATACTACACAGTCCTGCATGCACTGTAGAATTCAGCAAATCTTATTTATTCAATGTTCAAAACAGCTCCAGAAACAAGAATAGCAGATATTTACAAACTGAAAAACGATGGCGAATATAAATTCCCATAATCTTCAAGTAACCAAGAAGAAGCTCCAAAATCAATCAAAACTACTTCAGCTTATCCTCCCCTCAAAGCTAACGCTACATTTGAAGGTTTCATATCGCCATGGAACACTCCTTTCATTAGTAACTCTTGCTATTTCTTCATCAAATCTAGGAGCAAACATGTGAAAAAAGTATCGTTTCTTAGATAACTTGATTTCAACAGTGGTTTGAGTTGTTAAAGACTGCAAATGCACATTTCCATGTAGATTGCTTGTTTGAAAGTATCAAATCGTATTATTCTAGGTGTTTCAGGTCCTTTGATCTTTTGAAGTATGGTACATTCCCTCAAAAACTGTGCGTTATCTGGAATATATTTTTCTGCAATTGGAATTAGTATTGGTGATTGCAGTTGACTGTTATGAACTGACAGGATTCTAAGTGATACATTCCCTTAAGCGCCTGATCCAACTTGTTTAGATATCGGAAGAAGCTAGATAGTCTTGAGTTACTTAGATTTTGAATTTAAGATATCATGTAGCAAGTCCAGAGACTACTCATAATCTTGGAAGTTCGTAAATGCTCCTTCTTTTAAAAAGAGATTTCCTTCACCACTTTCCCACAACTTTGACTCCACCAATTAGCTTCCTGTGATGACTTAGTCTTAGATGTGAAATTTCTCTCGTAATCTCAGTGTCTTAGTTAGTTCTTCATAGGTTTAGGTTTCAATGTAAGAACTATTGAACTGATTCGTAAACGGAATGGGACATGCAGAAGCAGCCAATATCTAACTATCCATACTCTTATGAATCGATACACAACCTCCCATTTAGTAAAATATTACAAAAAACAATATAATTTGTTTTTAGTATCTCCTTCAACTTTTAAACCCCACCAAGATTAGAATGCAATATTTTCTCTGTCAGATTATCAGGAAAAGAGTAATTATTCTGATAGACAAATAAGAGCATCAAGCAGTTTATCCTTTTCCCCCCTTGTGTCGATGTTTTTTCCAAATATTTTGAACTTCCTTCAACCACACTCACAAAAAAACATAAAAAATATTTCATAATACAACAATATTATCTCAAAAACTCTTTCATTTATCTTCTAAATCATCTATTCTATTCCATCAATTATCCTTCTTGGTATTCTCCTTAACTACTCTATCAGTGAGTTTCTGTGACAATCCTAAATTCGAAGCAGATATGAGATAATTTGGGTCAATTTATAATTAATCTGGTATTTTAGTTTAATACGATAAAACTAATGCTTTAAACTCCGCCAGCGAGTACTGCTATCGTTAGGAGTTGAAGAATACCTTCATGACACTGGCAGTCAAGGGATATCGTTTAGAAATTGAAGACAAAAACTGATTAATTTACCCAAACTAAAAGAGTTATTTGATCATATTTTAAGGCATTTATTGCTAAAAAGTGAATTTCTTAAAGATCTGAATTGACTATGAAGCAGCTTTGAGTAAAACGAGTTGAATAGCTCTACAAGCAGCGAATAGTTCATTGAACACGACGTGATCCAAGCTGATTATTGATTATTAGGGAATGTTATGGTCTGAGGAGGACAGTAGAAGGTTTAATATCTCTGGGCTGTAGAATGCAGGGGTGTAGCAATTTCCGTAGTCTTTGATACTTGAAGATGATCCGGCGAAATCCAATAAAACTAGCTAAGTTGTTTCGTTTCTTAAGGTAAGCGCAATATTACTTGGTTTTATGTCTCCGTGGATAATCCCATTGCTCATAACTCCAACAGCTACTCTCATGACTTCAAACAGCAGCCTGCATACCATCCGATCATCACTCAAATAACTATTATCGGGAAAACTCGCAAACTAATCTAGACTTGAAATGCAGTACTCCATCGCAATTGTTTTTGTTTTGCAGTCAAAACTAGCCATGTGTGGTACGAATTAGCTGCTTTCTAGTAGCTTCAGGAGCACCAGTTCTCTTTTAAAGTACTCTTCATCGCTGAAGGTCTTAACACCAACTAGCAATTCAACGGTTTGGATTTAGGAAGCATAATTTTCAGTGTTAGATGAAAACAAAGTACTCCCTAAGGAAGATGTGTTCTCAATGCTACATGTGTTCATGTCTTTGGAGTTGCTACCAGTACTACATGGATTATTCTTAGTATTTTAGATTGTTAATATATCAAGGGAAACATTACCTTATGATCCATTCCCTAGGGAAATATCTAGCCCTTGGAGACTTTAGGGATATTATTATTTAGATTATCTTAGCTGTTCATACGCTTAGCTCAACTACTTAACGCTACTCAATTACCTCCAACGTTCGCTGATGGAGAACTCATTAATACTGCTGGCTTGAGTGGATCGATGAGTTAAAGACAACGAATTCAGAGGGATTGATTCTGTCTCATATAAATTAAATAGCTTGTTGGCTGTTTCTTGGAAAATAAATTTTCTGGACTGATCATGCTAACCGACTGTGATATAATCCCAGAGCTCTTCTTCGGATTCTTCAGGTTCCATTTAGCAGTTACTGAAGAAACCCTGCTTCATTGAGGTGATATGCTCCATTTATTTCTGTTAGAATTTAAGATATCCAGTTGACTTCATCATATTCAGTGAAAACATTTGTTTACCTAATTTTACATTGGTAGTGCTCTTGCATTCATTTGTGAATTTCCCATATTCTAGCTTGACATCAGATTTTTGATTTCTCCCAGGGAATTATTATTCCTATTTAAACTTTTTGTTTTGTTGATTTATGGTTACCAAAATGTCTTGTGTGTCTATGAGAGATACTTTTGCCTTCGATTTCAAAATTACAAATAGAAAATTAAATAAGGAAATAAAAAAGCTGAATAAATACTACAATTTCATATTTTCATTATGTTGTTTAGAGTAAATTTCTTGAATGAGTTGAGGAAAAAAAATGGATAATTTACTTCAAAGAAATATCGCCAAAAGTTGAATTGTTTTTTGAATTTTTTAGAGACAATTACAATTTTAGAAAGAAGAAAAAAAAATTTACTTGAAATTGATCTAAACCATTCATGTTTAGTGAGTTATTTTGATTGTATTTTTTTTATTTATTTGTTTTTTTGTTTTATTTGAATTTATTTTTTAAATTTAATTTTTCATTTATTTTTGAATTTTCTTTTTTTTCTTCTTTTTTTCTCTCTTTCTTTGTTATTTGTTTTTTGTTTTGTTTAATTTTTTTAAAAATACATTAAAAATGAGCTAGTATGCTCAACAATTTGTCTTGAATAGCAATAAATATGCATTTTACATATTGAAAATATTTTCATAGAATTCATATCATAGCACATCATAGCAGGTTCAAAAGTTGCCAATATGTTTAGACTGATGATTATATGGGGGGTTTTTCTTCATTTTTTTCTTCTTCTAATTGATTGCTTGAAGGTATCAACTTCAATGCTGTTAACATTTTTAGTATTCTTTTGTAGTTGGTTGAAAAACGTAAAGCCTGGGATAATGAAGTGTGTGCAGTTAGATGAAAAACGAAGAATACTAAAGGTAACAGCAGGGATCTGAAGTTTGTACTATAAAAGCTTTTCTTAGAGGTAATTAGTGTTATTTGTTTGTTGTTTTTTTCAAAATTAATTATTTATTACTTTATACCATAGAACCCAAAGAAAGGAAAAGTGGGGAGAGATTATCAAAGGTAGTTTTATTGCCTTGAAACTAAAGCAGATTATATTTGATTAAGTAATTATTAATACATTTGATTTATTGAATGAATAAGCTTATTTTGATTATGATTTTTAATTAAAACAAACAAATAAAATGCATATTTTTTCCATTTCCTGTGTTTAGCGATTCGGTTAGATTTCGTTTTCTAACTGAAAAAATCAAGTTATCTTAGTGGGTTTTTGCTGTTTTACTTTATCACTATGAAATATTCTTTCAAAAATGAATGAGCATTGTTGTTGAGTTGTTTTTATTTTGATTCTCAATTCTCTTGTATGTCTAATCAACCTAATAGAAACTTTAAAAGAAGCACTCCAATTTGAGGATAAGAGGAACGATGCAATTGTAGTTCTTGATTGGTTTGAGAGAACAACCATATATTGAGTTGCACAGTACAAAAACAACAACAACAACAAAAAAAATTTGTTTGCAAAACTAAAACAAATATTTAACTCAGATAAAAAATAAGGTTATTATTGAAATTAATATGAAGGCAATGAAACAAGTCCTTTAGCCATAGATAGGGACTGGTTAAGGAAGTTTTTTTCATTTTAATCCCTAAATAAAGGGAGGGAGGGAGGAGGAAATCTAATTAGACAATATAGTTTTTTAAGGAACTTTCGAGAGCAGAGAGACACCTTCTATTTATGTGTAATAATGTTTTAAAGGAGATGAAGAGGACGTGAGAAGATGATAGAAATAATAAATTAAAAGGAAAAGGACAGAAAGGAATAAAAAAGGAAACAAACAGCAGTTTAGGAAAAGAATAAAAACACTCTAGAAGAGCATACATCAGAAGAAATCGATTTTTGCTGATGAGCAAACCGAACGAGAAACCTGGAGGCAAGAAGCCCTATGGTCCTGGATAAGGAGGGGGAGGAGGAAGAGGTAATCCGCCGAACAACTACAATAACGGATAGAATTCATAGACTTTTTCATCTCAAAGCTACAAGCCAGTATTCAGAGGAAATCAATAAGTTCCTGCAGGCTCAAGTTTCAACAATATTCCAAGTGGCTAACAACAACAAGCTAATAGTGGTCAGGCGCAGTAATGGTCGACAACTTACGAGAGACGAACAAAAGAAGAAAGGTTACAAGAAGAAGATATCCCACAGAAAAATTACAAAGGAGGAAATAATAATAGAAATTCTTACAAAGATAACCTTAGTGGTGTTGGAAATAACAATAATAACAGCAACGGCAATTACAACCATTCTCAGCAGAATACTAACACTAACAACAGCGGTCTAGGTGGCGTGATGGACAGGAAGAAAAAAGGACTAGGAAAGAATAAATTCCATTAGATTTACAATGAGATTGCGTACAATAGATAGAATGGAGTAGAATCAGGTGATATGAGTTGGTTGAGTGATCTCAGAATGCAGTTCCCGTAGATTTTTAGTGCTGAACATTTAGCACCGATATTCGTTGATAAAGGATTCACAGATCGGTTTAATGCAGCTGAAGCATTTGACAAATAAGACAAAAAGATTAAACCCGGAAACACTGCTTAGTTAAATCAAAATGACCACGATAGAGAAGGGTCCTCTTCAACTCATCAAGGAATAGCAAATGGAACAGGAGGAAATTATAACAATAATAATAATTTTAGTAATAGCAATAATAACAATAATTTTAATAAGTTTTTGGCTAATCAAGGTGCAAATTCTAACTCCAATCAGTACAACAATAACTATTAAAACGATGGCAATTAAAGTAGTGACTCAGATCCTGAATGGGAAGTAAATGAAAACGAGTTTGAATTTGAATTCAAGACTTTCGATAAAGAAAAGTATGCGCAAGAAATGAAAGAGAAGTAAGAAAGGCAGCGGAATAATTTACGAACCAATAACAACAATTAAGGCAATACTATGCAAAGGAACGTGCCTTCATAGAGTCGATAGCAAGCTGAATAAGTAAAATAACCACTAAATTAGATTAAAAGCGATATTATTTCAGCTGGAGGAGAGAATCACGGAGTAGCAGGAGCGATTGAATCAAGTGGTTTTTCACCCGATTAGTTCTTCTCAATGCTTTAAGGAGTAGGAGGTCCAGCGGTAGGCTAAGCACCGCCAGCATAGCCCGTTGAGAATAATGCATAAATTGAAGATAACTATGACTTAGAATATGAAGATATGGATGCAAAATTATAGATATTAGCAAATGAAGAAGACAAAAGAAGGAAATAAGAAGAAGAGGAAGCACTAAAGTAGATGTAGTAACTGGAAGAACTTAATGCAAAAGAATATCAGCAGTAATAGCAGACTGGATAGTAGGTCTTAGCATCTGATAATAGCTCCTCCTAGAAATAATCTGAGTAGATGACGGCAGACGGAAAAGAAGCGAGATAAATTGTGCTGAATACAGTTGTCCAAAGTGAATTCCAAGATGAAGAGAGCTCAGATGACGAATACAACGATGACACATTTGGACCTTCTACAAGCTCTAGTATGCCTATCACAGCTTAGCAAGGATTGCCTTAGAATAATAATAATAATACCATTCCGAATTAGATGCCGTTTAAATCTAGTTTTATGAGTGCTGGGATTATCACCCCTGTAAATCGAGATGAAGGGGATTAATCATCATAGACATACATGCAAGGAGGTCATTTCTAGCAATAACAGTAGGCTAGAATTGATTATTTTCAAGATAGGCAAGCAGTTTAATAGTAGCAACAACAGATTTATTAAATGCCTATGAATTAGCAAATTGGTAATCAAGGTGGATTTAAGATGAATTCAGAGGAAACTTAAGGACTGTTTTACACTGGCAAAGAGGAAATGAGGATGTTTTTAGATTCACTTGAAGATTCACAAAATCAAACAGCAGCAATTACACATGTAAGCACATATTTTTTATTGAAAAACTAACTTCTATTTTTTTAACAAACATTTCTCATTTAAATTATGAAGATTGACCTTCAAAACTAATGATACCTTTTTTTAAATTATTCTTTGCTTTTCTTAAAAGAATAAGAAGCACGGAAGCAGCGACGACAGTGACGATAACGACGAAGATAACGAAGGAGAAAGTTATCCAACTGATAAAAACGCACTTGATTCTGCAAAGGAAGAGATGCTTGAAGAGCTTATCACGAAGCAAAACGGAGGCTAAGAGGATGCCGAAGAGATGTGCGCAATGTTCTTGCAAGCCAACGAAGAAGAAAGGAAACTGCAAGAGGAAAAGCGAAGAGAGCGAGAGAAACGAAACAACGAGAAAATATCTGAAATTCTCGCTTTCAAAGAAGAAGAAAACTAAAATTACTTCTCCGCTGTTGCGCATTTACTGCAAGCTAATCCATGTGATCCGATATGGGTGTACAAAGACGACTAAGGAGTCTAATAAGGCCCATTTGAGTCGATCTAGATGGATTAATGGAAGGAGCATTTTACCAATAATGATGTGTCGTATTCCAAAAAAATATATTGGATCAAGTACAAAGATCTTGTGCTGTACTTCCAACGATATTCAGCGATTATCAAGGAACTTCCTGATGAGCCATAAGTGTAGAAGAACTAGCAATAGCAGACTTAGTCTGTGCATCAGAATCAATAACAGCAGCAATACAAGTAATAATAATTATCAACTCAGATCAACTAAAGTGGAATAATTAACTAATAAAAGAGGCTGCTAGAATCATAATAACCTAATCCTAAAGACGCATAGATATCTTAGCAATAGCTTTAGTAGTACATGATGCAATAATAGCAGGTTATGCAGCAATACAAATTAGCTTTATTATCTTAAAACAAGCAGTAATAGGAAACACTGCTGAAGGAAGGGATTAATGAGACTAACCCACTTGTTGCGAAATTAATGATGGCAGCTAGATAGAATCCATAAGCGTTCATGCCAATTGCCCAGCAGTAACAGTTAATATTGCAGTAAAAAGCGCAGCAGTAACAGCAACAGCAGCAATAATAATAATTCAAAGGCACTATTCCATAAAAGCAATCAATTCTAGCTAATTCTTCAGAGGCATTTGGAGTCAACTTCTAAAATCAAAATATCCTTTAACCACAATGGATGCAGCAGCAGCAACAGTCCTAGCAGATGTATCCTTAATAACCTTAATATAAGCAATGGACATAGTAACAGCACTAGCAATAATAATAATAATAATAATAATATCAATGGCAAGGTTAGTAGTAACAGTAATAATAATAATAATAACCGTAGAATGGTCAATTGTTTCAATAGGGTTAAGGAAATAACAATTTTAAGCCTTACAAGAAAGTGAATTAAAGGAAGAAGAACCCACAGAACAATAGCTCTGAAACGAATAATTACAACCTAAATGTGAATAATAATAACTCGAACAACATCAATCAGAATGTCCACTCGTAACTGCTCAATAAAAACGCTTAGACATAATATTATTATCAGAATAACAGTTCTAACAACAACATGCCTAAAGACAATAGTGGTAATCCTAACTAGAGATAAGGAGGAGAGTACTAACAGAGAAATTATTATCCTAATAGCAATCAAGATAACTTCAACAATCAGAGAACTAATAATAACCAAGAGACCGCATATTCCAATAATAGCAATATCCTGATGGGTAATGCAGCTATTAATTATGCTATGAACTCATAAGTGCAAGGATAAAATGCAAGATAAAAGCATTCCAGAATTGAAAGTGCTAATTTCAGTTCTTCCCAGAGCAACTAAATAACAAGCAGCAACGAATCTGCTGGTGGGATAAAACCAGAAAGAACAAGAAAGAAATCAGTTTATGAATAAGATTTCCCAAGCCTTTCTTGAGGATGCCAGATAAAAAAGAAGAAAAATGACTCAAATGCACATTTCCTCATTAAGATATTTCATATCTGAGAAACATGCATGCTCCAAAAGACAATATAAAAACAATAAAGATTTTCTTTTATGTTTCAGTCTTAAAAAACGATGATAATTTAGAATTGAAAGTTATGTTAAGTTAACGAATTTTTTTGAAAGAAAACAAAGAAAAGTGTGCTCTGGTTGGAAAAATTCATAAAAGAAAAAGAAAGAATTAATTAATTTTCTTAAAAAATGAATAGTGTTGAAAAAAGATTTTTACTTTAAAACAATAAGATCGATTGAGACACAAGAGGGAAGATAGTGTTTGGGATAATTAACTCGGAGAAAAGTTATAAGTTGTAGTAGCAGGTGGATCTGAGATGAGATGGATCAGAAATAAATTGATTTAATAGACACAACCAAGTCATTGTTTTTAACAAGAAAATACTGCATGTTTTAGGGGGATAATAATAATTTAAGAAGAGGAAAAAGAAGAAAACAAAGAAATAAGAAATTATGATTTAGCTCTTAAATGATGAATCAAAAGAACTGCGTCCCCCTTTTTCATCCCCCAAAGGTGTGTGGGATGAAACACAGCGAAAAAGAGAGAGATAGAGAGAAAGATAATATGTTTTAGACTATTTTATATTAAATGGAACACTACATGGATATTGTGCTTTAGATAATCGATATAAGGAGTTACTTGATTATTCTAGTATTTATATTGGTCGGTGGTGATGAGAAAGATGGTCAAATTTGAGAAAACTACTAGTATTTTTTGAACTTTTATTGAAAAGAATTAGCTGATTGGTTTTTGCAGCTTAAAGTCGGGTAGAAGATCAAAATAATATAATGGCCTACTTTACACATGATTGATGGTGGCACTTCTCCATTTGATTATTTAGTGTTTCATTTTAAGATGCTTTTGCAAGTCATTCAGACCTTCTTCTCAACGAAGACTTATTAAGGGCCATTATCTTCTTCTTCATCACTTCCTTCTTCACTTTGGTCTTCATCTTCGTTACCATCTTCCTTGGAGTGCTTATGTTCTTCGTCATCATCATCGTCATCATCATCGGAAGATTTCTCAGAATGATCTGATTCCGAATCATACAAGCATTCATAGCGATGCTCTTGGGTGTAGTCAATGATTATCGTCCTGATTTCCTCCTCAAAATCATCGAAGAAAAGCTTAATTTCTTCTTTAACGACACATGTCACAGCTAGCTTTACCTTTCCATCTAGCTTTCCCTTTCCATCTAGCTTTTCCTTTCCATCTAGCTTTTCATTTTCATCTATGATCTCCTTCAGTAATTCAGATAACTCAATTGTTTGATTTCCTTCGAATTCATTATATTTTCCTATGAAAACTGTCAGCCTAAAATCATTTTCGCTAGTTTCATGTTTTTTCACAATTGATAAAGCAAGATTTTTGTATTTCTTGCCTGACATTTCCGTTTTGAAATCTTCGAGAGTTTTTTTATCAGAGTAGACCACAATCAATGCATAGTCTTTTGCATTGAAATTTACTTTAGCTTGCTGACCGGCAGAGGAGAACTGCTTGAGAATAGTATATTTTTTATCTTTGAACTCTTCAGCTGTAAGATCCAGCATAACTGCATTGGCATCAAAAAACGCATATGTATCATCCTCTTAGCGCATCCACCATCCGCCGGCTAAATTGTAGTTGAAGAACTGGACGTCTTCAGAATCAGCATCCTCAGGTTTAGTGCGGATGTAGAATCCAGTTTTGGATTGGTTTTCATAGTAATCAACAAATTTTCCTTCAAGTTCATCTCTTATTTATTTGTCTTTAATGTAGTATGGAGTAGGTTTTTTGGCTCCGATTTTGAAGCTGATGCCATCTGTGAGGTTCGTGATATCTTTCATTGTGTTTTCGATCAATGTTAAATCTTCCATTTTGTTTTCGATCTATGCTAAATCTTCCATTGTGTTTCCCGTCACTGTTCAATCTAAAGTCTTAGTTGTTTTCTTTATTTTTGCTCTTTTTTTTATGGAATAAATTTTTTGTGATATTTTATTTCCTCCTTAAAAGCCACCTGTCTCGCTTCTGTGAAAAAAATAGATGTCTAGAGGGGAGAAGGACAATTTTGAACAATATGTTCTTTAATAGAAAATGGAATGATGATATGAAAAAGTTTATTATAATCGGCCTCATAAATATATATTTGCTTTTAAATTGAGACTATGCTAGATAGAGTGATTGCTTTAAACATATTTAACAAATAGAGAGAATATTTTTGCCATTAATGTTAAAGGTAAATAGCAGAAACTTGCTAAAGTTAAGCATGAATTATCTTAACACAACAAAAATCAATCCAAAATACATGAACAAACAAGAGAGAAAATTTGATAAGATAATATTAGGAAAAAACAGACACATAAGCAAAAAATATTATTGGCAAAATCACACGCATACATACAAATATATTGCTTCTCGTCAAATCACATTGTCATTGCTATTGATGCTGAATGATGCTGCTTATCTCCGTGCGATCTATTTAATTCTATTTTGATCACTCCTCTATCGCATCGCCATCTCCTCAGCTTTGGCTGAACTTCCAGGTAATTAACTTGATGGTACTTGCTAAAAGACAAATTACTATTGCTGTTATTACTACTATTATCCTGTGTTACTGCTATTTCCATTGGTTATGGCGTCATTTATTGTAATACTTGCACTTGTTGCAGTCACAGGAAATACACTATTAAAACAAGTGTTCCCATTTACGCTTGGATTCAGTTAATTTTTCGTTAAGCTATTTGATCTATTCGCTTTGAACGACCCTGCAGTTGTTGTCGACGGGAGGATCATTCCTCTCTTCAGATGATTTGTGTTGAGTTCCATAAGTTAAGGGTCTTAGGTAATCTTCGAGGAATCGATAATTAAGTTGTTGTTAATGCTAAACCTCGAAATGCCTGTGTCTCCTGCACTGAATTTCTATGTTTCAGCTTTCGGAATGCATATTTCATTAACGACAATCCCTTGCTGTTATATCTTCGCCATCTATTAGCTGTGTAATTTCTCTAAATTATGGAAATTCTACTAATAAAAGGTGTATCTCCCAAAGTTAGTTGGAGCTGAATCCATAGCATTCCCAGCAATAGCAGGTACAACACTAGCTGTATTGTTGATCGATGAGGAAGACCACTATTATTGCTATTATTATTACTATTGTTATTATTACGCATTCAGATAATTACTTTCTGGAAGTGTTTGATTCATAAAATTAGTTGTTTTGGAGCTTAAACCGTTATTGCTCGAAGCATTTAAAGACGTACCTAGCAGCATCTACCCTGATATATTCTACTCGTCTATTTAATTCTGTAGACTTGCATACTGCTGCTGTGATTGTCTCTGTTAATGCAACGAATTTATTCTCTTTTTACTTGCAGAATAAAAAACATGATGTTATCGTGGTTTCGATGCAGATGATTGATTTGAAGTTAATTTAGATATTCCTTGTCTATCAGTGATGTCTTAAGACTTAATCCTAGGATGGCTGTTAACCATTGCACCTGATTCTTACGCTAATTCTTTCCTGGATATCTTTCTATTCTCTGTTCTGCTGTTTTTTGTGGAACTTGCAATAATTTTTTATTATGGTGGTTGACTAAAATTATACCCTGCTGCACTGTGATTTGTTTCGAGTCTTGGTTCAATCTAGCAGATATCATCGCAGTCATCGTCTTAATTCCTTCGCTTATTCAAAAGATGCCTTGAACCTATTGGTAAGGTATTATCATCAACGGAGAAATGATTTTTATGATCTTTTTCCCAATCGTTTCCAGGAAGCAAATCGGGATGTAAATGTGCAGATGTAGTCGCATCTAATGATCTTGGAGCGACATCCGTTGGTCGAGGTGGTCTCTACACACTGTTTTGAGTACTCCATTGCTTTGATGACATGATTTACGTCTAAAACTATTAACTCGATGATGTTTTGGAATACACCAGTTATTCTCGCAATTCTTGATTTTCTCTTGTTAGATCAGCTAACTCAGCTTGAAGGTTTGTCATTCGCTATTTCGATTCATCCGTTTGCTGTCTTAAATCTTTGTTACTTTCTAGTAGCTGTCTCACAAGCGTAATCGATTCGATAAGTCGATCACTGAAATTATCATAATCTGCAGCAGAATAGAATGATTGAGAAGTTGCACCTTATTACAAGGGATGTCCATGAATTTATGCTGAAGTATTTCCGTTCGGCGTTGCTCCTGCTGGTGAGTTGCCACTCGATGGGACAAGATTCTTAACCTCCATGGAATTTCCAATTTGATTTTATAATATTTCTGGTAGATTCGCACCTCGTTGCTGCTTCATTTTCTCTTCTAAAATTCTCTGCTATTATTCTTACATTTCCTTTTACACTTTGAACTTCTCTTGCTACTGCATAAACACTATTTGATCTTTGTTACTGTCGCTATTAAGATTGCTATTCTGCTTCAGAATCGCGCATACTTTCTCTGATTTCTCTAATGCAGCTGTTAAAAATGCAATATGCGCATTCGCTTTTTCTAACTCTGCTTTTAATAAAATATTCTCATTCTTCGTTTCAGCGAGCAGCTACTTATTTGGATCTTCATTCTTCACAGGTTAGTTCCTTATGTATGTCGCTCTAGATGCATAATGCAAAGTAGATACATTTTCATCGATGAATGGATCACTTGGAACGATGCATGCTATCATTAAACAATAGCAATTCCCTCCAATACTTTGCTTCAGCAGACTCGTTAGCTTACTTTCACGATACGGAATATGCTGCAATTTATGGTTCGCTCCATCAGAGTTTGAAAAGTTATCTTAAGTGCTCAGGGAATTACTTGTAAAACCATTTGAAGACCCAGCTGATGCTTGGTTGATTTCAGATAATGCTGTGATGACTTACCGCAACGTAAACAAGGATTTGTTAATATCAATGGATTCTTTAGCTAGCTTCCCTTCTGTGCCAGTTTAAGAGATTCGTTCACTTCCTGCTAGATCGACTAATTGTAATTTAGCAGATGTTTCATGCGCACCTTCCGCAGAGAAAGTATGCACTGATATTGTGAAAATCGTATGCGAACGCGACGATGTCATGTTTAATTTGTGTGAAGCTGTCACACGATTCTTCACGCCGGATAGGAAATATGCTTATGCCTCCTTCGCGCTTTTCACACTGAAAATAGATAAATTTTCGACTTGAAACTGCTCTCTTGCTGTCCATCGTAATTTCAAACCAGCTGGAAGGGTAACTTACGTTCCTTAGGAATTGCCTATCACACCGGAAGGAGGCCCTGCAGCGGTTGTAGATGACCCATTAAAACTAGGAGCTGCACCTAGTAAATCGTAGATTCTTTCATTGTAGATTTACAGAAAACTGCAGGTTACACTAAATTCCTTATTAGAAGACATTCTCAGCTCTGAAATCTAACTAAACAGATCATCTAGCGCTCGAGCTGCAATACCTTTTTAGTCGGTATCTTAGTACACCCCTCCATCATGTTTACCTTCCATTGTGTAGGTCTTCCCAGAACCTGTCTATCCGTATGCGAAAATAGTCGAATGAAACCCATCGAGTACACGAGCAACTAACTAAGAGACATCGCAATCAGCGTAGACTTTACTTTGTTAGCTACTTTATTCAAAAATATGATCAAATTCAAATACTTTCTATGAATTATTCCCATGCGCACTCTGAACGTTTATTCGATGTCCAGACGTGTCAGCTGCGATTTTGGAATTAGAATACCCTTTGCTAACTTCGCTTTCAAGAAATGGACGTAAACGTATCCCGACTTAGATACGAGCGTTCATATGAAGTGAACTTTTTAACTTTGCTGAAAATCAAGTTTGATTTTTCCTTTTTGTTAAAACGTTTAGATGTGTGAATTCTAGAGTATTTTATCTTCTTTTTCTTCTTCTCAACTTGGAAACACTTTTCAACTTTCACAGTACTGGTTTTTCTTCACCGCTCTCTATCTACCAATATCACAAAATCTCTCTATCTTTCTCAATTCGATCTTCAAAAGGCACAAACAATACCTGTTAATCTTATCCCAAAGAATAACTATTATAACTAATAATCTATAATTTGATTTTGTTATCCCAACCAACAGTTATTACTCAACCAAAACTTCCTAAACGGTCGATATGTTCTCAATTCTCAATGGCATTTTCACCCATCAGACAAACATATAAAAAAAATTGTATTTTCTCAAATTGTGTCTTTTTTTCTTTAACATTTATGTAATTATTCTTTCACTTCATCCATGATTTGTTTTGTATTCTTCAATAAACTTGGAAAAACACATATCCATTTCCCAAATGCAAAATATAATTCCCATAACAACAAAAGAACTACTGAGAATTAGAGGAATTCCACATTTTCCATCAAGGATACAATTTCACAAAATTAATATCTAATTTCGCTAATCTTTTTCCTCTCTCTCTCTCATTTTTTCATCGGCTTGTATATTGCAGTCTGACTTACATTGTATTACGGCCCTGGAGTCTACGAACACGATTCAATACGCTATTTCTCATCAATAAAATTCGTCCGCTTTGTATTTCCAATAGATGCCTTCGGTGAACTCTTTCTGACTAATTTATCTGCACTGTCAATTTTGTAATCTGTAGGTCCTGGAGACTAACTTAGTTCCTTATCCATGAGTTTACGTTGTGCTCTTGAGAAACTTGTCTACAAGGGATTCTTTGATTCCTATATTTCACTCTGTTTCAAATCCAAAATCAGTTAGAAAACCAATAATAAACTATAAAAAATCATTTAAAATTTCTTTAAGCAAAAAATGTCTCTTTCTTGTTTGTTACAAAGGGTGATGTAATCCCTAGCTTTGACTGTGATAGAGACTTCACACTGGAAACAGACAGATTCATGTTACTTAATCTTTTCTCCTATTACCGTTTGATATCAAGGATACTTTAACTTTAATTTTTGAGCACTGAAGAGTTATTCATCGAATTCATTCGCTTGCTATATTAACTGTCATTCATTTGCGATTAACCTTATTACTGTTGTTACTGTTGTTTCAGATTCTCTTATGATCTACTTGATGTTCTCTATTTCATATTATTACGTACCCAATTCTCCTACTAGCCAGCATAGCTATTATTTATCGAATAATTGTTCGTGCTAGTGTTGTTGTTGTTGTTATCTTTCAAATGTCCAG
>Ga0302285_10000932_pt1 | contig 16128 bp, 9 predicted proteins | sample III_Fen_E2_2_FD_200455 | JGI IMG/M metagenome (GOLD analysis project Ga0302285, IMG submission 200455) | Peat permafrost microbial communities from Stordalen Mire near Abisko, Sweden - III_Fen_E2_2 | ecosystem: Environmental > Terrestrial > Soil > Wetlands > Permafrost | place: Sweden: Abisko... | reverse complement strand
AAAGTCTTTTTTTTAATTGCATGAATTCATTGATGTCCCTACAATCTAGAAAGCAGTAGACAAAAAAAATATCTCAAAAAGATAAAGTGAGAGATTGTACAGCTTTTTTTCTTCTAAGATTTATTAATATTAATATCTTTAGATTTAACTGAGAGAAAGAAATGAATTTATCTACTCCACTTCAGCATTCTTTTATTGGATTTTTCCCTAGAACAGGCAGAATTAATTGAAATGATGGATAATTATTTCTTTTTTGTTCATTATTAGTGCATATTTGTTTGAAAAGACTGACATAAATCTACAGATAATAAAAATTTATTGGATACTTTCTGATACTCTGTTATGCAATTGTTAACCTAACTTAATTTGAGAAAAGTGCAAATCTCCTTGTTATTGTTTGTTGAATTTATCGTTTCATTCAAATAGTCGCCCTCTTCTGTAAGGCAATGCTGCTTAAATCATTTAAATCTTTTAGATAGATAGATAGATTTTCTGTTGTACGAATACAAAATCCCCGGGGTATGGCTCCTCAGGGTTTAACACATTTAAATCTTTTGAAAGAAGGAATAAAAGAATGAACTGCTAAAACAAATTAAAGCGAAGCTCATAAACAAAGCGGGAGGGATAATTATTCTATGAAAAAAAATTAACTTTTCCAATATTCTTTGTTGTCCTCAAAGGCATATTAGAATTCAAAACTCACATAAAACACTAAAAAAGAATATTGATTTTCTTTAAAACTCCTTACATATTCATAAGACATTTGTTTAAGTATTAACACTGCCTTGATGTTGAGTCAAAAATCAAATCCTTGACCTTTCATAAGTTATTAATTGCTTTAAACGATTATTGTCTTAGCTGTAATTAATACATGAAAAGAACACACACAGGCATGCCAAAACAATTTAATTTATACTTTCTACAATAAAATAATCATTGATTTTTCAAACCACAGCCACTCTCTGGGGGTCGAAAATAACCAACTCCAAAAATCAGAAAGGACTCCAAATACACTTAAGATTCTTTAGGAATTTACTCTGAAAATTGCTAACTTGATAGCGAGTCTATTTCATGAGGAAACAAGACTTGATTTTTAATAAATACACTAATTTCTTAATAAAAACAAAAAAATGCAAACAAAAAATATAACAATTGTATGATTATTAGGATGATAAAAAATATTAATAGATTCGAGAAGAAGTAAAGAAAGTTATTTATGTTGGGTGTCTGTTCAGTTAAGGAATGAATTGGTGAGTGTGTGCTAGATTCTCAGAGAAGAAGAAGAATGGAAGGACTTAGATTCTTTTTTAGATTTCCATGATCTTTTCTGACTATTTTTTCACTCATAAGACGTAGATTACGACGATATGCTATGGACTTCATCCCTATTAGGATCAATATGATTATTTTAATTGCGTCTTCCTGGAAGTACCTAATGCAAGAACATCCTAGAATCATCCTACGCATTAACAAAATGCGCATTAAATTAATATTCCTTAATTTACTAATTCGATTCCTTCAATACATACGCCTTGATCTCATTAATATCAAAGAGATCAATGAATTAATTGAGATTAATTGGACTGCAAAACTAATACAGCTGCTAGTATAGCTTATTACTATTGAATTATTTAGGGAAGTTCTCTAGATCTAGTTTGATTTTGTTAATCGTGAACAGGTAGTCATATATTGTCTATGGTTTGAGAGCACCATCACTACCCTTTGAATTGTATATCTACACTAAAGAAGACACATTGGAGTCGATTTCGATGAACTCCGCTGCTTGTTCTTCGAATTTACTGATAATCTCATTTAAATCCAAAATTGCATTCAGATAGTAGATCTCATCGCTTCTGATATTGCACTCCTTCAGAAGAGCGTTTCTCTTTGAACTAATGAGTTTTTCTAAGCTGACGATGAACTTTATGGAGAACGGATAGCGGTTACCTTCATGAGGCATAAATTGCTTTAAATCGGAGGAACTGTTGTTACCCATCTATTTTGGAAGGATAAGAACAGATGTGAAGGTTAAAGAGATAATATTTTCAGAAGAATCAGGTAGAACAGTTCAAGGAAGACAGCAATTCAGAACTCTTTTTGATAGGAAGTAAAATAGAAATAGCGAGAAAGTTGAAAATATTTTCCTTATTTATTATTAAAATATCTTCTATTTATTTACACCGATTTCCAGATTATTCACACGAATAAATGAAATAGATTGACTCTCCTAAAAATAGCTACTTTTGTATTAATCCTATTAATTCCCTATGAATTTGCAGATTTTATGAGTTATTTGTTCTTTACCTTTCCTACTTTTCTTACTTATTAAATAATTCCTTTTCGCTTCTATCTCTTTGTTTTTAAAACTTCTCTACAGTTAAAAGTTGTTTCTTAGAAGCAAGTTCTAGAGCTGTTTGAAGAGTTAATACAGTTTGTAAGCTCTTAGCTGTTGAGTTTGTGATAGTTATCTCTTTTTTTGTAAGTAACTGTATTTCTATATTTTCTTGTGTTGCACTCCTCCTTTTTACTTCTTGCGTTAAACTTACTATCTTATTTGACGATTACCAATGAAAGTTTATTTTTATTAGAGCAGGAGCAAATATTTCACCTAAACTAGTTTAATTCACTATTCTCTTTTCCTCTCTTGCTTTGGGTAGTTTAGCTCTGAAATACTCCCTTGAGATATCTTTTTCTTTTCTTTTTTGCGTTCTCTTAGAGTTGTTAAAATGTCTGATCTTGATAAGCTATTCTATTAATTTCTCTTACTTGCGCTTTTGAATGCTTATTTTGTTTTGTTATTATTTCTTTCTTTATCTGTTTGTTCTTCTCTACACAGATATTATCTTCATTCCCCTTCTCTCCTCCCCAACAACGATTTTTCATCCTCTCTCTCTTCATATTGACAAAAATTATTATTCTCCCTCCTTTAGATTAGCTAATATAAATTGGATTTCCTTTCGAAATTCAATAATCACCTCAAATACAGAAAGTGTAGCTAATTTCTTAAATCTGTCCATGCACTTAGTATCGATAACTTGAAGGTAATTATTTCTATCAGACAAATTCAGCCTGTAGATAGATTTACTCAGACACTCCTAATTTATCTGACTTTCTCTTTATTTTTAATGATTTCTTCTTAGCACCTTACATCGTTGCTTGGCGTTATTACTGCATAATAAATCATTCCCAGCGGCTTTTCATAAAATTCCTCAGAAATTTTCACGTTTATACGTTAGGTTAATGATAGCTTAAATTGCTTTTTTTATTGTTACAGATCTGATAGAACCATTTATTTAGAAGGATAATCTTATTATTTAATTCTTTGTAATAGTCGAACGCTAAGAACTGATTGACTATTGACTGAAAATTACTTAAATAATTTTTAATAGTAATTAACTAAAACTTATCAGAAACAAAAGATAAATATTTTCATTAGAAATAAAACAAAGAGAATAGAAAGATTAATAGATTTTTTTATGATTCATTGAGAAATCATAACAATAATACTCCCCTTCATGTAGTAAAAAGATCAAATTCAAAACTTAAGAATTTTATAATCTTCTAGGTTTCAATAAGATTAGAATTTCATTTTTTTTATTAAACGTTCTGGATTTGTTTTTGCTTTTTGAAATAGATATTAAAAATTAAAGGCTGTGCTATTTCTCAATGAGTTGAAACTCATGCTTTACTAAACGTTTAATGGGCATAGTTCAGATATATTATCAATGAATTTCAAAATTATTAACTTTTCAATTAGTGACACTAAATGTAAGAATGATATGATATTTAAAAGAATGTAAGGGATAATAACAGATTCATTAATTTGGAAGCTTAAGTGCATAACTGTGTATTTATTAAGAGTTTTCAAAAACAAATAATCAAAATAAATACAATATTAATATGAAACAATCAAGCAGCCTTCAATAATAAGTTCTTTCCCAATCCTCAGAAATTTGATTAATAATCTTTTCCCTGTTAATTATAATAAAAAATTCATCCTATCCCACATAAAGTAATCTTAAATAGAACACACTTAATATTATTTTTTAAAAAAACTGGCATTTTAATTTATTTTGATATTGAGTTATCAATACCACACATACAAATAGCATGAAGAAACTTAATTATTTTTAATATCCAATTAATCTTTCACTGAATATATTTCTTCTTTTTTTGTTTGTAAATTCTTATGGTTATTTTCAAACCTTTGTCAAAAATATAAAACTATTTGGCGGGCATGTTACGACAATGAATTTGGATGGGATGACTTGGTTATTTGATGATAATTTGAGTTTTTTGTCATTTGGCGCAAGAATAATTAGTTTTCAACAGTTTTCATGCATTTAATAACAGCAGATTTTGTTAAAAAAACTTCAAAAGTCTTTAAAAGAAATGGTTCTGTGTGATTTGATGAGGAATATTACATTGATTTTTAAAAATAATAAATATTTTTAAGGAAGAGGAAAAACCAAACAAAAATTAATTAAAAACTTCGAATAAACCCACATACGCACACAAGAAGAGGTTTAATTCAAGAATAAATATGGCCGATTACGCTGAAGAAAGTGTGGAGGTAAGCGATGGCCCCATGCTGATTAGCAAGCTTGAGGAACATGGTATTAACAACGCTGATGTTAAGAAACTCCTCGATGCAGGGTTCTAGACAGTTGAATCCATTTCATATACTGCTAAGAAGAACCTCATCAATATAAAAGGTATGACTGATGCCAAAGTTGATAAGATCATCGACGTAGCAGCGAAGCTTGTCCCAAATGAATTCCAGACTGCCGCAGAGTTCTATGTCAAGAGACAGAGTGTGATTAACTTAACTACTGGGTCTACTGAGTTTGATAAGCTCTTAGGAGGTGGTATCGAAACAGGATCACTCACAGAGATCTTTGGTAAGATTATGAAGGTTTATTTACAATCATAACTGGATTTATTGGTTATTTAGGTGAGTTCAGAACAGGAAAAACATAAATCTGCCATACATTATGCATAACTTGCTAGCTACCTAAAGAAAAAGGTGGCGGTGAAGGTAAAGCTATGTATATTGACACAGAGGGTACATTCCGTCCTGAAAGACTAGCTTCAATTGCTGAGCGATTCGGACTTGACCCATAGGAATGCATGGAAAATGTAGCATATGCTAGAGCCTTCAACTGTGACCAACAAAATAAGCTATTGATCTAAGCTGCAGCACTCATGGCAGAGAACAAATATGCATTGCTCATTGTGGATTCTTCTACAGCTTTATATCGTACAGATTACACAGGTCGTGGTGAGCTCTCTGTTAGATAAAACCATCTAGGCAAATTCCTGAGAAACATCTAAAGACTCGCTGATGAATTCAGTGTGGCTGCTGTGATAACAAATCAAGTTATGTCATAAGTTGATGGTGCAGCGATGTTCGCAGGTGATATGAAGAAACCGATTGGTGGAAATATCATGGCTCATGCATCAACAACAAGACTGTATCTCAGAAAAGGAAGAGGTGAATCCAGAATCTGCAAGATCTATGACTCACCATGCTTACCTGAATCAGAGGTAATTTAAGAGAGAGAAAATGATGTTTGGGGGTTTGAAGGGAGGCAATGTGTAAAAAACTGGCAATTTGAATGATTTTTAATTTATTTTGTTGTTTTATGATAAAACAAGGCAATTTATGCAATCGGCAAGGGTGGAATTGAAGACTTCAATGAATGAGAGGAGTGGAAATATGGAAAAGAATAAGAAAATGCATAAATAGTAACAGCAGTAGCGATTTAAGATCCAAGAACTCTTTTTTATTTTTAAAATACAAATTAATATTTACTCGTGTTGTACTTTTATTTCCTGGATATGTTGAGATAATAATAAGTTTTGGAGTTGTTTCTTTATCATTCACAGGTTTAGATTAAAATTATTTAGAAAGTTTGGGAGAAAAAGAATAGATTAGTTTAAGAGAGAAGAAAAGAGTGTATTTTATTTTTTGAAATGGTGGAATATGTATATAAACAACCATAAAAATGGAATAACTTTCTACAGAATAAAACAGAATTTTCTAATAATAATTAGAACCCTTAGTTTCATAAGTGATCGGAGGGTTATTCATATCATTTATGAACACTATATATTTCAGTCTACTAAAGATTCAACTAAGCTTATCTTCTTTTTTGTATTTTCTTTTTCTTTGAATAGCTCCTTGCCCTCTAGCTTTAGCTCTCTTCACTGTACTTTCTTTTTCACATTATCTCTTCTTTAATTGTTACTTTCCCAATGTTTATTTCAATTCGAAACTGTACACATTTTTTAATATCCTTTTAAAATAATCTTAATAAATCTACGAATTTAGAGCAGCTTATTAAAAATAATTCTTTTCTACTCGCCCCAACTTTCAAACATCTTCAAGAAATAATATCACTTTTTATTGAATTTCTTTGAAATATCCTTGTTTTGGGTTTGTTTTTCTTTTTTCTTTTTATGTTTTCTGAGATCTGTATTTTTTTTTTAAATGTTACCTTTTCTCTCCCTCTAATAATTCAATTAGCCAATTATCTCAATTGTATCTCTAAAAATTCAATTTTGATTTATTTCCTTAACAAATATCAAAAATATAAGATATAAAATGAAAGAACAAGAATATCTTCAAAATGAGGAGTTTTAATCAATATGCTCTGTGCCTTCAAATAGGCTTCTAGTTAAATGTTTTGAGCTTTTTTTTTTATTAATCAGTTTGATGTCATCCAATATTGTCTATTTGAATGATGTGGGGTTGATTTTCTTAATTTCAAAATAATTGACCATTTCAGTTTGGGTTTTCATAAAGTTCTTAGAGATCCTTGAATTCTTATTCAGTGAGACCAGATGCTTATATCCTGTTCTTCAATTGCTCTTTTAAATATTCTTAAATATGGGGTTCTTTATTCTTTATAGTTTCGGTAAAATTGGCATAGGATATATACTTACCGAAGATTTTATCTCTAAGTTTAACATACAAATCTCCTAAAATTTAGACTTGCTCATTTCTTAGATGGCTCTTTAGATCTTTTTCCAATTTGTTGAGTCTGATTTCCAAATTGATATTTTATTTTTTTAACCAGTAATTGTCCATCTTTATCTTCTCAATTGCTTTTTTTTACTACTCAAGGGATTTTTTATTTATTAGCTACTCTTCTTTTAGTTCATCATTTTATTTTTGTATATCAATTCCGTTTTGTTAAATAAATAATTGCTCTTGTACTATGCGTGTAATCTGCTCTTCTAAAGGCGTGATGGCAGTGATTGCTGCTGGCTAATATCAAAAAGGATGTTAATTGCAAGTATTTAATCAGTTAAATTTTACTTCATCTTTTATCAAGCTGATTTTCCTATCTTATTGAACTTATTGAGGTTTTAAACTCAGTTGATCTTCATTTTCTTCTACTCCTGATTTCGATTTGGAGTCTGTTATCTATTAGCTAACCTGGAATGATCTGTGAAGGCTCAAGGTACTTTTGGGCTTTTGCTGTTTGTCTGCTTTGATAATTCTCTCACTTATTGTGAGTTTAGATTTAGTCTACTCTGGTTTATCATTTCCTTTACCCATTTTTTCCCCTTATTTTTATTGATAGTTAATAAGAATATTTTGAATAATAAATACTTTCAATTTTTCTGATAACCATGAGCTATTTAATTGTAAAAATTATCTTATCAAGCTATTTTAAGCAATCAAGTCATCTGAAGCAATTCAATAGCCTCATTTTCAATTTCCGATAAATGTGATTAAACTTGAAAAAGCGAGGGTTTTATAATTTCCAATGAGAAAACCTTCACTCAGATTTTCTACAAGGATGACATGATCTTCATCGTCGAAACAGCTAACAGAATAAAATACCACAGAAGATAATTAACTACGAGAGGTTAAGGACCAGTAAAAAGAAAAAGAATGATAGTATGTTTGATTATGTTGTGTTGAAAAATTGCATTGCTAATAGTCTGTTGAATCTTTCTTGAAGAATTCAAAAATTATTATAATTGATCTCTTTTAAATTAATTATTGTTATTATTTCTTTGACCTACTAAAGATGCTTAATGTCAGAGGATCAGTTAGCTATCTATTCAATTGAATGAGCATTTTAATGTCGATTATTTCTACACTGCTTTTGTTTCAGCGAGAAAAAAAAAGAGCAGAAAAATAAATTACTCAGTTGAGAATTACCAACCAAACCACAGCTGAAATGCACTAAACACTTTTTGAGAAGACACATTTAACCACAAGAATATTCATAAAAGTTGTAAATACTCAAAAAGCTCAATAGATACTACAAATATCTCTATTCATTAAGAAAAAAGTTAATTATTAGCTTTACTTCTTTTTTCATTTTCGTTTAAAAATCAACATCTAAATAAAAATGAAAAATTTAAAAGAACTTCACATTTATTTCATAGAAGATAATCCAGCTGAGTCTTGTAATTTGGGAATCTTTTGGATACAATTTAATCGTTTTAGTAAACCATACATTTTATGTTTCATTACAGGGATCTTACTGCCAATCCTGAACGACTATTAAAATATGAATGAAATGAAATGAAAAAATAGATGTGTACTTAGGAGGCAAGGAAGCAGAAGATTCAATTTAAGAAATCAATAATAAACATGAAGATAATCTCTTGCTGAAAAGCTTTCATCTAAGATGAATATCTTTTACATAGGCAAATTATTTGTCAGCAGAAAAGTCATATCCTGTTTTCTTTCAGAGAACTATTTGCTAACTTGAGAAAGATAGAAAATAGCTAATAAATGTGTATTTTTCTCTTTCTTTCGTTTTGAGAGGTTTGCTCTTTTATCACCTTTTAAATCTGAAATAATAAAGCAAAAAACGCTCTATATTTTTCACCTAAATAATCAAGAAATAATTTGATTAAATCTTCTTCACCCAATATTTCTCCTTTCTTTTTAATCAATCAAATTCTAATAAAAGTACAAAAGACTCAATTTGATTTAATTAGATTTATCTTTTTTAATTTCTCAGTTTAATTAGAAAATATGTTTCAAGAGCATTTTAATGAAAAAGCTCCCCAATAAGAATAATATTCTCCATGTATTTTCCTTTTTGCATTTTTTTTCTACAACTATCTCAATAAATTTAATTTTTCATTCTCCTTCCTTATCAATTATTTTATTAAAAAATAGCTTAATAAATATTACATTATTTTTAATAATAAACACTTCTTGTAAATCTTGGATTTGTCTGTTACTTCGTTCCCTTATTGTTTTCTTGTATATTTCTTCAATAATTCATTTCGTCTTGGTAAAATTATAGTCTAAATATTCTATTTATTAAATAGGAGATTACAGAATGTCTTACTAAGACCTTTATTAATTTCCATCTTATTAAATTAGTGAAAACCTTTTGGGTGATTGAAATTTAGAAACTTATTGTTTTGAACAGCCTGCACTTGTTGGCTTAAAAGGTTAAATTTCGAATTTGGGAGAGGAAAACGAACCAAGGGGTGCTTGATCTTGCCTAGAAAGATTATTATTTTTATTAATAGCACGCCTTGATGATAGAGGTTATTATTGATTATTATTGCTAATAGTTTAATTTCCATTTTTTAAGAAGATAGCAGCAGTCGAAGAAGATTACTATCTAGCTGAAACTGGTGGCTAATACGTAAAAGCGAACTGCATCGAAGCTGGTTTTTTCTTTCTAAGTTTGGAGGTTTTCTCAAGAATTTTAAGTAGATTCTTAGAGTCCGCAGAATTCAATATATGTTTTTCTAAAATATGCTCTTGAATTGCAGCACTATTTTAGGATCCTATCGGTTAGGGAGAAATGTGGTAGAGTGGATGGATTAATTGATTAGTTAGAGAATGTGTTCTAGAATAAACTGATGGTTTTCCAAATTTATTATGAGAAGACTGTTTATTCATCGGAGTTATAAAGTCACTTGGTTCATCTTCTTCTTCGAGTAACAAGGGTATCTTAAGTAGTAATTTGGAGTCTATTTTAGTATCCATCGAACCTTGTTTGAGTGGAGGACTTGAGGAATAATATTCAGGAAGGACAACTTTATTAGATTTTTTATTTCTTAGTTTATGTGGAGATGCATTGGTTCTGGAAGTGAGTTATTCTCCGATATTAGCAGTGTGATTTTCATTTTCATGGTGGCTGAAGTATGGTTTTTTAGAAACATTTGAAAACTATTAAGTCTAGTCTTATTTTTATGGCAAATTATAAGGAGATAAATCTGTTGATGTCTTACTGCGAAAGCCAATGATTTCGTTAGGTTTTTTCATGCTTGACAGTGACGCAGCCGATCCATTTCGTGATTGAGCAATTTACTTTCCCTCTTCAAGATGTTGATCAAAAACTTAATTTTGGTTAGTTTATTTTAGTGTTCTTGGAGTTTTCGATCTGGAAGCAGTGTATGATAGACTTTCTTTTCTTGATTTTGCAGAGACAAGTGCTTTGCGAATCGGAAAGCGTGGACTTATTGAAAATGTCGAAACTGTTGAAGATTAAGCTAAAATGTCCTCCAGGAAATAGAATTATGTGTTGTTTTTGGTGTTATTGTTGTTGTTGCTATTAGGCTGACAAAGTTGATAATATGGATGATGGTTTCTCAAAGTTGTCTATATTTTAAGAGACTGTGTGGAATCCGGACGTGCTGAGGATGATAAACTAAGCTGAGGAGTTGAAGAATTAATCCCTCCGATTGGAGATTAAACATGTGATCTAGCATCACGACGATGAGAGTTCATTTGAGGATCAAGTAATTCTGGAGAAATATAATTGTTCTCATTAATTTATTGGTTATTTTATTCTTAATATGGCATGAAAACTGGATTATTTGCCTTATTGTTAGGAGAATAATTCGATGGGTTTGATGAGAATCTATGTGGAGAATCGAAAGCATCTACAGGGTATGAAGTTTTTGGAGATTATAGAATTTCAGATATTTTTTGAGTGAATGTCTATTATTATTGTTCCTCTTATTAAGACTGATACAAGATAGATTCAATCTACGGCATCAAAGACGATGGTGTCGTGCGATCTGAGGGAAACAGATTCACTGGATTGTATTTCTGGCGATTTTCAGTTAATAATTTATTTCCACTAAGAATCAGCTGTTTCATTCTCGTGAAGTGGCTGCCATATTTCTTAGAATTCTACTTGATTATTAACTCAAATACTTCGTTTCCCATTCTTTGTTATTACCCATGGTCGTTCTGTTTCTCTTATTTTGGCTGTTTTTCATCACTAAAAGCATCATTTTCTCTTCCATTTTTATGATTATTCTCTCTGGAAGCTGAGAAGAAAAATGGTCCTTTTGCTTTGACAAAATCAAGTTCACATAGATTGTTGATACTTCTGTTCCTCCCTATTCCAGCTTTCAAGGTACTTTCCTATAAATTAGTAGCTGTATTATCACCTGTTTTGAGTTTGGTATCTTCCAAAGCTTTCACTTTAATCGTAGATTTATCATAATTTTTTATCTCGTTTGCTTTAGTTTAGCTGATTTCTCTTGAAACGGCCTTATTTCCACCTAATTAAGACTGCTATTTCCTGTGGGATACTTTGTTTTCATCTTCTAAATTACTGCAGAACTAATCTTCATAGATATTATACGAATACTAATTGAACTACCTTGCTTGATCATTTATTTTCTTCAACTCAATAAGCGGTGTTTTTTCAATCGTTATCTTAATTTCATCTTTTTTCTATTATAATTTCTTGATAATCTTCTCATTTTACTACTCAGATGACTTCTTCTCATTTAACCCTGAGAATGTCTTTCCACATGGCTCTTCACTTGTTTCTGTATCTTCCTTTTCTTTCAGTGAAGATTCATTAATATTCTTATCATTATTATTACTGTTTCCACCTAAGAGATAATGATCATAACTTTCCAACGAAGATTGCACAAACCCAAGCTGTTTTTTCTAAATAACTGCATGGCTGTGTTGAAGGTTATTGAGAATCGAATAACACGAAGGATTGGAATAGATTAAACTAAAAAAGATACTTGAATTTATAAAAACTGCTCTGCCTTCAGCGGTTTCACAAGTCACATCGAATTTCCTTAAAATCTTTGATATAACCTCTTCTTCACCAAATACACCGCCAGGACCAACATTTCTGATCTAACAAAGAGAAAATAGAGCTAAGCATTAAATAAATAAAGAAAAGTGTAAAGCTGCAACTTTTTGTTTGTGATGAGGAATATTCTGTTTACTTTTGACAGCAGTTTTTTCTGCTATTATTTTGTCTTAAGCGTTTCAATTCTGTAATCTAGAGGACATTCTTCATCTAGCTCTTTGATAATTTATGATTACTGCCCCTGTTCCTATTTATGCTGCTTGTCTTCTTCATTTTGATTGCTTCCATTCTTGCAGAGTAACTGTTTTTTATTTGTTTTTGTTTCAAGTTTTCATTTAGTAAAAATACAATCATCTTGAAGCAAGCCTTTGTTTTACTGAGAATTCGCCTGAAATGATAACGTAAATGCCTTCAGATTGATGACCTTATGCATAGACAATCTAATTCTTCATGAAAACTTGCTCTTGGCTTAAGTAAAATAAAAAGCTCATCGATCCAAGATCCCATTCGCTGAAGAGAGAACAAGTCTTTAGCCTAGGAACAACAAGACGTAATTGATTCTGCTTCTCAAAATCTTTCAAGATCGAAGGAATGTCTCCTTTGCTTAGCACGTAAATCTGACTTGTTTCCAGTGCTTTATAACTTGTCTTGCAAGAGCGGTTGAATGTCACTGCCAACTCCCCAAAGGATTCATTTGGTTTGAGTCTCTTCTGCAGGCTTTTTTCCTCCAAATAGCAGCCTACTTCTCCACTCCATATGAAAAAGATATTGAATGTAGCTTGACCTAAGAAAAAAACACAAATAAGGTTTGCCATTAAATATTGAAGAAAATCACTTTCACACACAATCACTCCCCACACACTGCTTAAGTTTACTTGAGTCCATAATGATTTGCTCTTTCAAGAACGTTTTGAGTATCATGCATTTTCTGATTTTAGTGATAATATCATGGCGGCACCACAGCGGGCATTTCTAAACAATACTAAGATTCTAAACGAACTCAGTTTTCTCATCAAAGCTGACTTTTAGGACCTCTTATGCTCTCTGAAAGCCAAGAAATAAACACAAGGAAGAAAATCAACTGAAAATTACAATAAATTTTTCTTGGAGATGGGGTTTCATGCTGGTCTAACGCAGCAATCCAGAAGAAAAAGTGGCAAAGTTGTTTTGATAAAATTTGATTAAAATTTTGTGGAAGAAAAAAAGCAATCTAAAGACTGTAAGGAATCTCAATCAGACAGGCATCAAATCGACGTTTTTATAATCAAGGATTTGCTTTTGTTGCCTAAAATCTTAATTTTTTGAGTTATTGTTTCTCCTCAAATAATCCACGGAGATCTAACAAGACTCGAAACAAATGTGACTTACTCGACAAATCAAAAAAAGAGCAGACTTGTGAGATCAAGTAAAATTAATAAAAAAATTGTCCTAAAAAAAATAGCAATTTCACAATTATTCAAATGCATTAACAACAACAAAATCAAAATCAAATTCAATTTTTCCTTTGTTCAACCGAATCATAATCATATTTCGATGAATTCCTTGTTAATCTTCCACTACGCGTTGTGCGCTGCTACTGCTACTACTCAACAACTGGTACTGGTGTGATCGCTGTGGGATTTGTTATTGGAATAATAATTCTTGGTGGGTTTTACGATGGATAGATTTGTATTTACGGAGCTCTGTAATTATTCTGTTCATATGTCTGTCTATTCATTGGATGGTTAGGATCAAATGGGTTATCGTACTGTTCTTACTATTACTATTGCTAAACCTATTGCATTTATGCCTGCTCTTAAGATAAGTTTTATTGACCATACGGAGTATTTATCATCTAACCTGGAAACATAGAATTCGCAACTTAATTGCTTCCATTTCCATTCTGTTACCCTAAATTAACAGTTGTGCCATTATTATAATTGATTGGCTGTCTATGTGAGCTTCTTGTTGAAGGTATAGGAACAGCAGTAGTCTATCTAATTAGTTAGTTAATCTAATTTTAGGTTGTAGGACTATTCCCTTTAGGATTCAATCCAATTTGTATTTCTTCCCCCAAACCTGCAGGTTCTTATTATTATTATTATTATTATTTCAATTACCCTCCATTCTAAACACTTCCCGTAACCTACTATTTCTGAATACCATTCTGTGGGAAATATTTACTCAGAATAGCATTAAATTAGTTCTTATTTTTGAGGAGTAGTGAGAGTCTGCGTAGTTCTTACGTTATCTTCTCAGTCAATGTCTCGAATAGCATTTCACTTTCATTGAGTACATATGTCTCTTATGGTTGTTAAGTATTCAATGATTTCATTTATTGTTTTATCAATGTAATATCCAGAAGTATTTAATACAGTGATCGATAATGCTTAGGAGACTAAAGAAGACGATAAATAACCGTGATATCTTTGAATTAACTAGAGACATTATTGTAACTACTAGCAGTAGATGTAATTACTTCTGATGGTTCAATATGCCTTTTAATGAATTCTCCAATGAGTCTCTCGAGGTATCTAGACATATCAATAGATAATCGACAGCATTCACAGTAAGAAGGTTAAAGCAGTTATCTAATCTATTCCTGTGATTATTATTAGCAACATGCATTCTTGTCTCGTTTGTTAATTATTTCTGTTGGCTTATCAGTATCAATCTCATTCAGGATATTCCAAGGAGATAGCTTCAATGCTTTTACAGTCCTACTGGGATGATTATCATAAGTCTTATTATTATTAGTGCTACTTGGTCTCTCAATAACTGTAAGTGCTCGCCAAAGAGATTATGATGGACATTATTAATCATAGTTATTGGTTCCATTAGACTTTACAGCTGTTGTTGTCCAATCTACTTAATAATCCATCGACTGCAGCTCTCCTGTTCGTATCTTTCCTTAATAAGAGAATCTAATATTTCTATCCCCTTTCGGTTTGTCTAAAATCATTCTAACATATTGCATTGAAGGATAATACACATGTGGAGGGATTAGAAATGATGGCTTTAAGGATTAATTAATAACTACTTTAAAGTAGTAATTCAGTTATCCATTGCTGTTACTTTCATTGTCTGGCATATTCGGATTCAATGTTAGAATAAACCATGAGTCTATGTGACTACCAGAATATCCCTATTAAGAACATTACATATTTTCAATATCCACAATCTAGCAGAGTGTTGGTAACTGAAGTTATCCTTAGAATCGCTATTCCAAATAAGGAAATAACATTACACTTTCATCCACTTCTTCTAGATCATTTCTCCTTCCCAGTAGTAATGCATGCATATCGAATGCTTCATAGTGTGAAACAATGAATCGTTCATGGATATCCCAGAGATACACTATGAAGTCGTGCATTTAGTAGGATTTTATTGATTATTGCAATGAAGGAGTGTTATTATTATTATTATTAAATGGCGAAGTTCGAGGCAGTTAGAAAAGCTGTTTAGATGCTAGCTAGGCTTAATAGGTTAATTACACTTTACAATGGAAACATTCTTGAAATGTATTGATGTCAGGTAATTCTTTGAGATATGGGTGAAGTGCCTAGAAGCATGATGGGAAGTGGTATGCTTTATGGCAACGACAGCAGATCACATAGTTATAACTAGAGGAATCAACAATAGAAGTAATGAGTCCATTGCATCTAGAGCATTAGGTAAAAGTAGTATCAGCTGTAGCGGTATCGACAGCAGCTTTGATTTAGATTTCCTAGGATGGTTTCTAGGAATATTGATGCAAATTGTTGTGTTATTACTATTCGTTGTGCTTAAGCTTCTATTGTTATTATCTTTACTCTATGAATGATTTTTACTGTTCAATTAGATTCATTTCTAATTAATCGAACTCTCTATCTATGTCATCCAAGATATGTTGTTCCTCATTTATTAATGTTACTTTTTCAGAAATCAATTCGTTGATTATTTCATTGGAATGCTAGAATTAATAATAAAGAAGTCCTTGTTCCTTCAGCAAGTCGTAGTCTAATTCCTCTTCTAAATCTATTAGGTGTTATTATTCATATGCATTATGTCTTTGGCGAGACGAACCAAGATCACAATCAAAAAT
>Ga0302285_10000925_pt1 | contig 16151 bp, 14 predicted proteins | sample III_Fen_E2_2_FD_200455 | JGI IMG/M metagenome (GOLD analysis project Ga0302285, IMG submission 200455) | Peat permafrost microbial communities from Stordalen Mire near Abisko, Sweden - III_Fen_E2_2 | ecosystem: Environmental > Terrestrial > Soil > Wetlands > Permafrost | place: Sweden: Abisko... | reverse complement strand
TAAGGTCAAACCTTAGTAGAATCAACTATCACTACCAAACATAACCTTATTTTTCATCTAAATGATTTGAATATACTCCATTCTGAATTCGCTTATCTCGAACTCACGTTAATTAATGCTATCCATTGATTATCCTCTTTCAATTTTCGTCACTATTCAAATACCGTTTGTCACAGCCTTTTTTTGTTTGTCACAATTCTGTTGGCATTTGTCACAAAGCAACTGTTGTGTGTTTTGTTTTGAAAATCAACTATCTATATTTGCTGCGGTTTCTTTCCTGACTTGTTTAGGTAGAACCGAATTTATTCACCCTTAAATATAAAATGATATGTCAAATTCAAGAGTACCCCAAGCAATTGTTGATTTTCATTTGTATGTAAATAATGCGTTAGACTATTTAAACACCGGAACACCAAAGAATAGCGAACGTTTAACTGTTACAGACGATGAACTTACTTTATTGACAGGAATTGTTACCCGCTGGAATCCTTTGTATGTTTTATACAGCGACAAAGAAAAGACTCGTACAACTGTTGTAATAGCCCAGTTACAGGATTTGATAACCGAATTTAATGATTTGAACCAGTCGAAACATTTATTGAATTGGATAGCAGCTTCGGCAAATGTAACTGTAGTGGACTTGAAAACTTTTAATATCAAAAGTGGATCAACTAAACGTTCTGTTGCAGTGCAACCGATTCAAGTGGGAGTTGATGTATCCATTCAGTTATTAGGAGGTGGTTCGGTAACCATTAAATGCCGTGAAGACGGAAGTTCAAGTGCATCTATTATTGATGAAGCAGACTGCGTACAATATGCTTACATTGTAGGAACAACTCCGCCCGAATCGGCCGATGCTGTTGGTCTTAATCGGAATGTCAGTACAAGGGCTACTTTTACGCTTTCTCTGGGCTCGGGAGTCTCGGCAAAATCCCTGTATATTTACTTACGTTGGTATAATACCAAACATCCCGAACTGGCAGGACCCTGGACGCGTTTAGTAAGTACTGTTATTGTTTAAAATAATAAACCAAGGGTTACAATAATTCAGAAAGAGAATGTCTGTAAGGCATTCTCTTTCTGAATTTAAGTACTTAGATAAATATAATGTCGTATAAGTAAATCTAGAAATGGAAAAAGATTAGAACGCGGATAAACGCTGATATAGCGGATTTTTATACGGATTTTAATCTCGATAAGTCGAGATGATTTTCAATAGTTTAGACCCTTATCTGTCGTGCCTGCATGACTAAAATCAGATTTAAATCCGTTTAATTATCATCCGTTTTTACCTACCTGCCGCAGGCTAGTCCGCTCAATCCGTAAAATCAGCGTTCCATTCTTTTTTGACAATGCGACATTATTTTATTTCGCTTACTTGATAAGATCAACTATTGGTATCTGATTCATTAAAAATCACCTGACACTAAATGGTTCTATTCAATTCTTATCTCATAAACAGAAATGGTTGGGATAACTAATTTGATATTTGTTTAGAATCATTATGCTTTACTCCGATAACTGAGAAAAATTATTATCTTTGCTTATTAAAATCTCGATGAAAATTTAAGAGCACCCTAACTGTCTGATTTTAAATATTAGATGAGCAATTATTTTGTTGTCTAATGGCAGACAGAAATATTGAGTATCCCTTTTTTGCTTTGTAATAAATGTTTTTGTATAGAATAAATTTGTTCCATGATTATTTTAAAAAGTAAATCAAAGATAATTCCCGTTAAAATGATTTTCTTTGCTAACAAGCCAACAATCAAGAGTGGATTGTTTAGCGTATATAGAAGTACAGCTTCAACCCGTAATTACTTTTTCTTTAAAAAGGCAGCAATAAATACACTTATAAATACACTCGATGTATCTGACAATGAGTTACTAAGATCATTCAGAAAGAATACTGTGTATGAAATTGTTCGCTCTATCAAAGATAATCAGGTTCAAATAGATATGCAGGGGTCTCTAGATGATTTTATTCCATTGTATAATCATTTTGCAAAAAGAAGGGGTTGGAAATGTTTTAAAGTGCGAGATGAGATGTTGAATAATCTTCATGTTACGACATGTAAACTGAATGCTAAAGTTATTATTGCGCATTTGTATTTATTGGACTATGAAGGTAAACGTGTTTGTTTAGAATCTTCCGTTTCTGACATTGATAATATCCATGATGTTTCATTAAAAGCTTTGGTAGGAAGGTCAAATAGACATTTACATTATTCTGATATGCTGTATTTTAAAAGCATGGGATTTGAACACTATGATTTTGGAGGTTATGATAATCACAATATCCATGATAAAAAGAAATCCGGCATAAATAAATTTAAAAATGGATTCAGAGGTGTGCTTGTTTATGAATCAAATTATACTTCCTATCCACTTTTAGCTTTATTCAAAGTAAAGAAACTACTGGGACTTTAAATTGTTCGTGTTGAATATTGGCACATTTTCTACTGTATCTATTTTTAATTCTTATAAGTATGCATTTTTATATTCTTTTCTCATTAATTACAATTTCTACTATACTTGCTTTGATTATTTATAAAAGGCAATCTGTTTTTAATATTGTTGTATATGAAGCACCTAATGCTGCAAAAATATTTGATTATCAGAATTCAAAAAGGATTTTTTGGATTAAGCCAAAAGTTCGATCCAAGTTAAATGCTGTCTTGACAATGGCTGACCCTTTTTTGTTTGTCGATAATGATGAACTGTTTTTATTCTATGAAGAGAAATCGGAACTAAATGAAGGTATAATTAAAGCATATAAAACAAGTGATTTGATTGTTTGGCAGGACTTAGGAGCTATCTTAACTGAAGGTTGTCATTTATCTTTTCCTTTTGTATTTAGATATGAAAATGAAATATATATGATGCCGGAGACTTTTGATTATGAAAGCCTTTGTTTGTATCACTTTACCGATTTCCCTTATGGATGTATTTTAGATAGACGTATAATGACAGGAACTCATTTTGTTGATTCACATATATTTAAACAGGATGATGTCTATCTCTTGTTTACTAATAGTAGCGATTGTGAACTTCGGCTTTTTTATTCGATAAATTTAACCGATTGGACAATGCATCCTATGAGCCCTATAGTTAAAGGCAACAAATTTTCTCGTAGTGCCGGATCAATTGTAAATGTAAATGGTAAAAAATACAGGGTTGCTCAGGATACATCGAATATGTATGGTGATAATTTTCACGTATTCGAGATAAATAAACTTTCCACAACAGAATATGCAGAATCCTTAGTGTATAAAAACCTGATTAAAAAAGATATGATCTGGAATAAGGAAGGTGGGCATCATTTTAATAGTGTTCTATTTAAAGGGCGATATATTTCAGCTTTTGATGGAAGGAAAAGAGTAAATACGTGGGAAAAAATAGCTTATCCGTATTTTCGGGTTTTTCAGAAGTTAACGAAGTAGAGATTGTCTTCAAAATCAATTACATTACAAACTACAAATTTATGTTCTCAATCATAATACCACTCTATAATAAAGCTGCATACATCCAAAAGGCTATAATGTCGATACTTTCTCAAACTTTCAGAGAATTTGAGATTATTATTGTAAACGATGGATCAACAGATAATTCGTTGGAAGTTGTTCGTAATTGTCCGTTGTCCACTGTCGATTGTCAATTAATAGATCAGCCGAATAAGGGAGTGTCCACTACACGTAATAATGCAATAAAGTTAGCAAAATATGAATATATTGCTTTTCTGGATGCCGATGATTGGTGGGCTCCGGCATATTTGGAGGAAATGAAAAAATTGATTACCGATTTTCCCGAAGCCGGTATATATAGCAGCGGATATTATATAATGAAGATGAATGTGCAAACAGTTGCCGGTATTGGAGTTGAGTCGGGTTTTAAAAGCGGTTATATAAACTATTTTCAGGTATATGCAAATAAATTAGCTATGCCTGTTTGGACGGGTGCAACGATAATAAAGAAATCAGCCTTTGATTCTGTTCAAGGTTTTAAGCCAAACTTAAAATTAGGAGAAGATTTTGATTTGTGGGTGCGGGTGATTCTTAAATATCCGGTAGCATTTTTGAATAAGCCTTTGTCATACTATAATCAGGATGTGGAGTTGGCTAATCGGGCAATTGGGAAAAAACTATACGAACCATGTGAACACATGCTTTTTACTGATTACGGAGATTTAAATAGTAATCCCGATTTTCGGATTTTATACGAACGTTTAGCAGTGTATGGATTATTATCCTATTATTTAGCCGGAAAAAACAAAAGTGAAGTTGAAACTATTCTTTCTCAAATTAATTGGATCGATCATTCATTTAGATATCGTCTGTATTACAAAATCCTCCCAAAAGGGTTGGTTAATTTTTGGATGTATATTTTAAAGATAGGATCAGCATTAAAAAGATATATTTACAGATAAGAATATAAACCTTTGAAAATCATTTCGACTTGTCGAAATTAAAATCCGTATAAGATCCGCTATATCAGCGTTTATCCGCGTTCTAATCTTTTTCCATTTCTAGGTTTACTTATACGACATTATTTAATTTCTACTACTTATAAGTATTAGACGAATAAAATTATAAACTTATTAAATGAAAATCGCATATCTGTTTGGTTCTTTAAATCGTGGAGGTACTGAAACTTTGCTTTTGGATGTTTTCCGCAATGCAGAGAAAAATTGTCTTGATGCTATTGGAATATATCGAAAAGAGGGTGGTTTAGAGCAAGAATTTATTGAGAGTGGAGTGAAAATGTACAGACTTTCGTTAGGGAAAAACCTTATAACCTATTTAATCCGACTTCGTAAATTATTAATAGAAAGTGAGACAACTGTTGCTCATGCCCAACAACCTATTGATGCTCTCTATGCCAGATTAGCTTGCTTTGGAACCAAAATAAAGATTATACTTACATTGCATGGGTATGATTTTACTACAAAAAAGTTTAGCTCATTTATATTGAGGTTTATAATTAAACGAACTAATGTAAATATATTTGTTAGTGAAGCGCAGCAGATACATTATCAACAAAAGTATCGATTGAAATCTAAAAAGCAGCAAGTAGTTTATAATGGTATTTCGTTTGAAAAATTAAATGTCTTTGCTTATCAGCATGCTTTAAGTCAGCCAATGAGTAATCTACGTGATGAATTAAGTATTTCATCTAATACTTTGTTACTTGGAATGGTTGGAAATTTTGTTCCGGGACGTAATCAAATGATAATTTGTCGTTTTTTGAAAGGGTTGAAAGCTGAAAATGTAGATTTTCATTTAGTATTTGTAGGTGGACGTGATAAAAAGTTACCTCATTTATACGATGATTGTGTTGATTTTTGCAAGCAAAATGACCTGAAGCAAAATGTTTCGTTTCTTGGATCACGTAATGATGTGCCTGATATACTCAAACAGCTGGACACCTTTGTGTATGCTACGGATCATGATACATTTGGAATCGCCGTGGTTGAAGCTATGGCGGTTGGCATTCCTGTTTTTGTGAATGATTGGGAAGTAATGACTGAAATAACGGAAAATGGAAAATATGTTACTCTGTATAAAAGCAATGATGAGGTCGATTTACTTCAACAATTTATGGTATTTTTGCAAGACAGGGAAACTTATAAAGATAAAGCGCGTGAAGCAGCTTGCTTTGTAAGTGAGAAGTACAGCATAGAGAAACATATTGAAAATTTGAAACACGTGTATAGTCGGTAGTTGGTAGTAAGACGTAATATGTAACTATCAACTATCAACTATCAACTATCAACTATCAACTATCAACTATCAACTAAGAAATGAACTACTTTCCCAAATATTTTACAGAAAAGGCCATGTTACTCTATGTAGGGGGGCTACTCCTTGTAAACTTGATTTTCTTTTCTCACGCCTTACCGTTTATGTTTATAGTTTTTGGTTTGGTGGAGGCAATAGGTTTTTTTTATTTTTCAAACGCATTAACTAAAAAATGGGCTAATTATTCTTCTAAATTTTTCCTCCGAAATCTTTTTTATACTGCTTTTTTTATTCGTTTGGCATGGGTGATATTTAGTTATTTCTTTTACTCGGCAGTATGTGGAGAACCTTTTGAGTTTGAAGCACGTGATTCACATGGTTATCATGAATCTGCTATTTGGATTCATAATTTAATGGAAACACATCAGGGCTTTAAACCATTTTTAGATAGTTTGAAAGGAGGATATTCTGATGCCGGTTACGCCATTTATTTGGGAATACAGTATTATTTTACCGGTGATTCTATAATAATGGCTCGTTTACTTAAGGCGTTATATGGAGCATTAACTTGTATCTTGATATATAAATTTGCTGTGCGTAATTTTGGAGAAGAAGTGGGGCGTATGGCAAGTATATTCTGCATGTTAATGCCCAACATGATTTATTATTGTGGTTTGCATTTAAAGGAAACAGAGATGATTTTACTTACTGTGTGGTTTATGGAGCGTGCCGATGCAATGATGAGAAACAGAAATTTTAATTTTATTGAAATAGCACCTCCTTTGCTTTTAGCAGGGCTACTCTTCTTTTTTCGGACAATATTAGGTGCAACTGCCTTATTTGCCCTTTTTACATCGTTGATGTTCTCTAATACTAAAGTAATCAGTTTTGGTAAGCGTACCATTTTAATAGTGTGGGTTCTTGGAACTGTTAGTTATTTTGTCGGAGGCAAATTGTCTAGTGAGATCGAGGAAACCTGGAAAGAAAAAGACTCAAATCAATCAACATCTATGGAATATCGTGCGCAACAAGAAAATGGTAATAAGTTCGCGAAATATGGGACTACAGCTATTTTTGCACCTATTATTTTTATAATGCCGTTTCCTACAATGGTTGATACAAATCAGCAGAATCCGGAATTGTTAAATGGTGGTTACTATGTGAAAAACTTTATGGCTTTTTTCGTACTTTTCGCTTTGATTTGGGTGATAAAAAATAAAAAATGGCGTGATTATACCTTGATAGGTTCTTTTGTGATTGGATATTTAGGGATTATTGCTATGAGTTCCTTTGCTCAATCGGAGCGTTTCCACCTCCCGGCTCTACCTTTTCTTTTGATAATCTCTGCAGTTGGATTAAATAAATTAACAAATTCAGATAAGAAGTATTTTAAATGGTATTTGGTATTTCTTTTTGTTGTACTCCTTGGTTGGAATTGGTTTAAACTGGCGGGTAGAGGACTGGCTTAGATAATTATTAATTTGTAGTTATTTATGGTTCATAATAGACATTATATAAGTTACGAATATAACGAGTCTACTGAAAGATTTTTCTTAGCCACGAAGTGGCTAAATGTGGATTTGAACATAGAATTCCCTTGGTAAGCGAAGCGCAACCGGGGGATGAAAATCAAAATATAACTCCAACCCCGAAGTGGGTTGAATATCACTATAAGATAATGTTATTGAACCCCTTCAGGGTTCTGTCGTTGTTACATGTTTTACCTACGGGTTGCACCCGCAGTTATTCACATTGATTCCCTTCGGGAATCTAAGATTATGTTTTATTTGTTGTGAACCATTGAATTTACGAATTCAGTTAGTAGTAAAAATCAAACTTATATAATGTCTAATAATTTAGAACATAACTGATCAACCAGCAGGCACTAATCAATTAAATAACGAATGAAAATACTAATTGTCTGTAGCTATCGTGGATATTCAGCTCATACTGGTTATGTAGCTCCGTTTATTTATGAGCAGGTGCAATCATTAGAAAAACAGGGATGCGAAATTCATTATATTCTTGTAAAAGGTGGAGGGTTTAATGCATATATTCGGGGAACATTGAAACTGATTGAAACAGTAAATAAGTGGAAACCTGATATTGTGCATGCTCATGGTGGATTATGTGGCTTTATTTCTAATTTACAAAGACGTGTCCCGGTAGTGAGTACTTACCATGGTTCGGACATAAATAATAAAATGAATCGTTTAATTTCTCAGTTTGCAATTCACGCTTCCAGATATAATATCTTTGTTTCTCAAAAGTTGATAGACTTAGCAAAGCCGAAAAAAAATTATGATCTTATCCCTTGTGGAGTTGACTTGGATTGTTTTTATCCAATTGAAAATAAAAAGGAATGTCGTGAAAGACTAAATCTTGATATTGAAAAAAGATATATATTGTTTTCAAAAATGTTTTATGATCCTGTGAAAAATCATACTCTTGCTAAACAAGCAGTTGATGAATTGCAGAATGTTGAATTATTGCAGTTTATCGGTTATACCCGTGAAGATGCCTGTCTGTTAATGAATGCTTGTGATGCAGTAATAATGACTTCGTTCACAGAAGGATCTCCTCAATTTATTAAGGAAGCAATGGCTTGTAATTGCCCCATAGTGTCCGTAGATGTTGGAGATGTTAAGGCAGTTGTTTCAGATACCAGAGGCTGTTTTATTACATCCTATAATTACAAAGATGTTGCTGAGAATTTACAATCAGCCTTAAATTTTATAAGCAAAACTGATGGTAGATCCAGGATTTTACAGTTTGATAATAACGAATTAGCAAGAAAAATTATTAGCATTTATAATGTTATAACCAAAGCAAATTGAATCCATAGAAAGGAGTAGATTTTGAAAAAACTAATCATGACGTTGAAAAATGCGTTATTTTATTTTTCACCCAAATTTGTACAAAGGATTCTTTTGCAGGTTAATTTAAATAGGTCTGTAAAAGAAGCTAAAAAGCGATTGAATGTAATTGTTTCGTATGAATACTTAGCTCAAACATTTGATTCAGCAAATATTGATGGTGATTTGTTTGTGCATACATCGCTAATGGAAGTAGGCAAAATAGAGAAAGGTTATAAGGGAGTTGTCAAGCTTTTAAATGAACATGTATTAGATAAAAATCACACGTTACTTTTCTCTGCATTACCATTTAAAGGAAGTTCTGAAGAATACTTAAAAGGAATAGATGTTTTTGATTCGAGGAATGCTCCGGTGGCTATGGGCATGATAAACGAATATTATTCTATGCTCTCTGAAGCTGAACGTAGTCTGTCTCCAACGCATTCGGTTGTTGCAGTTGGTTCTAAAGCGAAGTATTATACTGTTGATCATCATCTTTCAGAAACACCTTTTAATGAAAATAGTCCGTATTTCAGGATAGCCCAAAATAAAGGCAAGATTCTTATGTTTGGAGCAGGACTGAAACATTTAACGATAGTCCATGTTCTTGAAGATCTTTTAGGAGATGATTTTCCATTCGGCGTATATGCAAAGAAAAAATTCAGGGTTGAAGTGATAAATAAAGAGGGAATAAGCTACCCGGGCATTTTTAAAGTTCATGCTGGGTTTCAGGGGATTTTCCGTAATACTGATGTGCTTACTGATCCATTGAAATTACTATCAAGTACCCAAGTATTTAAATTGGGATGCTCTGAATTTATTTTATTAGACGCTCGGGATGTAGTTGTTAGTTTGTTGGAAACATTGAAAGACGGCAAAACAGCTTATGGAAAAGTAAGATTATCTATGAAAGCCCGGGAAAAAGCTGATAGTTGGATTAGTTACTTCAAATCCTTATAATAACTGCTATGACAAGATATAATTTGATTTTTACACTTGATTATGAAATACATGGAAACGGTGATGGTTCTCCATTCAATTTAATGATTGAGCCAACTTATAAATTACTAAATCTACTTGAAAGGTATGATGCAAAACTTACTATATTCGCAGATGTTGCTGAAATATTAAAGTTTAAAGAATATTATGAAGAAACGGGAACCGATTTATTTGAATACAAAAAAATTGTTGTTCAATTGCAGGAAGCAGTAAAGAGAGGACATGATGTTCAATTACATATACATTCTTCTTATTTTCAAGCCGGTTTTGATGGAAAATCATGGATACAATACTGGCCGGAATATAATATGGCTTCGCTGAAATATGATAGAATCAATGAAATGGTAAGAACCTCAAAATGCTTTTTAGAAGAGATTTTAAAACCCATTAGATCGGATTATAATTGTTATGTCTTTCGGGCTGCCAATTGGTCAATGATGCCTACTTCAGATATTTACAAAGCATTGGTAGATAATGATATTATAATTGATACATCTGTTTATAAGGGCGGACAACAAAATGGAAATGTAGATTATAATTACACAAGTGCATTTAGCCATTTATACTCTTATAAAGCAAATGCTTCAGATATAAATATTCAAGATGAGAATGGATTTTTGACCGAATTTCCTATTTATACTGAAATGAGATATTTCTGGTCGTTTATTACTCTGATACGAGCATTTAGAATGATTCGTGCTAAATTTCATAAACACCAATCTAGTCCCAATCAACATTTAAATTCAAAAGATGTGACTTTAAATGGACTCTCATGGAATTCATTTTTGAGAAAAAGTCCCTGGAAATTAGACTTCAATCAGGCATCTGGCAGACAGCTAATAAACGCTTTAAAACGAATAAAAGCAGAGAAAAAAAATGAAAGAAATTCGATTGATATTGTATTGATAGGGCATAGTAAAACTTTTATTCCATATAATGAAAAGACTTTAGAAAAATTCTTATATTGGACAAATAAACAAAATGATATTTCGTCTTCAATATTCAAACTTTCCTGAAAATCGTTTTAATATTGTTGATCATATTTAACTTCTAATGTATATACATTCAAACTTTTCCGAAATAGACCTTTTACAATGGAATGCATTGGTTGAGAAATCAGCTACAGCTTCTTTTTTTCAGACTCCCGAATGTTATGAATTTTATTCTTCTCTTTCGTTTTTACAACCATTTGTTTATGCTGTTTCCGAAAATGAGAAGTTGACGGGTTTGGTGTGCGGCTATGTGATTTCGGAAGGAAATTTCATTAAGAGATTCTTTAGTCGTCGAGCTATTGTTCCGGGAGGACTATTGCTTGATAATGAAATATCTACTGATGCACTACAGTTTTTATTGACCCACCTTAAGCAAGAACTTAATAAGCAAAGTATTTATATAGAAATACGAAATTTCAATGATTATTCGCTTTTTCGTACTAATTTCGTATCGGCGGGTTTTAATTATCAGGCTCATTTGAATTTTCATGTTGCTACTCATGATGTTGATTCGGCTAATTTGCAACTTAACCGCACCAAAAGAAGATGTTTGAAGTTGTCACGAAAAGAAGGTGTGGAATGGGTGGAAACCACTAATCCTGAAGATGTGAAAACTTATTATGATATGCTTCTACAATTGTACAAAACTAAAATAAAAACACCTCTGTTTCCATTCGAGTTTTTTGAGAAAATAGTTCAATCCCCTTGTGGAAAGCTTTTTGTAGTGAAGTATTCCGGTAAAATAATTGGGGGAAGTATTTGCGTTTTGCTGGCAGATAAAACTGTATATGAGTGGTTTGTTTGTGGTTTAGATGGACGAACGAAGAACGTCTTTCCATCAACATTGGCAACCTGGGCGGGAATTGAATATGCAGCATCAAATGGTTTTGAACGATTTGATATGATGGGTGCCGGTAAGCCAAATGAAGGATATGGAGTTCGAGAATTTAAATCGGAATTTGGAGGTGAATTGGTTGAACATGGACGCTTTTTGTATATTTCCAGTCCGAAATTATATTCATTTGGCAAATATATTGTCAAAAAATTGAAAGCCAGGAAAAGGAAATAGAAGATAGCTTAGATAATTTATGTTGTAAAAATGCTTTGCTTATAGAGTAAATCAGTAATGATTAATGAAATAAAAATGGAATATATTTGGGACTACTTAAATGACAAAACCTATAATACTAAGGTTGGATTATATAAATTTAAACGAGAATATAAGTTTATAACCACTAATAGTACTGGTAGATTAAATAATGTATTAGACATAGCTGGTGGTTCGGGAAGGTTTGCATTACCTTTATATTCTAGCTCAAATAAAATGACAGTTTTGGATGTTAATTCAACGGCACTTGATATTTTAAAAGAAAGAAATAGTAATATCAATACGATTTGCAGTGACTTTATCAAATCAGAAATATCGGATACATTTTCTTTAATTCTTTGTGTTGAGGCAATTGAATATTTTGAAGATTGGGAAGCTTTTTTTATCAAAACTCATGAAATTTTAAAAGAAGATGGCAGATTCATTTTCACGTATGCAAATCCGGGCAGTTGGCGATATTTTCTAAGGAAAATGAAACATTGGAAAAATAAACCAACACGTTATAACGAAATGACATTACGGAAGTTAATGGAAGTGTTGCGTAAATGTAATTTTGAGATTGAAAATATGGAAGGTATGAATTGGCTACCTTTGCCATTATCTTCAAACAGTAAAATGGTTTCATTCTTTGAGTTCATTGAAAATTTCTTTAGACTCAGATATTGGTATTCTCAAAGTCCGTGGATATTACTTTCGATAAGGAAATATCAAACTCATAGTAATGAAAGCTAAAAGATTTATACTACAAAATTTTGAATCAAATGAGATCTGTTTAATAGTTCTGTTGTCCTATACCTATTTTAGTTATCATTCTTTTAATCATTAATATATGAATATACTAATGGATATTGCTCATCCAGCTCATGTACATTTACTTAGGAATACGTATTATGAGTTGACAAAGCGAGGACACAAAGTTTTTGTAACAGTTAAGGATATTCCGGCAGCAATGAACCTGTTAGATATTTATCAAATTCCCTATACGTATTTAGGAGGCAAGAAAGATAGTTTGATAGGTAAAGCTCTTTTACAATTGAAGTATAATTTTAAAATATGGAGATTGGTGATTTCTAATAAAATCGAAATTGGGTTTAGTTCGTCACTCACCATTACACATATTTCCCGAATAACGGGAATGAAATCAATATTTTTGGATGACGATGATGATGTTGTTGAACCTCTTGTTGTAAAATATGCTCATCCTTATGCCGACGTGGTACTGAGTCCGGAGTGCGCTCAAAGAGCCACTTCAAAGCGAGTTGCTTATAGAGGTTATCATGAGTTAGCTTATTTACACCCAAGTCGGTTTACTCCTGATTCATCCGTATTGAAAGAAATAGGATTAAAAGAGGGTGATACTTACTTTGTGTTACGTTTTAATGCTTTTAAGGCACATCATGATGTTGGAGTGATGGGTTTGTCTATTGAGAATAAGCGTAAGTTGATAGAATATCTGGAGCAAAAAGGAAAAGTGTTTATAACAACGGAACGGAACATTGACGATGAGTTTAAAAAGTACCAATTGCTTCTATCTCCTGAAAAAGTGCATTCGCTCATTTATTATGCCACTATGTTAATAGGCGATAGTCAGACCATGACTTCTGAAGCAGCTGTACTGGGAACACCGGCTATACGAAGCAACAGTTTTGTTGGGCAAATCTCATATCTGGAAGAGGAAGAACATAAATATGGCTTGACTTATGGTTTCTTGCCGGACAAGTTTTATGCAATGCAACTAAAGATTGAAGAGCTACTATCGTTGACTAATTTAAAAGAAATATGGCAGGAACGACGACTGAAAATGTTGAAAGATAAAATAGATGTCACAGCATTTTACGTATGGTTTATCGAAAATTATCCCGATAGCAAACGAATTATGAAAGAAAATCCTGATTTTCAAGATTGCTTTCGGTGAAATAATGTAACATATGCATTTTTATTGTACTTTTGAAACAAATTTGATTTATAGTTAAAGCACGTTGCAAAGGTAAAATTTAAAAATCTTATCTAATCTTTAGTAGGTAATATAAGTGCCTATTTTAAAAGAAGATAAATTCTCAAATGAAAATACTCATATATTTAGGTCATCCTGCCCATTTTCATATTTATAGAAACTCAATAATTAGTTGGGTGGAAGGAGGTCATCAAATATTTATCCTCATAAAGAAAAAAGATGTATTAGAAGACTTACTTATAGCGTCTAATATGTCATTTTTTAATATTTTGGAAGAAGGAAGAGTGGATTCTACTTGGGGAATATTTGTAGGAATGCTTAAGCGTGCTATAAGATTGTTTAAATTTTGTATCCGCCATAAGCCGGATATTCTGACCGGAACAAGTGTAGAGAATTCTTTTGTGGGTAAAGTGTTGGGAATTCCCGTTGTAAACGTAAACGAAGATGATGCCGATGTAGTACCACTCTATGCAAAGTTGAGCTATCCGTTAGCTTCTTCCATCTTAAATCCGTGCGTTTGTAATAGTGGACGTTGGGATAAAAAAGCTATTAAATATCATTCGTATCACGAACTTGCCTACTTGCATCCAAATCATTTTACTCCGGACAAAACGATAGTTGAGAGATATTTTTCACCCGATAAACCTTATTTTCTGATTCGATTAGCTAAACTTACGGCTTATCATGACTCAGGTGTTAAAGGAATTGAAGCCGAAATAGCTGAAAATATTATCAATCGTCTGAAGGCTCACGGAACAGTTTATATAAGTTCAGAGCGCGAATTAGAACCGGAGTTTGAAAAATATCGCATTGCTTTAAATCCTTTGGATATACATCATGTGATGGCTTTCGCACAATTATACATTGGAGATAGTCAGACTATGGCGGCCGAAGCAGGAGTATTAGGAGTGCCTTTTATCAGATACAATGATTTTGTAGGGAAAATAGGCTATCTTAATGAACTGGAAAATGAGTTTGAACTTGGATACGGAATCAAAACAAGTGAGGTGGAACGTCTGTATAGCACTATAGAAAAACTCGTAGCTTTACCTGATAGATCTTGGATATTTCAGGAAAGAAGAAAAATTATGCTATCAAAAAAGATTGATTTTGCCAAGGTGCTTACCTGGTTTATTGAAGACTATCCAACCAGTGCCAAGACGATGAAATCAAATCCCGAATATCAAAACAAATTTAAATAGTTTATAGTAAGTAGAAAGTAGTAAAAAGTAAGTAGAAAGGGATAAATAGTAATATGCTAATTCCCAACTGCTAACTATGAACTACCAACTACTAACTTCTAACTACCAACTATATTTATAATGAAAAAGCTTATTCTTGTTGCAGGTGCACGACCAAATTTCATGAAAATTGCTCCATTGATGCATGCTTTAAGAAATCATCCCGGTATAAAACCAATTTTGGTACATACCGGTCAACATTACGATGTAAAAATGTCAGGGCAGTTTTTCGACGAACTGAATATTCCTGCGCCCGATATAAATCTGGAGGTTGGTTCGGCTAGTCATGCCGTACAAACAGCCCGTATTATGGAAGGTTTTGAACAAGTTTGCTTACATGAGCAACCTGATTATGTATTAGTAGTCGGAGATGTAAACAGCACTGCTGCCTGCACCTTAGTTGCCTCCAAAATGGGAATTAAAACCATTCATTACGAAGCAGGTTTACGAAGCAATGACAGAACAATGCCTGAAGAAATAAACAGATTGGTAACCGACGCTATTAGCGACGTATTTATAACAACCAGCATTGATGCAGATGATAACTTGCTGCGTGAAGGAGTGGCGGCTGAAAAAATACACATGCTTGGAAATCTGATGATTGATTCATTGGTTGCACAATTACCAAAGGCTAAGAAAACAGAATTGGTTTTCAAATTGTTGAATCATAACAGAGAGATAAAATCAGGTGTCGATTTTAATGCAGGGCAATATGGAGCACTGACATTCCATCGCCCGGGTAATGTGGATGATAAAAATACTCTTACCTTACTGGTCAAGCTGTGGGGGGAGATATCTCAACAAATACCATTGGTTTTTCCTGTGCATCCGCGAACATATAAAAATATACAACAATTCGGTTTGCAGGATGAAATTGATAAATATCCGAATTTGTTTTTTATAGAGCCGTTAGGTTATCTTCAATTTATACATTTGGTAAGCCAGTCTGCTTTTGCGTTGACTGACTCTGGTGGAATTCAGGAAGAGACTACATTTCTGAATATTCCATGTCTGACAGTACGGCCTAATACGGAGCGCCCTGTTACAGTGTGGGAGGGAAGCAACAAATTGATAAAAATAAATGAGATAGTAACAGAAGTTCGTTCTATCATAGATGGTAAGGGTAAACATGGTACAATTCCAAAGTTTTGGGATGGTCATTCAGCCGAAAGAATAATTCATTTAATAGATGCGTTATAGGTCAGATTTTGAAATAACTAAAGTAATCTTTGTTTATTTAATCTTTTAATCCAAATATGCCAAA
>Ga0302285_10000923_pt1 | contig 16155 bp, 13 predicted proteins | sample III_Fen_E2_2_FD_200455 | JGI IMG/M metagenome (GOLD analysis project Ga0302285, IMG submission 200455) | Peat permafrost microbial communities from Stordalen Mire near Abisko, Sweden - III_Fen_E2_2 | ecosystem: Environmental > Terrestrial > Soil > Wetlands > Permafrost | place: Sweden: Abisko... | reverse complement strand
TATACTCCAAGCATTGCGCGTGCTTCTGATTTTATATGTATACTTCTGTCTCTTAAATTTATAAGTTCATCTTTTGCTATTATCATATCAGATTGTGTTTGAATAAGGTCCTTTTGTGGACTAATCCCCTGACTATATAATCTTTTTTCTCTTTTGTAATTTGTTTGAGCAAGAGAATATCTTGTTTGTGCTTGTCTTATTGCTATTCTGTTTTCGTGCAAATCTCTTATTGCACTAGCATTAATTTGTATAACTTCAGGATTTTGAACAAGGGCAACGATTTGCCCTTGTCTAACACAATCACCTAATTTAACTCTATCTTGAATAATACGGCCTGTGACCATAGCGTTTAGTGTATATCTTTTATCCTCGTCTGTTTTTACTTGTCCAGTTGTTACGATTTGAGTTTTAACTGGTGCTTCATCAACAATTGTTGATGAAATTCCTGCTTGTCTGATGGCATCAGAATCTAATTGTATTATGTCAGAATCCGTTTGCGCTATTTTATTTGGCTGGTTTTTATGTGTTAGTACTGTAATCAATGTTATAGCTAGCAAACTGATGCTTAAAAATATTATTATTTTACGTTTCATTGTCCTGCTCCTATCGCTCTTTCTAGGTCACTTACTGATTTTTCATACTCCGTTAATGTTTGGATATAGCCAAATCGGGTAGTAATATATGCTTCTTGAGAATTAAGAGACATTAATATACTGCTTTTCCCTTCTTGAAAACTGAGTTTTGATTTTTTTAGTACATCTTTTGCTCTTGGAATAAGGTCATTTTCATAGATTCTTATTGATTCTGCATTGTTTATAATTCCAGCATAAGCATTTTTTATTTCCTGATTTATTTTAATTTTTGCGGCTTCTAGTTCTTGTTCATATTGTTTTCTTTGGGCTATCGCTTCTTGAATAACACCTTGTTGATGGTTAAAAATGGGGATTTCAATACTTCCAACAACAAATACACCCATATTCGTACTGTTTGTTTCTTCCGCACCAGGCAAAACAAGATCAGGACCTACTGCTACTTTTAAATTCGGTATGATATTCGCTTTTGCAACAATAATTTTTTGATTTTCAGTCTCTATATTTTTCAATATAGTTTTGACTTCTGGTCTTGAAGAATATGCCTGTTCAATAAAACTATTAACAATCTCATCGCTCTGTTCTTTGGGCATTGATTTTGCATTATTAAATTCTTCCAACAAAACCGGAGTTTCAAGTATTATATTTCGGTCTAGGTTTTGTCCCATATTTGCAGTTAATGTGTTGAATGATTGGTTTACTTGTAATTTCGCACTCTGGATATCATTCTTGGCTTTTACCATTGTAATTTCTGCCTGTAAAACGTCAAGAACTGCTATATCACCTGCAAGTTGTCTTTTCTTTGCTATTTCGGAAAGCTTCGTTGTTGTTTCATAAATTTCTTGTGCTGCAGCTAATCTTTGTTGAGCGTTATAAAGTTGAATAAAAGAAGTTCTTATATTCGATCGTACGTCCAATAAAGTTGTTGAAATTTCTGCTATAACAACGTCTTTTTTGATTCTGGCAAGTTTTGTCCGTTTTACACGTTTCCCTCCAATTTCAAATGTTTGCTCAATACCAGCTCTATAAGTTTTTTCTGCAACTCCATTGTCGGTTACGAATGCAGGATTTAGTCTCAAACTGGCTGCCAAAATTTGTGCATCACTAATTCCAAGTCTTGCCCTTGCTACTTTTAATGTAGGGTTATTCAATATTCCTAATTCCATTGCTTTATCAAGTGTTATTGTTTCAGCAAATGATGTTTGAAGTGATAGTAGTACTACTACTATCACTATAAATATTCTAATTGTTGTTCTCATTAATTTTCTCCAAATAATCTTAAATTTGCGCTACGCAAATATCTGTCAATTTATAAAATTAGACAGATGGGAGAAATTTAAATAATAATAATTTCAGTATTAAGTTTTGATAGACAATTATCCCTTATTCGAGGTTTAGTATTTATAGGGATTTTGTGGTCCATTTTATTAAAATTAATATAATATGCAATTATCTGAGTATTAACTATGTTTATATGGTTAAAAATCCCATCTAAAGATTGTTTTGATGAAATATTTTGAGATGCGTTGTTTGCTTTTAAAATTTCATCATTACAATTGCAGTTATGTGCTATAGATTGAGATTTTGTTTCTGAAGTGTTATTCGTAATGATGTTTTCATGTTTACAGCAAGATTCATATCCAAAAATTGTTATTCCAAAATGTCTTGATTCTCCACTCCCAAAGCACAACCCAATACCACCCATATTTAAAATTCCAAATAGGAGGTAAATAAATAAACAAAAACATGATATTGTACTTTTGGAGTTTAGTTTCATCTTAATTAACTTTACAGATAGCTGTCTTGCATTCTTATTATATGTTTGGCAAGATGAGTTGTCAATTTATTTAATTCTTAAATATAGATTTTGGTATTAATACTCAAACGCGCTATCTAAAAACGCTGTTTTTAATTTTATCTTCAAAGAAAGAATCAATATTATTTATTGTTATTTTTAGAATTCTATCCTCTGCTTCTGCAGTATTGAAGGCAATGTGTGGTGTTACAATCACGTTGTGTAGTTTCAAAAGTCGTTCATTGATAAGAGTTTGCTTTACATCTTCAGAAGTTAAATAATCAAAATCCCATTTTTTATCAGGTTGAGTCAAAATATTTTCAGATTCTAAAACATCTAACCCTGCTCCGAAAAGTCTGTTTTCAATTAGTGCTTCGTAAAGTGCTTTGGTATCAATCAATTCGCCCCTTGCTGTGTTTACTATTATAGCATTTCGTTTCATCAAGGCAATTTTTTCTGCATTAATTAAATGGAAGTTAGAATCCGTTAATGGTGCGTGAAGTGATACTATGTCTGAATTTTTTAGCAATTCATCAAGTTCAACATATTTAACCTTATATTTTTCTTCAAGCTCTTTTTTAGGGTACAAATCGTATGCCAAAATGTTCATCCCTATTCCGTGAGCGATCCTTGCTGCTTCTGCCCCAATCGCTCCTGTTCCTATTATTCCAATAGTAGACCCGAAAAGTTCAAAACCTGTGTATGTATCTTTATCTAGGTGTTCATTTTTTAAATTGACGAATGCACGAGTTGTTTTTCTCATCAAATCAAAAATTAGTGAGAATGCAAATTCTGCAACAGTTATGTTTCCATATCCTAGTGAATTTACAACTTTGATTGAGTGTTCTTTGCAGTAATCTATATCAATATGGTTGAATCCGACAGATCTAAGTGCAATTAGTTTCAGATTAGGAAATTTTTTGAGTACTTCAGCACTCACTCGGGAAAAAGTGAAGCATGAAATGACGTTTGCCTGAGCCATTTCTTCGGTGATAATTGTTCTGTCATCTAGTCTTTCAGGAAGAAGTAAACAGTTACAATTTTCGCCACATTTTTTGCAGACGTTTTTACAATTTGCCCGCAATACTTTCGCCTCGTTGTCTCTGACATCAAAAAATATTATCTTTTTCATATCCCGATCCTCATTGCTATGTATCTCATACCAAGATGTTAGCATACTATATTATGGAAAATTAGTTTATATATAATTTCTTAATTATTTATAGTCTTTTAATAAAAAAAAGAGATTCTGTTGAATCTCTTTTTTTATTTATTTAATCTGCAAATCTTTCATTGATATCTTTGATTAATTCTTTTGGATCGTTTGGATCATTTGAGCCAATCTTTTTAGCAATTTCTTTTGGTCCAGGATTCCCTTCGCTCCATAGTTCTTTAAGGAATTCTCCCGCTTTAGGATTTAGGTACCAATCTTCACCTTTATTCTTTTTTGTACCGTAATTTTTTTCAAGGTGATTCTTTAATTGAGCTTCAAGTGTCCAAGCTGTAAAATAATCTGCGACATAAAAACCTGCATCAATATCGTCTACCCATTTATTTGCAGGGAATTTGAATCCCGTAGATTTTGTAAGGGTTTTGCTATATAGTTCTCCAGCTTTTGTTGTATCAATTTTACCCTCTTTATTTGCTTTTTGGTCGTATAAATTGGTTTCAAATTGCATTTTCCCTGAATAACGTCTAACCATATACAAATCAGATAATGCTTGTCGTTTAACTACTTGTTTTGCTTGTTTATCAGTTAATCCTGCCATATTTTTTAGCCAATGTTTATTCATTAACATTTTCTCAAATAAATATGCGTATGTTTCTGTTACGGTATTATTCCCTAGTATATTTTGGGCGAATGAGTTTTTAGGATTAGAATGTGCAAAGTGCATAGAGTGACCACTTTCGTGCATAAATGCTTCATAGTCATCTAATCCTCCTTCTGGTTTAACAGATAGGTATATTTCAGATGGTATTTTTACAGGAGTCATATACGCTCTGGAGTCTTTTCCTGGTCGTTTTGCGATATCTAATAGTAGTCTAGGAGTTTCTGTATCACTATTTTCTATTGCATCTTTTTTATATTCATCTAATGACTTATAATCAACTTTTTTTGACATTTTTGAAAACTCTATTCCAAGACCATCAAAAGTTTTTGCTGCAAGAGGAACAAGATTTTCTTCAGGGAAGAAACTATCTATTTCTTTCATTGCAGGGTCTGGTCCTGATATAACGAATGCTACATCGGATCTGTCTGCTTCAGAGAAGTCTTTTCCGGTTCTTGTTTTAAAGTATTCACCCATATTTTTATTGTAAACATCCTCAGTCTTGTCTATTATTTGGGATCCAATATTAGATAAATGTCTTAAATTGTGGCCGCTCATATTAGAATAAAAATCTACTTGTTGAGGATATCCCAATTTAGTCATTAACTCGGTATTTTTATTAAAATGTTCTACCTTTTGTTCTTTTAAAGTTTCATTGAATGCTGCATTTTGTTTTTTACTTAGTTCTTTTCTTGTATCGTTTGATTCAGTATTTTGTAACCAGCCGGATACGTCTTTATAGTTTATTTCATTAACTGGTTTATCATCGTCATCTTTTAACCCAAGATCGGATACATCAAGAACAATTTTTTCTTCATCATTGCTAATTTTATCACTATCTTCACTTAATTTTCCTCCAATGTGCGCATCTAAAAGGTTTTGGAACACTCTTTTTGTTCTTTCTTCCTTTGGATGTTTGTCGTACACATTTTTTATATCATTAAATGTTTCATCTGTTTGAAGATCAGGATATTTTTTGTAAATACTTGTAGAATCAAAAGTATCTAGAAGTTTAGCAGACGCAAATAGATAATATTCACGCTCTTTATCTCTGTATAAATCTGCTATTTGTTGTTCTGTATTATTGATTATCTCTCCATCCGAAGATGAGATATCTCCTTTAAAATTTATATTACTCATTTTAGATCCTTTAAAATATGCTTGAGAACACTTGCTAAAATTTTTATCATCATGTGCTGATAATTCGTATGATGTTGGTTTAGGTTGGTTAGTTTCAGGTTTTATTTTGGCGTTGCCAAATGCTAATCCTGAAGTTTGATTATTTTTAATATTCATAATTTTTATGCCTCCATTTTACAGGAAAAAATAAACAAAATAAAATTTGCCCTATATCTCAATAAAATTAAGGATTGTAACGAATTATAGTTTTGAAAACTCATTAAATATATTAAAAAACAGTTAAATATTTGATATAATAAAAAAAGAGATCTGACAAAAGCCAAACCTCTTTTTAATGCTAAAAATCGGAAAAGCTGGGATTTGAACCCAGGGTACAGATTGCTCCATACAACACCTTAGCAGGGTGCCGCCTTAAGCCACTCGGCCACTTTTCCAAGGTTGTTCCTCTCTAAGCTTCTTCAATCGTATCATAAATTTTTTATTTTGAAAAGGAGGATTTGGCATGAAAAATTTTAGAGTTGAAATATCTTATTTATACGCACGTAACTATTTATATTTAAATGAACAGCTAGTTATTTTTGGCATCGATTCATAATTAAATTAAAATTTATGTGTTTAAAAAATAACTGGAATTTTAATGTAACATTTCTACAAGCGTAATATTGATATTTAAATGAGCACTGAATTATTTGCTGGTGTATGTCATTAATGTGAAATTCATAGAAAATTATTAGCAAATAATTATGTCATTTACCACCTTGTCTACGTGCGTAGCACAAATAAAAGCGGACATTAATGCCCGCTTAAAATTACTCTCAACTATCTTACTAAATCGTTAGACCAATGATTACTTACACTTATTTTACTGCAACTAGCTTTGATTGAACTCCCACTTCGGCGTTCATTCGTCTTGCATTTGCTATTGCGGAGGCACGTCTTTTCTTAGCACCTCTGAGAATATATTCTACTCCACTGAAGGTATTACATGTAGGTGTTTCTATCTTTTTTAACATATACAATCCTTTCTTTAATCTGTGTTTTAGTTATCGGCATTTTTTTTCAAATCTTTAGCGTTTTGTTACTAATTTTTACAAAATTTTACATATGTTTAATATTCTTACAATTTTTATAAAATCTAAAATCATTGTCATTATTGTTTTTTAAATTTAATATATACTTTTGTAACACATTTTATCTAATAAGGCTTTAAATTTTAGAGACATGTGTAATAATAAAAATATAAGGATATCGGGGATACGTAAAATATACATTGCTCACGTATTTTTCAAACTTGGGAGAATAAAGGAGTATTTACCCAAATAAGTCTAACGTATGAAAAAAATATCGATTGTTTATTACGGTGATGTAATTCAATCAACTAATGACTGTTAAGTTATTCATATGGATCTTGCGGGATGTATATTTGTGCTGCTCCTCAGTAGTAGCGGAGAAAATTGAAAGGAGATCAATTTATGGCACTAACTATTAACACGAACATGAGTTCGTTGCTTGTTCAAAAAAGTTTAACAAGCGCAACCAAGAGCTTGAACAAATCGATTGAGAGAATGACTACCGGTTACAAGATTAATTCTGCATCGGATGATGCTGCCGGGTATGCTGTTGCCTCAAATTTAAAAACTCAGTTGAGTTCTATTTCTGTTGCACAGGATAACTGTGAAATCGGTTCAAGCTTACTTACTACCGCAAGTGATAACTATGATTTAATCACAACCCACCTTCAACGTATTAGAGATTTGACTGAAGAAGCAGCAAACGGAACTTATGGTACAGCAGCTGTGGCCGCTATTAAATCAGAAGTAACTGCTCGTATGTCTGAAATTGACAGATTGTCAAAGAGTACCGATTACAATGGTATTAATCTCATGGATGGAAGTAAAACCACTGGAATCAATGTTCAGGTCGGTATTGATTCATCATCAAACAGTTCAATTGTATTGGATGGAACTTTATTTGCCAGCGCTAATTCAAGTGCTTTAACTGGAGTTAGTAATACCACTTTACAGGGCTATTATACTACTGGAGGCACAAATTTTAATACCGCATTGGATGCTATTGATAAAGCAATATCAAATGTTACAAATCGTCAAACGAAAATTGGGGCTTATCAAAACAGGTTAGATTCAGCGTCCGATGCTCTGAATGTAAAAAAGACTAATACCACATCTTCATTATCAACAATTCGTGATACTGATGTTGCAGAAGAATCCTCATCATATATTTCTGCTCAAATATTGCAACAAGCATCAGCAACGTTGTTGTCGACAGCAAACCAAGCACCATCTATTGCATTAAATTTAATCTAACAAGTCTAATGCCATTTGGCGATACACCTAAAATCCAAACAAATACAATCACTATATTATATTCAAAACGATTTAACGATACTTTTAATAAAAGGGAAATGCAGCTAGCAGAATTAATTCTGCTAGCTTTTCTTTATCTTGTGATTAGATTGAGCAAAGTTGACTTTTGCCATGTCTTTCCTTCAGAGACGAAAAAACCGCCAGCTATCCGCGGCGGTTTTTTGCTCATATCTGAGAGGTCATAAAGTGACCTTAAATCTTAGAATGCACCAATTCTGTGGACTCTAACGAAATTTGTTCTTCCTGTAATTAAATGAGGAATAGATCCAATAATAATGATTCTGTCATCATTTTTAAATGGAGTTTTTTCAAAAAGAAATTTATCAATTTTTTTAAGTAAATCATCATTTAAAACTACATCCCAATCTTTTTGGTATGGTTGAATATCCCAGTAAATGTTTAATTTTCTGCAAGTTTTTTCCATATCAGAAATTGCAATAACAGGTACTGATGGTCTTAGTTTTGATAATAATTTTGGAGTGTATCCTGTATGTGTAAATGATAGAATTGCTTTTGCTCCCAAATCCTTAGCCATTTTTACTGCTGAAAGTGTTATAGCTTGAGGAGTTGGTTCATATTCAGGATTCATTGGTAAATCAATATCATATTTACAGAAATCGCTGGTCTCAACATCTTGAGCAATCATTGACATCATTGTAACTGCACCAACAGGGTATTTACCCATTGCAGTTTCTCCTGATAACATAACCGCATCAGCTCCGTCAAGAATCGCATTTGCAACGTCAGATGCTTCTGCTCTTGTAGGAATTGGTTCTTCAATCATTGATTCAAGCATTTGGGTGGCTACTATACAAGTTTTTCTATATTCAAATGCTTTTTTAATTATTTGTTTTTGTACGATCGGAACTTTTTTAGGTGATAATTCAATACCCAAATCGCCTCTTGCGACCATAACAGCATCTGTAACTTCTAAAATTGAATCAATGTTTTTAACTGCTTCAGGTTTTTCAATTTTTGAAATAATAGGTAAATCTGCTCCAAAGTGGCTTAGATATTTTCTAGCAAGTAAAATATCATCTTTATCTCTTACAAAAGAAAGTGCTAAATAGTCAGCATTGTTATCAACTGCAAATTTAATGAAATCGACGTCTCTTTCTGTAATAGCAGACAAGCTTCTTGTCTTACCTGGGATATTTATCCCTTTTCTAGATTTTAAAAGTTCTCCATGAACCACTTTTACATGAACCTTTGTTCCTTCTTTTCTGATAACTTGAATTTTAATTTTGCCATCATCAAGTAGAATTTCTTCTCCATCTTTTACGTCTTCTGCAATACCTTTATAGTCAACAGGAATAATATCTTTTGAAGTTTGTTCAAGACCATATTCAAAAACAAGTTCTTGTCCAACTGTAAGTTTTACGTCTTCAATTAATGTACCTACTCTAATTTTAGGCCCTTGTAGATCAACCATAATTGGAATAAATCTGTTTAGATCTTTTTCTACTTTTCTAATTGTTTCAATAGTTTTTTGGTGTTCTTCGGCCGTGTTGTGTGAGGTATTTATTCTGAACATGGTAGCTCCAGCTTCCATCAGTTTTTTAATCGTTTTCTCATCTCTGCTTGTTGGTCCTAAAGTCGCAACTATCTTTGTTTTATTTTTACGTATGTTTGTCATTTCTCTCTTTCCTTAACTTTTAACTTATATATACTCACTCATTCCATGTTACCACCAACATGGACGAGTGTTCGGAAAAATTATAAATGAATGATAGATATTTCCCTCTATATATATTGAGTTTTCTGAATTTCAATCCATGACTTTTTAGTAAATATTTTCTATTTGGAAGTGGTAAAATTCTTAATTTTCACGCACGTTATATTATTTTTCCGGATTTTCATTTAATAGTTTTTTTAGTTTTTCACAACTAAAGTCAAGATTTGAACTGATATGTAGGAGAGAATAACTCGTAGGGTCAAATATAGGTTGTTTTAATTTAAATAAATTTGATAAATACGAGGATGTTGCCCCAATAATTTTCCCAAACCACATAGGGAAAACGATTGTTTTAAATTTCTTTGTTGGAAAATATTTTTTTATAATTTCTTTGTAGTATTCATCTATAGTTGTTCTTTTTTCATCAACTATATTTATTGCTTCTCCTTCAAAACAATTTATTAAGAAGAGAATTAATATTGCTTTTGTTACAGTTTTAACATTAGTCATTGGCCATCTGTTTTCGCCTTTCCATTTTCCAAAATGGATTATAAAAGGTGAGTGTTTCAAAAAGTCTACGACTCTATTTTCAATAGTTTTGTCCCCTTCTCCATAAACAGCCCCGGGGCGTATTATAACATATTTTGATGTTGGTAAATTTCTCACCAACCATTTTTCTGCTTTTATCTTATATTTAGGATATGGATTTATCGGTCGCATTATTAAAGGAAGTGAGTCTTCATCTTCACCTTTAAAATCTTTCAATCCATAAACATCAGTTGTTGATATAAATATAATTTTTTCTTTTGGAATTAGTGCGAGGTATTTAATTGGTTCATAATTTAGTTCTATAAAATCTTTTAACTTCCCAATGTCACTAGCTATTCCAGCTAAATGTACAACTATATCAGGAATAAATCCGTCAAGAGCTTTCATGACGGATTCTTTATTTCTTATATCGGCGTGTATTATTTTGATTCCCTGTATTGCCAGTAACTCATCAGGGATATGTTTGTGAACCATTGCATATACATTAAACCCATAGTTTGTGAACTCTTTGGCCACATTTAGTCCAATAAAACCACCTGCGCCTGTTATTAAGACAGATTTATTTGATGACATTATATTTTTCTCCAATATGTCTGAGAATGTCCTATATCAAATCCTGCCATTTCTAATTTTGATTTCATATAGTTTATTTTCGCCCACAGTTCTTTTCTACCTGCTTCATCTTTTTGGAATAGTTTAAATGCTTCATTTAATCCACCAGCAATTGGCGCTGGTATTCCAGTTGAAAAGAAATAAGTCCTTGCGTAAAGTCTGAGATATTGAACAATTTCTTTGGAGGCAGCGCAGTATCCACCTAGCCCACCAGGAGATTTGCTTAGCATTCCAACATACAAGTCAATTTTATCCATTACATTGTAGTGTTCTGCAGACCCTCTTCCTGTTGGCCCAACGATCCCAAGCCCGTGGGCATCATCTACCATAACTCTGCATTTATATTCTTCAGCAAGTGACGTTATTGTATCGAGTTTAGCGATATCCCCATCCATTGAGAAAACCCCGTCTGTCACTATTAATCGACCTATTTGTTCCTCTGAAATTTTCTTTAATATTCGTTCTAACCCTCTCATATCAGCGTGTGGATATATTTTAATATCTGCTCCAGAAAGTCTGCAACCATCAAATATTGACGCGTGATTTGCACTATCATTTATTATAATATCCCCTTCACTACATATCGCAGAGATCACACCTACATTTGTTCCATATCCGCTCGGGAATGCTATTGAATCTTCAGCTCTATAAAAATCGGCAATACGTTTTTCTAATTCTTTATGTATATCCGTAATCCCAATATAATTTGAAACGGTTTCCATTCCATAACCGAATTTTTTGAGTGCTTTTTCAGCACCTTTCATAACTTTGTGATTTGTTGATAAATTCAGGTATGAATTTGTACCTAGCATAATTACAGAATAAATATCACCTGATTTTTCTCTTATGGGATATTCTCCTTGAACTTTATCCATTGCAATCATTCCCAGTCCTTCGTTCCCTGTTAATACTCCACTTGATAATAGTTTATCGAGTTTGTATGCTTTTACAAATAAATCGTCACCTGCTTCTGTTTTTAAGAAACTCTCAAATTTATTGTTTCCCTCAATTTTTTGTACCTCTATCACTTCTGCTCCCCTTCTAAAAAAAATAATTGCTGTTAATTACAGTTTATGAAAAATTTTCTGTATAAAACAATCACGTTGTGAATAATATCATTATTAATATTCTTTTTATTAAAGTTTATATTTCAAGTAGAAAAGCTTTATTTGAGAGGTATTTCCGGGATATTTGGCTTTTTCTGTCAATTTTGTATCTAGAGTATTTGTTGTATAATTGCCCTATGGAAGTAAGTTTAAAAAACTTTGAAAATATTATTCAAGCAATGGGACTTGTATTTGGAGATATTGGGACAAGTCCGATTTATACCTTCACAGTTATATTTCTGACGTTGCCTATAAATCTTCATAATATAGTCTCAATTCTTTCACTTGTTATTTGGACATTGTTATTGCTTGTAACTGTACAATACGTATTTTTGGCAATGAGTTTAAGTAAAAGAGGTGAGGGAGGAGCTATTGTATTAAACCAAATATTAAGAAAACTTCTAAGATCAGGACGAGTAATAGGATTTACATCATTATTAACTTATCTTGGGATTTCTCTTTTGATTGGTGATAGTGTAATAACTCCTGCAATTAGTATTTTGTCAGCAGTTGAAGGTATAAAAATTCTACCTTCATTCGCGAATCTTCCACAAGCTACTATAATAGTAATAACCATAGTTATTGCTATTGGATTATTTTCTATACAGAAACATGGAACAGAGAAAATAGCCAAACTTTTTGGACCTATTATGCTTCTCTGGTTTTTGGCTCTTGGTGGATTTGGATTGGTTTATCTAATTCATTCTCCGATTGTGTTGCAGGCATTTAATCCTTTAGTAGGTATTAATTTTGTATTCCATCACGGCATTGCAGGCTTCTTTGTTTTGTCAGAAGTAATCTTATGCGCAACTGGAGCCGAAGCATTATATGCTGATATGGGACACTTGGGACGTAAACCTATAACAGATGCTTGGGTAGTTGTTGGAACTGTTTTAATAATAAATTATTTAGGGCAAGGTGCATTTTTGTATACCCACCCTAATATTAAAAATATATTATTTTCAATGGTATCTTCGTGCAACCACTTTTTATATATTCCATTTCTAATATTAAGCGTTTTGGCTACTATTATTGCATCTCAAGCAATGATAAGCGGTCTTTTTTCTATTATTTATCAAGGAATTAACACTCATATATTTCCTTTACTAAAAATAGATTACACCTCAAAAGAAATAAGCTCTCAAATATATATTGGAACAGCAAATTGGATGTTGTTGGTTTTAGTTACAATAATTGTTCTTATATTCCAAAAATCAGAACATTTGGCTGCTGCATATGGACTTGCTGTTACTGGTACAATTTGTATAACTGCGATTATGATGGCTATTATTTTTTATCAAAGAAAGAGATATTTTAAGGTGTGTTTATCAATATTTTTACTCTTAATTGATTCCTGCTTCTTGGTTGCCTGTTCAATGAAAATTCCTATGGGGGCATATTGGTCACTTATAATTGCGTTCTTCCCACTAGCGTTAATTTTGCTATATACAAATGGGCATAAAAAATTGTATAAAAGAATGCACTTTATGGATCAAAAATTATTCATGAGAAAATACAATAAAATTTACTCTACTGAATCTAAAATTAATGGTACTGCAATATATTTTGCAAGAGGTATTGACCAAATTCCTCCTTATATTGTAAAAGTTATGTTTACAAATAATATTATTTATACAGATAACGTTTTTGTTCAGATTAATAAATCTAATGAATCCGAGGGCATTAATTATCATATATCTCAAATTACAGAAGGGTTAAGACTTTTGGAGATTTCAATGGGATATATGGAAATATTGAATCTTAGAGATATTTTGAAAAATCTGGGTTTAAAAGAAAAAGTAATTTTTTACGGTGTTGAAGAAATAAATACTGAAAGTTTTATTTGGAAAATATTTGCAATTATTAAGAAAATCAGTCCAAACTTTGTAAGTTTCTATGATATGCCTCATAACAAAGTTCATGGTGTTGTAACTAAGATTGAAATTCCTTAATTCGTTGTATCTTAATAATTATTCAATAACCTAGCCCACATGACTTATTTTAAATGTAATCATTAAAGAGTTACAATCTTAATATGGTTTTGAAATAGGGGGCTTATATTTATGGAGCAAAATTTTCTTATATGTAGAGATTTGAGTAGGTACGTGTATCATGATTATATGCCATTGAATATTTCTGGTTGGAAGATATTGAGTCCGGAAGAGTATTCTATTGAAAACTTCAAAGATATAAATGTATTAAAGGTTGGCAATTTTGCTTGTGCTGTTTATAAAAAAGAAAAAGAAATTATTATTTCATATAGAGGAACTGATGGGATAGTTGATATTATTACTGATGCTAATTTTGTAGCTAAAAAGGTCCCATTATCAACTGATATTGCAGTCAAAGTGTATAAAAAAATAAGTGGGATGTTCCCTGACTCTAAAATTTGGGTAACCGGACATTCTCTTGGTGGTGCGTACGCTGAAATTGTTGCTGCTAAAGCGATAAAATTGGGGGTTGAATGTAGAGCGATAACCTTTAATGCTCCTGGATTTGGGTATTTATTATCTGATGAGGATAAGCGAAAATTTAGATCTCAAATGCTCAAATATATTAATAATTATGTTATAATGAATGACTTTGTCGGTAATTTTAGAGAGCACGTTGGAAGTACGTACTACATTCAGCCATATTCATTGAATGTTCCAAATCCCGAAAACATGAGTGAAATGATGACTCCTCATGGGGCAATTACATCTTATGATGAAAAGATTAATGGAGAAATTATATCTTGCCCTGAAGGTTGGAATTCGAAATGTGCATGGGCATTATGGATATATGACGAAAGCCCGGTATCTAAATCTCAACGTGATTTGCAAAGAATTCTTGAGGCTAAGACAAATTATGATTATTTGGTCAAGGCAATAGATATAATTGAGGAATTAAAACAAGAAAATGATTTTGTTTTGTTAAACACTTTTAAATATAGATGTAGAGGGAAAGAGTTTGTAATGGAATCAAACGCTATGGTTACAGCATAAGGTTAAAAATTTCTACACTATATTATGTTTAAAAAAACTATTTTTTTAGTAGATTATTTACATATTTTTTGCATTCTTTTACGTAAATTTCATCGGGAACGAATTTTTTCTCTAATGCTTTGATTGTTTCTGGGGATAATTTCATTTCTGTTGAAATTTCTCTGCCTGCTATTTCTAAGTTTTTTATATAATTAGAAATAATCGGTTCCAATTCGCCCTCTTTGATGCTAAGCAGTGCACCTTCTGTTGCGTATATTTCACCTATAATTTCAGCATTTATATTGCGTGCGTGCCTTTTTAACCAATGCGATATTACTTGAAATTGTGATCTTTCTGGGTATCCACAATTAGAAATCATCATTAATTTCGGAGATTTTTTTGTTGTTAAATGTCGGCTTTCACCATTTTCATCTTTTCCCCAATATGGACTAGCTGTAATCATCATTCGGTCCATAAAAACTTTTAGTCTCCCCGAAATATTATCAATATATAGTGGAGTAGCCAACACTCTAATGTCGGCATCTTCTATGATTGATAGTATTTCTGCCATATCGTCTTTAAGTATGCATTTCCCGGGAGTTTTGAACCAACAAGATTTACAAGCTAGGCAATATTTAATTTCTCTTTCTGCTAAATATATGTTTATGGTTTCAGCCCCAGCTTCTTTCGCTCCTTTTAAAAATGCAGATACCATTATATCTGTATTTCCGCCTTTTCCTCTGTGACTTCCATTAATTGCGACTATTTTCATTAATATCCTCTCGTTTTAATAAACTTATTTTATCATAATTTATACTAATGTGTGTTATTGCTAATCTATGCTATTTATGTAATAACATAGATTGGAAACTAAAATGGAGTATATAAATGTTACGTTGTCAGTCTTGCGGAATGCCTTTGGATGGGGATAATAAAATGTTTGGAACAAATTCAGATGGGACATTGAATAGTGAATTCTGTAAGTATTGCTACAATGATGGAAAATTTACTTCAGATGTTTCATTGGGTGAAATGGTTGAAAAATGTGCTTCTCATCTTATAGAGAATAACCAAGAGATAAGCCAATCTCAGGCAAGAGAAATGATGACAGAGATTCTTCCTACTCTAAAACGTTGGCCTGATGATGAGAATGTAATTAAAAATACTGAAAATATCATTGAGGAGCTTGAAGAAAAATTGCGTAAAGCAATGCAAGATAATGATGCAGAAATTCTAGGAGAGTTGATTTCTGATGAGCTTGTATTTGTTGCCCCTGCTGGTGAAATCATTACAAAACAAATGGATTTACAATGCCATGAATCAGGAACTCAAAAAACGTCAAAATTAACTCCTTCGGAGCAAACGATTAAGATTAATGGTGATAATGCTATAGTAACTGTAAAAATGCATATTACAGGTACTTATGATAACATTGATATTTCTGGATCATATAGATATTTAAGGGTTTGGCAAAATAATAATGGTAAATGGCAAATTATTGCAGGATCAGCG
>Ga0302285_10000921_pt1 | contig 16159 bp, 15 predicted proteins | sample III_Fen_E2_2_FD_200455 | JGI IMG/M metagenome (GOLD analysis project Ga0302285, IMG submission 200455) | Peat permafrost microbial communities from Stordalen Mire near Abisko, Sweden - III_Fen_E2_2 | ecosystem: Environmental > Terrestrial > Soil > Wetlands > Permafrost | place: Sweden: Abisko... | reverse complement strand
GTTGCCACTTCGGCCACATCTACGGCAGTGTTTGCAGCTAGTCCCCGCTGATAAAGTTTGGTGAGTTCGGGGATGGTGAGCGCAGTAACCGAAGGGTTATACTGAGTACCAAATGTTGTTATACACGAAGTTACTACATTCAGGTTTGTCACATTTTGCTCGTGACCGGAGCTGTTTGTTGCTTTCATACTAATAAAGATTTTTTTTGGTTGAACTTTTTTATCCATACTATGTGAACTAACGACATTGTATGTTTAAATTAACGGCAGCAAATATAAAAATATTTCTTTATTCCCAGCAATAGCCAATCTTACTCGTTAAGCTTTTTTATAATCTGAATAATTGCACTTTCGTTGTTGTTATGAGTTGTTTAGAAAGAATCAGCTATAGTCTCATATTCAAATTTGAAGTTAGAAACCTACTGTAAATAGGTTGTTGAGGGGGAACAAGTCTTTTTGGTTACCGATACAAATAAAAACCTTATTGTTCTTTTGTTGCATTCTTGATTTGAACGCATTCACATTATTTAATAGTTGAAAAATGCAAATCAAAATAAATTAAATAAAATGATATTGGTATAAAAAATATTTTCTAAATTTGACGCGGCAAATTTGTAAAACGGTGTAGCAATGAAATTCTTTTTAAGGCGATAGAGTGGTGCGGCTGAGCTGAATTGTCACACTTTTGTCTGAATCAGAATTTACAGAATTGGAGAATTTACAGAATAAGAAAAGATAAATGCTGTGGCTGATAGGTGTGAGTTTTGTGGGGTGCTCTTGCTTTGTGGGTGGTTGTCTGAATCAGAATTTACAGAATTAGAGAATTTACAGAATAAGAAAAAATATAAACCTGCATTTAATTCGCGTCTCAAATTTGGGTTATTGTGATTCAGGCAGTTTATAGAATAAGAAAAAATAAATATCTTGTTAATGCAAAAAGACAAACTAACATTTGATATTATTGGTTGTGCAATGAATGTGCATAATACGCTGGGCAATGGTTTCCAAGAGGTGATTTATCAACGTTGTTTAGCAATAGAATTGAAGCGTGCGGGTATTGAGTTTAAACGAGAAGTGGAGCAAGATATTTTTTATAATGGAGTGAATGTGGGTACGCGCAGAGCTGATTTTGTTGTTGCTAATAAAGTAATTGTAGAATTAAAAGCATTGATAAATTTAGATGCTGTGCATTTAGCACAAGCAAAGAATTATGTTGTTGCCTATAAATTTGAAAAAGGATTGTTGATCAATTTTGGAGCCACAAGCTTGCAGTATAAACTGATATTTAATCCCAATCTTAATTCTGAAAATTCTCAAATTCTGTAAATTCTGATTCAGACAAAAGTACGACAATGAATGCTCCCACAGACCGCCAAATGCGGATAGTATCGGGCGTTAGGAGGCAAGCTAAAAAATAAGGTTTCGAACTATATAAAGAGTAAGATAAAAATGAAAAGCAAGATAATAAATTTTTTAATCTACTGTGGACTTTTGATTTGTTTAGTAAGCTGCTCCTCAATTATGAGCATTGAAACCAACTCTCAAGCAAATAAAAACAACGTTGTACAAGACGATGAGAATCGTATTGTAGGCGATGTAAAAGTCAACATGGAATGTACTTTATTATCTATTCAAACAAGTGCTTCTGAAAATTTGTCTTTTCCAATAAAAAACAAAAATTCGACCTTGAAAATTTCAAATTATGGAAAATTTAGTGGTTCTGCAATTCGTAATAGTTTCTTTGGAAAGTATACGAAAAGAGGGAATAATATAAACTTTGGAAATATCTCGGCTACACAAGTAAATTGTATAGAATGTAATGACATTGAGAATTTAATAATAAGCAAATTAAGCGAGGTTAATAATTTCGTCATTGACAACAAGCAATTATTGCTAAAAAGAGACTCGGAGGTTTTAATGATATATCGTATTCATTGATGAAAACGAAACAATTGAAATGAAACGCCTTGCTCGAACCCACGCACTCTATGTTCATTGGCTGGCTGACGTGCATGTAGCGGTCTTTGCTCCCGCATTCAACTTGTCGTTTCACGAAAGCGAATGCTCCATTAAACCGACAAATGCCGATATTATCGTTAGGGGTAAGTTTATAAAAAAAACAAGAACAAACTAAAATGGATCAAACAGACGAATTAGTTGAAAGAATATCCCAAATTGAAAATGGATTTAAACATATTTATTCTGAAGCGGAGAATATAATTTCGATTTACACGAATGAAGAAAGTTTTAAAATTGCCGAACAGTTATATAGTTATGATGCTTATCAGGCACGAATGCTTGCAACTGTCATATTCGGACATTTAGCACAGAAAAATAAAGATGCTTACGACTTTCTAAAATCACGAATAAGTTTTGATACAAATTGGCGAGTACAAGAAATGCTAGCAACTGCGTTTGACTTGTTTTGCAAGTATACTGGATATGAAAATTCGATACCTGTTATAACTGAATGGCTGAATGACAATAATCCGAATATTTGTCGGGCAGTGACAGAAGGATTACGCTTTTGGACAAAACGACCATATTTTAAAGACAACCCAAAATTAGCAATTGAATTAATAAGCAGACATAAAAACCATGAGAGCGAATTTGTAAGAAAATCAGTTGGGAATGCGCTTAAAGACATTAGCCGAAAGTACAAACTATTGATAGAAGATGAATTGTCAACATGGGATTTAACGAACGCAAGAATACTACTTACTTATAAATACGCGACAAAGCATTTAAATAAACCAACAAAGAAAAACGAAGAAACAAAATGAAAAATTACGACAATTTATTTTTGCCAGCAGAGAATCTTGAAGAAAGTAAGAAGTTTTACGCTGATGTACTTGGACTACCTATCAAATTTGAATTCGCCAACCACGGTATGGTTGCATTTAAAGTTGGAAACGAAGAACCTGCCATTATTTTGAAAGACAAAAATAAATTTCCAAACGCAAAACCAACAATATGGATAGAAGTTGAAGACGTAAGAAGTCTATATAACGAATTAAAAAGCAAAGATGTACAATTCATATCTGAACCGTTTAAAATTCGGACAGGTTGGGCGGTAGAATTTACTGACCCAACAGGAAACCAACTTGGATTTGCTGACTATATCAACGACTAACACGACAAAAACCAGCTCCTAACACACGCCTCGTATGTTCATTGGCTGGCTGACGTGCAATTAGCTGGTTTTGCTCCCGCATTCACCTTGTCGTTCCACGACAGCGAATGCTCCCGCATACCGCCAAATGCCCATAGCCTCGGTCGTTAGGCGGCATTATAAAAAAAATAAACAGAGGCTAATAATGACAGCCAGTTTGAGCAAATTCGAATCAAAATGACAGTTTAACTTTAAAAAAAATGATATGAATAAAAAAACAAAATTACTGTTGATTTTAGCTATAAGCTCATTCAACATCTGGGCAATTTCTAGAGATGAGATTTTAAATAAAGTGATTTCAAATCTTAATCAGATTAAAACCGTAGAGTACACATTGGACTTTCATCAGTGTTTCGAAGCACAAGGGGCTAACCTGCGAGATACGGCTACATGTTATTTCGACTTTTCAAGTTCCGATTCAATAATAGGTTCTAAATATATATTTTCTTCCCCAAAAATCGATGTTGCTTTTGATGGTGAACTCATATATCTGTCTGAGAATGCAAATAAACGGATTTTATATTGCAATAAGCCAACAAATTATTTTGTTACAGCACAGTTGTTTATGCAAAATTCAATCTTTGTTATACGAAAAATACTTCCCGAATTAGTTTCAGATTCAACGACAACAATCACAAGGTTGAATGATACTATTTTGGATAAATCGGCATGTTATAAGTTTGAAATAGTTTTAAAAGATAAGTTTATAAATTTAGGTGGTGTTCTTACACTTGCAAAGGGAGTCATTACAAATCATATATTATTAATTAGCAAGGATAACTATATGCCGAAACAATTTAGTTCATTTTTTCCAAATAATTCAGGTTTTACTCAAGCAACAATTAGTAATATTAAGATACCAGCATTTAAAGCTGACAGTTTATGGAATTATGATTGGCTACCAGCGGAGTATTTACGAATAAGTTTAGAAGACTTTGAAAAAAGTACCCGAACTAGTGTTATTCAGCAAGTCGGCAAACAAGCCCCAGATTGGACTCTTCCAATGATAAAGGGTGATTCAATTAAGTTGTCTTCACAAAAAGATAATCTTATATTATTGGATTTTTGGTATCAAGGTTGTGGTGCCTGTGTAAAAGCTGTTCCAGACATAAATGAAATTCAAAAAGAATTTGCAGGAAAAGGTTTGAAAGTATATGGAATTGAGTTTGTCAAGTCAAATGATAAGGGATTGACTGAATATATTGATAAAAACAAAATTGAATACCCAACCCTCTATTTAGGAAACAAGGTTGCAAGCGATTACGGCGTGAGTGCTGCACCGACTTTCTTTTTGATAAATAATCAGCGGAAAATTATCTATGCAAGTGCTGGCCTGAACAAAATAGATTTACTAAAGGCAATAAAGGACAATATTAAATAATTTGCAAACATACGATGAAAAGAGAAATAACGACCGCCTAACACACGCCTATGTTCATTGGCTGGCTGACGTGCATTCCGGCAGTTTTGCTCCCGCATTCACTTTGTCGTTTCACGACAGCGAACGCTCACGCAAACCGCCAAATGCCCATATCCTCGGTCGTTAGGGGCAGTTTTAGAAAATAAAATTGCGTATTTGCGGAGAACAAAAAGTAATAAAATAAATCAACAAGGAGATGAAAATGTATAAATCGCTTCTCAAACGGTCAACCTCAATTCTAATTTACAGCTTGTGTTTAGTTTTCAGCTCATGCTCACATCCAAAGGAAAGTAAAATAAAATTCGATGGTGAATGGATGTTAGAAGCAAAACGAATTAACGTATCACAAACAGATTTAGGCTTATATTGCATAAGTGATACATTATACTCAATAGCTGAAGATGCATGTTTAGAGACTTTAGGAAAATTTCAAATTCATAATGACACTATGATTATTAAAAATTATGACAGAAGAATACGAGATTTAAAATATATCATAACAAAACACACGAATGATAGTCTGATTCTACTTGTCAATGGAAGAAAAAGAGAATATCACAGTCGACGCCTTGATTATAATGACAAACTTCACTATAGTAGAATTACAATTACAATAGGTTCTTACTCTCCAGTTATCGTAAAACTTGACAGTTCAGGTAATATTCAAACAGAGAAAAGAATGGACAAAACAAAGCTTATCAAGAAAACTTTTAAATTGAATTCTGAAGAATTAAATATGATTGATAGTTTGTTTAAATTGTCATGTCTTGATATAACTAACACGGAAGACTGGTCATCTGGATACGATGGTTGGAGAAAGAGCATGAAGTTCGAATACAATAATAAAATCAGGACTATCAAAACAAATGGTTTTACAATGCCATATCGAATTAACCCGATTTTTTATCGTATAACAAAAGCAGTGGCGGAGAGAAAGGCAATCTAATTGAAAAAAATTGCCCCTAACACACGCCTATGTCCATTGGCTGGTTGACGTGCATTCCGGCGGCTTTGCTCCCGCATTCACTTTGTCGTTGGGTGGGAGTGAAGGCTTACGAAAAGAGACAAACGCGCATAGTTTCGGTCGTTAGTGGCCAATAGTAGAAAAAAAGAATATGAGTAATTTGCTAATCTTTATAATGAAGTTGTTTAAAGTCCAAAATTAGTTGAAAATATGCAGCTATATATTTGATTATGTGATAAATAAATATTATCTTTATAGAAAACAATCATATATGGTAAGCGGTAAATTAATAAAAAAGAGATATGTTCTCATTTGGCATTTGGTAATTCATGGCATAATACAAAAGTAAAATTATATCAAGTAGTTCAAGCCATTCTGCATCGTTTGAAAACTGGTTGTCAGTGGAGAGAATTACCAATGAAACAATTCTTCAGAACAAAATACAGTTGGAACAGTGTTTATTTTCATTTTCAGAAATGGTGCAAAAATGGCAGTTGGCAAAAACTTTGGCAAATGCTATTAGTCAAGTTTAAATCAGTATTGGACTTATCAACTATTCAGTTAGATGGCACTCACACTCCTGTAAAAAGAGGTGGAGAAGCAGTCGAATACCAAGGCAGAAAGAAGTGCAAAACAAGCAATATGCTTATTCTTGTTGACAACAATGGCATTCCAATTGCACTCAGTGAGCCAATAGATGGGAATCACAATGATTCCTTTGAGCTTGTTGCTAACTTTGAAAATATGATAAGCCCACTAAGGAGCAGCAACATATGTCTTGATGGGTTATTCCTAAATGCAGATTCCGGTTTTGATACAGATGAATTTAGAGAATGTTGCTATAAAAACGATATTATCGACAATATCAAACACAATAAAAGAAATGGAAAGAATGACGCTTCACTCTTTGATGATGAACTTTATAAAAATCGATTTGTAATCGAAAGAACCAATGCTTGGCTAGATGGTTTTAAAGCAATTTTAGTACGTTTTGAAACCAAAAGTTTACATTGGAAATGCCTGAATATTATCGCTTTTTCTATCATTTTACTAAGACAACTTTAAACTACTTCAATGACATTTTTACTGACATTGACTTACTGTAATAACAAAAAGAGTTAAGATTCATAGCCTTTGACAACGATAATGGACAGCGTTAAACTTGTTGACTAGTCGACTGAATTTCTTGGCTTATTTAAAACAATCAATCCGATTGGACTTTATATTTATCATCCGACATGGGACAAAAATGAAATTTGAATAAAACGATGTTTGAAGTAAATATACGCCTTGTATGCATTTAATATCAGAGAAACATGGTTGAACAGAAAACTATACGATTAGTTAAAAAGCAAGAACTAATGAAAAAGAATTTATTTTGCATAATGGTGGTAGTTGTAATTTTCACATCAGCTTGTAAGAGTGCTGATATCAACGACATTCCAAAAAGAATTACAATGGAAACAGTAAAATCCGTTGTTCAAATATCTCTAGCGGGCTCTGGCACAGTGTCTATTGATTGGGGCGACAATTCAAAGATCGAAACACATGATCTTTTAAGTTTTGTTGATATCGAAGATTGGAACAATCATTATTTTGATAAGTATGGATTTAGTCATCATTATTCGAGTACTTCTTCTCATACCATAACTATATCAAGCGATAACATAACACATATAGATTGTTATAACAATCTATTAACGACTTTGAATATAAGTAATAATCCTACGCTAAAGTTTTTGGTTTGTTATGCAAACCAATTAACGAGTTTGGATGTTCACAATGCCACTAATCTAACAGATCTGGTTTGTGGCTACAATAACTTAGCAACAATAAAAATTGGCGGTAATACAAAATTAAAAACTTTGGCTTGTTATCGTAACCAATTAACAAATTTGGATGTTAGTAGTAATACCGCACTTGAATTTATTAATTGCAAAGGTAATCAATTGACGTATCTTGACCTTAGTAAAAATACAGTACTAAATGCCTTGAGTTGTCAAGAAAATAATTTTACTACTAAAGCTTTAACCGCTTTGCTCAATACGTTACACAATAATACTATTACTGGAATTGACAAAATGGTATCAATAGGCAATAATCCAGGAACAAATAGTTTCACCAATGGTACTGTAATTAATGGATGGTTAATAGATGTTTATTTGTAAAATAAAATTAAATATAGAACAATATGTCAATAACTAATGAACAAGAATTAATTGGAATTAAAAAAGCAAGTGAAGCAGTTGCCTATACACTCAAAGAAATGAGAAACTATGTAAAGCCCGGCATGACAACCAAACAGCTGGACGAGTTTGGAGGACGGCTGTTGAAGGAGTTTGGCGCAAAATCAGCACCTTATGTAAGCTATGGCTTTCCGGGTTGGACCTGCATAAGTGTCAATAATGAGTTTTGCCATGGTATACCGTCTGACAGTAGAATATTACAAGAAGGCGATTTGGTAAACATAGATGTTTCTGCAGAGCTAAATGGATTTTTTTCGGATAACGGTGGCTCTTTTGTATTGGGGAGTGATAAACACCAATATCAGGATCTCGTTAATGCATCTAAAGATATTCTGTATAAAGCCATTCACAATATAAAAGGTGGAGTACGTATTTCGGATATAGGGCTTTTGATAGAAACAGAAGTCAAAAAACGAGGCTACAAAGTAATCAAAAACCTGACCGGACATGGTGTAGGAAGAAAACTTCATGAAGCACCGGATGAAATACCTAATTTTCGGGACAAACAGAATACCGCTCGATTTCGTAAGAACTCAGTTGTTGCTGTCGAAACTTTTATTTCAACAACTTCAACCTATGCTGAGACTTTTGGAAATGATGATTGGACTATGGTCGGGAATAAAGGTGGGTTTATGGCTTAGCACGAACATACAATTATTGTAACGGATGGAAAGCCAATTGTGCTCACTGAAATGAACGAAATCTGGAATTAAACAATTTCGACATTCACTTTGCCACACAATTGGCTAAATCAAAAAATCCGGAATCCCGGAATTTTAAAAATAAAAATAGGGTGTTCTAAATCAGAGAACACCCTATTTATTTTTAATTCAAGCCATATATCTACGAAGATTGAACCCGATAATTTATAGTTGAGCGACACGGATATTGTGTGGAATTTGCTGCTTCGGGTTCTTTGTTTTATCGTTTTATTAATAATACTCTGTCTGATTCCGCAACAGTGGACAGTTCAAACACTTCTATTTACAGTTCATCCCTAAAAAATGACAGTTTATTCGACGCCCGAAAGTTTTGATGCTTTAACCATATATCTTTGCATCGTCAAGAACAAATGACAACATTAATAATTAATAAACGATTTAAAAATTAAGGTTATGAAAAAAATTATTTTATCATTGGCATTGGTAACCGGATTAGGAACAATGCACAACACATTTGGACAGACTACTTTCGGTGTAAAAGCAGAAGCTAATTTGTCGAACTTAGTGGTTTCAAAGATGGCAGATACTAATAGTAAGCTGGGTTTTGGAGCTAATGTTGGTGGATTTGCAAATATTGAAATTAGTAAAATGTTTGCCGTACAACCAGAAGTTATGTTCCTATTGGAAAACTCGAAAGTCGAAACAAGTGGTGTGAAAAACAACATTCGCACCTGGGGCGTTCAAGTTCCGGTTTATGCTATGTTACAGCTTCCATCTACGAATACCGGAAGAGCTTATGTGGGTGTCGGTCCTTATGCTGGTTTAGGCTTTAATGCTAAGAACACAACAGCGGATGTAGACTTGTATGACAAAAATGGAGCTGATAAGGCATATTTGAAACGTTTCGATCTGGGCCTTGCTGCAACCGCAGGTTATGAATTTTCTAACAGAATACAGATCAATGCAAGTTACAAGCACGGTCTTTTGGATCAGCTAGATGCAGACAGCAAGAATTCTACCTTCACTAATCAGATGATTACACTGGGATTAGGTTATAGGTTCTGATCAATAAAGAAGAAACTTTTGAGACAACCTCTTTTTAGAAAAACTATCAAGTACTGAAACAAACAAAGAGTCTAAATCGGGGTACATTGAATTTATACAATACTAAAGTGCAGCAATTATTGCTGCACTTTAAGTGTATATATATTTATTCATTATTGTTCGGTAAAGAACAGTAGATTCTTCACTTCGTTCAGAATGACAGATTATTACATCCTCTTTGTAAAGGATGGGGTAGGTTGGCGGCGTAGCCGCCAACCTACCCCATCCCCAAACATAAAGCATTGATTGTCATTTCGAACGAAGTGAGAAATCTCTCACAAAGTTCCATATATAAAGTTTACTGGACAACAATAATATTTATTGTATATTTGTCTTGTATTTCGAATTCAATTTGGATGCACATTCTGTAGATAAGAATTAAATGAAATATTTCAACTTTCAAAAGGCAATCTGAAAAGCAAATAGCTATGCAAAAAAATTATATGACAACTCGCTCTGCAATTGTACTTTCATTGGGAATGAATCTTGTTTTACTGTTGCCTTTTCTGATGATGCTCTTTTTTGGAAATTTCGTTGTTTTCGGATATGACCCTGTGATCCCTACAATCGATTCGCTAAACTCAACAATGATAATGTTTAGCTTTATCGAGTATTTCACGTTCTTATTTTTGATGTTTAAGTTCAATTTTAATATTTTAAATAGAAATATTAGTGTAAAAAAAAGGACTGTGACATTAATTCTGGGTACTATATTGGGCACGTTAATTTTCACTCTCCTTTTACTGATATCTCGATTTGCGCGATATCATGTGCTGGGGCATGTTTCATTACTATCATCACCTGTTTTGCTGGCAACTTTCATATTTAATTCTCTTTTTGCCCTGTTTGTAATTTTTATTTCCCAAATAATTTATCTTTCTCAAAAGCAACAGCAGTTTGTTTCACAATACGAGGCACTTGAAACTGAAAATATCCGAATTCGATACGAAGCTCTGAAAAATCAGGTTAATCCACACTTTTTCTTTAATGCTTTAAGTATTCTCGATTCTTTAGTCGCTATTGACCAGCAAAAAGCGCAGAAGTTCATACAAAAATTTTCATTAATATTTAGATATATACTACACAATAAAGATGTGGTAACTCTCAAAGATGAACTTGATTTTATCTATAATTATTCTGATCTGATGAAAATACGTTATGCAGATGGTCTAAAAATTGATTTTAGCATAGATGATAAATATGGAAGTTATCTTGTTGTCTCGTTAGGATTGCAGACATTGGTGGAAAATGCTATAAAGCATAATATTATTTCAAAACAAAAGCCATTGCTAATAACTATTCAAACTACTAATGATGGGATGCTGGTAATCAGTAATAATTATCAACCCAAAGATATGTCTCAGCCATGTTCTGGCATTGGTCTTAAAAACTTGTATGAAATGTATTTGCTTAAATGGGGGAAGGGAATACTTATTGAGAATACTGAAACTGATTTTAGTGTAAGTTTACCATTGATTAGATTTTAAAATGTTTATTGTATGAAGATTCTTATTGTTGAAGATGAACAGTTGACAGCTTTAAAGCTAGAAACGCTATTGCGTGAGCTAATTTCAACCATTGAGATAGTTGGAGTTCTACAGTCGGTGAGCGAAAGCATCGATTGGTTTAATCAAAACGCTATGCCGGATATGGTTTTTATGGATATACAGTTAGCTGATGGTTTGTCATTTTCGATATTCGACAAAATTGATATTACCTGTCCGATTATTTTTACGACTGCTTATGACGAATATGCTCTTAAGGCTTTTGAAGTGAATAGTATTGATTACCTTTTAAAGCCGGTGAGTAAAACTGCCATAAAAAGATCAATGGATAAAATAGAAAAGCTTTCTACATCACAACATTCTTTGGAAAAGGCACAACTTATTCAGAAAGTAGCTGATATGATCATGCAGCAAGGCTCAATAACATACAAATCTTCGCTTTTAGTATCAGTAAAGGATAAACTCATTCCTCTACTGGTAAAAGATATGGCCTATATTTATTTTGAGGATAGAAATTCAGCTATAATAAATTTTGATGGTACCAAAAATATAACCAATTTCTCTCTCGATGATCTAATGAAACAGCTTGATCCTTCTCTTTTCTTTCGGGCTAATCGACAATTTATTGTGTCCAGACCTGCTATAAAAGACATAACATTATGGTTTGGTAACCGGGTAGTGATTAATCTGCGTGTGGAAGTACCTGAGCGCATAATCGTAAGCCGCACCAATGTTACTGAACTGAAAAATTGGATTACTGAATAACTGTTTTACCATATTTCTTTGTCGACAGGCTTTTCCCGCACTTTTTAGAAAAATAATATGCTTAGCACACCCAAATATTTTGGGACTCTGTCGCTCTAAAAGTTGCGGCGCACCGACATGTTGTTTCTCGGATGCATTTGATAACCAAGACGTATTATTAAGTTGATTATGCTTTTCCATTTATTGCTTATCCCGAACTCCGGTTTGTAATAAAATTCAAGTATTGTTACTGATAATATTAATTGCGCCGAACTCGCAAGCTTGCTTGCATTTTAAGCACCCTGCACATTTTTCGGGATCAGATATAATCACTTGTTCATGTACAAGGGTATTGCCAATGAATAAAAACGATTTATCAATTACATCGTTAGGACAAGCTTCTGTACATTCCCAACAGGCTGTGCAGTTGTAGCTATCCAACCGGATAAATGCAGTACAAGTGTTTTCTTGATTTTTTAATGATGTTTCCATAATTTCATATAGTTGTTTCTAAGAGGCTCCCTACTGGACACACCATTGGAGATCCTTTATTATAAAAGAAACTCACTGTTGCAACTCTGGTAGGAGCTAATTGTTTATCAGATTTTGTAAAGTACTTCCCGGACTGGAAGGGTGTGTTAATATGGTCAAAATAGACCGTATCAGAATGGGCGGGAATCCTTATTTTTATATCATTTGAAGTCGATTGATACCTTTCTTTTATAATTAACGTGAGTTCGACTTTCCATTTTTTTCTATCGAACTCACGTTAGTTATTTATAGCAACTGATCAATTTATATTGACGAAGTTCACACATTTAATATAGCGGTTTCAATTTTCAAACACAAATTTGTGCTACATTCTCTTGGGATTAGCTTCGAGATCTAAGCATTCTGTGACCCCTGAGTGGAAATTTTAGTTCGTAATATTATCGTTTAAACAGTATTTATAAATTGAATATTCCTATTATTTCAGCTACTTGTTATACAATTCCTTTCTTCGAATTGCGTACAAAGTTGATAATATTGCGTATCTCGTCGCTTATCGGCACTTCTTCTTCTACACGCATGGCAGCATCGATTAGGCTTACATTACCATGGTATATTAATTCGTACGCATGGGCAATATGTTGGATTATTTTTTCTGGAAACTTGTGGTATTCCAGTAACTTCACATTTACACCATAATAGCTGGTGGGGTTGGTCGATGTAACGATATACGGAGGTACGTCCTTCCTAAATCTGCAGCCCCCTCTCACCATACTCCAGCTACCCACATGGGTGTCCTGAAACATGCTTACTATGGAGCTAAATATTACATGCGACTCGATAATACAGTTGCCTGCAACAATTGATTTAAGACCTAACACGCAATGGTCGCCCACACGTACATCGTGACAGATGTGTACGCCTTCCATCAACGAGTTATCGTTACCGATTACTGTTTTCCCTTCCGGGTTCGAAGAACGGCTTATAACCACGTTTTCGCGAAACACATTGTTGTTACCTATCTCCAGAATGGTATCTCCACCGAGATAATTGAAATCTTGCGGAGCAGAACCAAGCACGCTGTTCTGATATACTTCGTTGCCCATGCCCATGCGCGTGCCACTTAAAACACTTGCATAAGGCATTATCGTACAATTATTACCTATTTCTACATTCTTATCAATATAAGCAAAAGGGTGAATGGTAACTCCATCTCCTATTTTTGCTTCGGGACTGACAAAAGCCAACGGGCTGATTATATTCATGTTTATATTGTTTAAAGTTGTTTGTTATCTTCCGCCACCCAATGCCTGATACAGGTTGATGACAGCCTGAATCCGTTGGAAACTATCAGCTACGTCCGATAGGCTGGCGCTTAATAAGGATTGTTGAGCTGTAAGCACTTCCAGATAAGTAGACGATCCGTATTTCATCAGTTGTTGGGTCTTATCCACCGAACTGTTTAAAGACTCAATCTGTTGTTTGCGCTGAATGCATTTCTCCCCTGCTACCTGATATTGGTACAGAGCATTACTTACTTCGCTACCTGCACTAAGTATGCTTTGTTGAAAAGCAAGCAAAGCTGCTTGTTGTTCTGCCTTGGCTATTTTTAATCTTGCCGCGTTAGCTCCTCTGGCAAACAAGGGCTGTGTAAGTGATCCTACAGCCGACAACAAAAATTTACCCGGATTGACAATAACGCTTCCGGCGCTGTTAGTCCATCCGGCCGATCCGCTCAACGTAATCTGAGGATAAAAGGCCGAGCGTGCCTGATTGGTACTGTAATAAGCACTAGCCAGTGTCATTTCAGCTTGTTTTACATCCGGCCGATTTGAAAGCATCTGCAAAGGGATACCTACTGATAATTTTTCGGGCATCCGTTGGTCGGCAAGCGTGCCGCGCTGAATCTGTTGTGGACTCTGTGCCAGCAATAGAGACAAGGTGTTTTCCGTTTCGCGAATCTGACGACGCAAATCGGGCAAAGTAGCATTTACTTGGTAATAGGTAGCTTCGCTTTGCGATACACCGGCCTCGTTTGTCATACCGGCTTTTTTCATTGCTTTCATTGCTTCAACATTCTCGCCCCACATTTTCGCAGTTTTTTCGGTAATATCCAACTGTTTGTCCAGCATCAGCAAGGTATAATAACAGTTAGCAATATTAGCAATAACCTGTGTCTGCACAGCCTGACGGTATGCTTCGCTTTGCAAAAGAGAGCTTTTAGCCCCGCGTTTAGCATTTAGTAATCCTCCAAATGCGTCAACTTGCCAACTTGCAGTTACCGGAAGCGAATAAGTTTCGGCCGTAACGCCACTAAAACGAGCAACGGTTCCTTGTGGTGCAAGCGCAAATGATGGCGCAAAAGCCAGTTTTGCAGCCAGTAAACTTGCTTTAGCCTCATCTACACGAAGCATAGCTGTTTGCAAATTTACATTATGCGAAAGTCCCTGTTCTATCAAAGCCTGAAGCTTTGGATCACGGAACACTTCTTTCCATGGCAAATTACCCATATTGGTACTATCGGAAGCCAGCGTGTCTTTTACAGACACCGTGTCGCGGTACATTCCTGAGGTGGCTACCTTCGGTCTTTTGTACGATTTATAAATGTGGCAACTGCTCAATAAAGCAGCAACACACATTATTAGTATTATTTGTTTTTTCATTCCGATTAATCTTTATCAATTTTAGTATACTGCTCTAGTTCAGGTATAACCTCGCTTACATCCATGCCTGTTTTCTCAATAGGCTTAATCTTTTCCTGTAGATATTCAAACACTACAAATAAGCCCGGCACTACGAATATCTGGCAAGCTACACCGATCAACATACCACCGATAGCGCCACCTCCCAATGTTCTGTTACCATTAGCACCAACTCCGTTGGCAAACATCATTGGCAACAAACCGATAATCATAGCTAATGACGTCATCAGGATAGGGCGTAAACGGGCTGTTGCGCCTAATACTGCTGACCAGGTAATACTCATTCCCGAATGTCGTCTTTGAAGGGCAAACTCGGTAATCAGAATTGCATTTTTAGCTAACAATCCAATTAGCATAATCAAGGATATCTGGAGGTAGATATTGTTTCCCAGTCCCATAAACTGAGCAAAGATAAACGTACCTGCCAGTCCGAAAGGAATGGAAAGAATAACTACTAAAGGAAGTACATAACTTTCATATTGTGCACTGAGTAGCAAATAAACGAACACAAGACACAGAGCAAATACAATAGCAGTTGTATTACCTCCTCCTGTGCTTTCCTCTTCGCGGGTCATACCCGAAAACTCATAACCATAGCCGGAAGGCAGCGTTTGTGCTGCAACTTCTTTAATGGCCTTAATGGCCTGACCGGAAGTATAACCCGGAGCGGGAGATCCATTAACTGACATTGACGTAAACATATTAAAACGATTGATGGCATCAGGCCCGTAAACCTTTTTGATAGTCATAAATTGAGTAATAGGAGCCATCTCTGTTCCATTGCGTACATAAACACTATTCAATGTTTCCGGAGAAATTCTATATTTAGCATCGGCTTGTACGTAAACCCTGTAAAGCTTTCCAAACCGGTTAAAGTTGGAAACATACATACCTCCGTAATAGCCCTGCAAAGTTTCCAGAATTGTATTCGGACTGATGCCGACCTGTTTACATTTTGCAGCATCCACGTCAATCTGATATTGTGGAAAGTGTGGATTAAAGAAGGTCATAGCTCTTGCTATTTCCGGACGTTGATTGAGTTTACCCAAAAATGCCATTGATGCCTCATTAAAGTTATCGAGGCTACCGCCTGTTTTGTCCTGCAGATTCATTTCAAAACCATTACTCATACTATAACCCGGAATCATGGGA
>Ga0302285_10000919_pt1 | contig 16175 bp, 7 predicted proteins | sample III_Fen_E2_2_FD_200455 | JGI IMG/M metagenome (GOLD analysis project Ga0302285, IMG submission 200455) | Peat permafrost microbial communities from Stordalen Mire near Abisko, Sweden - III_Fen_E2_2 | ecosystem: Environmental > Terrestrial > Soil > Wetlands > Permafrost | place: Sweden: Abisko... | reverse complement strand
CCATTACCATTTTAATTATTAAGATTAGATCACTTACATAATTTTTCATTATTTGTTCCTTTATTGTTAATAGCTTAAAATCTTGTTCTTTTGGTTCTGATGGTGCTTGTATGGGTGTGTGAGTTTATCTTTTAACTTGTAAAATTTGTTAATTTCTCACCAGCAAAGAAGAGAATGAATGACATATAGGAGCTTGATATTTCAAACTAAGCATTGATCAGAATCAATCAAATTAATTCACTTTATTATTCACATTTCTATGGGAGGGGAGAAACAACTTCTAAATAGTGCTTTTCAACTTAGAATTAAAAATATTGATAAGATTTATTTGTTCTTAGCATATGCTTTCAACAGATTTGAAAGAAAAGACAAATATCTTTTTGAAGATTTCTTAGGGAATTACATTTCTAATTTGGTTTCAGTTTCATCAAATAAACTTAAAAATAGTGGTTTTTCCTGATTCTTTATTGGATTGTACTCCATTTGAAAATCAGCATTGTCGGGGCCTGTCTCTTGAAAAAAGATTCAAGAAGAGAAATCAACGATTTTGAAATCCCCCAGAAGAGATTGGTTTGTTATGATTTGGTTAGTTTATATCTTTGCGATAATGAATATCTGTGAAACAAGGGTTGTCTGAAACAACCAAAGCATTGGCAATGTTTTCTGGGAAGAATCAGCTTAATTAGCTTCTAACAGATGAAATTTATCAGATTTTTGAAGGAACTTATTTATGTTTTTTAAATATTTTCTGGGTTTTTAGATGTTTCAGAAGATTCTATGATTGATTTGGACTAGAAAGTATTTTCGATCTGACTTGATCTTGTAGTTAATGACTTAAAACTTTTAAATTAAAGTATCCTAGTTAAAATGCTCCAAGTTTAAAGTGACTTTCTTCAAAATCTCTAGTTACAACTACTTGTAATGTTATCCTCTGCTAGCAACATTTCATCCAATTTCAACTGAAATGATCAAGGAAGTAAACAAAATTAATTATCTGAAATATTTCAACTAATAATTCAACTATTCGTAATACGAGCTACTTGGTTCTTAAATTTTTCTATTCCTCACAGTTTTCTTTAGTGATCTTTAACATAAGAATAACATCAGAGAATTATTTTCAAGATAACTCCAGAATAACTACTGCGCACTTAGTTGCTGGAAATATTATTTAATATTTACTTTTCAGATTATCCTTCGAATCAGTTAAAATGATCCTTCCCTAGCTAGATCTCTTGCTTCATCTTCTTCTCTATTAACTCTCTTAACTAATCCTCGATTTCCACATTCTTCAGCTAAGTTCGTTTGCTATTTATTAAATTCTTCAAAATCCCTGATGAGATCAATCGCTTAGCTGGCGCTGCTGAATTTAAAATGATCTATCACAGACTAAATGCTAGCTTAATTCTGAAGCATGTGTTGGAGAGTTAAAATTGAAGAGTTTTATGGTTTTGTTTCAATTTATTTGATGATTTCCTAGTACTTCTGATCACAAAATGAAGATCATCTTCTCCTCAGGCAATAACTATCTTAATTGATTTGATTTGAAAAGATCATTTTACAAGAACTTCGATGACTCTAACTGATTGAATTAATTTTAATGGAACTGTCTTGCAGAGTCCACTCGAAATATTTGGTAACTTTCAAGATAGATTCTTTTTTTTGAAGAAGAAATATTGCTTTGAATTATCAACAAAATGTTATCATTATCCAGTGAATTAAATGAGCAGTCATATCCTGGCTCAATTCCATTAGAACGTTCAGTGTATTTCTCAAGTGATTCTTCTTTTTCTTTCTTAATTGGATAGTTATTATTAAAATTCGTGGAGGGTGATTTATTAAATTTCCTTATTATTAAGATTCAGTAAAGTTTCCCATGCAGTATGTATCCCCCACAAAAAAGCGGGAAAGATATTTCTTATTATTAATTTGGATTCAAAAAGAAATTCTGCGAAAAAGATTATTAATTGTGAAATTTTTGTTAATTGGGTTTTTGAGCTCTTTTAATTAGATTTTTCTTTCCCCACTCAATGGCTATTATTCACCCACCTTATGGATCTTTGCGGACTCACCCCAATTTAATAAACAATAATCCGCAATTTTTTCATCAATCAACTCCCTTGTTTTCTCATGGGTTTTTTTAACTGAAATATATTGATTGTGATTCATCATTCCCAAATGTATGCAATTTAAATATTATGAATTTTCAACCATTTTATAATACAAAATAGCACTTTTTCTTAACTTAATTGCTTTTTTGTTCAGAGTCCTTTGTTGAAAGTCACATTCTCTATTTTCTTGCCTGATTTAGATAGTAAATTCTAGAATTAAGGCTCCAATTTGCTGATATGGCATTTAGTGTTTTGTTCGAATAATGAGAATCCTACTGTACCTCCAACCCACAATCCCAATGCAGATAAACCTAAAATCAAAAGATCAATGAAAGAAACATATTAATTAGATCTTTTCTGCTTTCTAAGTAAATTAGCAAACAGATAAAATAATAAAAAGCTAATTTGTTTACCTATTTTAAGAGCATTTCCTGCTGCGGTGCTTTTAGGGAAATATCCAACTTACTTGAGGAAGTTAATACCTCCAATTGGGATCAAGAATACAGGGATAGGGATGACTACTCTGCTCACTGCAGTCTACCAGAATGCCATTTTAGCTTTTATTAAAGCAAAATAACAACCAAAATGAATTAGGGAACTTGTATGCTAAGTAAATGAAAGGTATTTAATAAATATTGCTAAATTACCAGCTGTAAGTGAGTTAGCTCCAAGAGATTCACCAGATTCGATATCAAATACTTCAATTCCTTTTCTATTTTGTATAAAAAATAAGCCAAAATTTAGCTTATTATTTTGAAGGATGAATTGGGAAAAAAAACAATGAAATTCTTACTAAAAATCTTGATATCTTGAAAATGCAAGGTTACAGACATTAGCTATCGCTACTCCACAATATGGAGAGATACTCAAGAGTACACTCTACAATGGCTTGTAGGTGATCTTTCTTGATAAAGCAGCTGTTCCAAGACTGCCAACAATGGATGCAGTGACTGCTCCAGTGAAAGAGACTAAAAATGCAAAAATGCAAAAAAATAAATAATTAAGAGTCAGAAAGTATTGCTCTAATGGGTTGATTAAAGATTTGAATGACTGGTTTAATTTCATCAGAAATTTTGCGTTTTTTATCAAAAAATTAACAGGAATGTGGGGGAGGGGGGAAATTAATAATACAATCAAAAATGCGCCAATTCTTAATTTTCAAATATCCTTTTACTTGCTAATTCCGCGGTATTATAGACATTAGAGACATTCCTATTGAAGTAGTTAAAGCAGAAATTAAATGTCTAATTGCCAGATTAGCTGAGGATCTAATTTATGGGCTAGATAAAAATAAATTTACAGAGAAATAAAATTTAGAAAAACTTTTAAAGCGTAAACGAGTTTGTTTTAGCAGTAAAACATTTTACAGTAGGTGGGAGACACGCAAGAGCAAAGCTGATTGGAGTGTTAGCTAGCACAAACGCGCTTGTTCTAAAAGGATAAGGAATGACTTCACCTGTCTGAGGATGGATCTGTTTTGTAGCGATTTAAACAACAAAAAATGAACCAAGAAACTGATTAGTGCGTTAGTTGCGTTTAGCAATTCACAAATCTTGTTTTTTTCTCTAATTTTCTCAATGAAACATCGCAATCAGCAACTTACATTAGACAGTACGCAATATTTCATTCTCCATAGTTCTTCATTGGAGTATTTTTTGTCGCTTCCTTGACTTGACATACTCAAATCATACTCCTTGAGTATCTTATTGTATGCCAGAAGAGTGGATTCAGTGTGAAAGAAGTTGCTATTTATTGGAGAAGCGAAAAGTTAGCAGAATTCATGAGATAACTTGTAATCAACTCATCGATGAATTTAAAGAGATTTTGCGGATTTTGGAATAATTTAATGATTACATAGGACTCATTATATTTTTGAAGTGATTGAGTCTACCTATCTGGGATGTCAGATTGAACGCTGATTCCTGAGTGCTACTGTATTGCTTCATTGACTTTGGTTTTGTTTGTTTCTTTGTTTAATTGCTGTAAATTTCTTGTAAACTCTGATTTGCTGTGGGGAGAACAAACAAATGCAAATCTTTTTTTTTGTTTGATCAAAGGAGAGCATCTGATTTCATTTATCTCTCTTAAAATAACTCGAATTGCCTCATTTAAATCCCTTTTTCTTAATTAAATGTTCTGGAAATGAAGAAAAGAAAAAATAAGCAATTTTTTGTTAGTTTTTACAGATACAAGGAACAAACTGTTGGACTGTTAAGTATAAGATAATTATTGATAATTTTGGTCATTTTTGACTATTTTTCAGGCATGTTCTCATTTTTTTCACTGATGAATTGATGAATGGAACTTTGCAATGAATATTTGAATATGGAAAACTTATTGGCATCTTTGATTGATTTCAATTTAGAATTTGATTGCTTTATGGTATTTTTTAATATGGATTTATTGGTTTTTAATACGAGACAATTAAGAGTTATTGAGTTGTTTCGATATTCAAATGGAGAGAAAGAGAGAAAATGGAGAGTTAGAAAGAGTGTTTGAGACTTTATAATATCATTGAAAGAGTTAGTTTAATTCATATTTTTTATTTACAAAGATATAAAAGCAAATGCGTCAAGGAATTAAAGTTAATATTCCAAATAGCATGCTGTTCTGTTCGAATTGAACTTTATTCTTACTGATTAGTTGAGTTCTTATGCAATGTATTCCTCTATGAAAAACTTAATCGGGGATAGGACAGACAGAGCTGCACCATGATTATCCTAGGATTTAAAGATGTTTGGGCCATTGCATAATCACATCAACATTTCAGCAAATAAAATGGCTGCTTCCATTTATTATTGAGTTTTTATATTCATTTCTTCTTCTTTTGTTTCTTATTTGGTTTTCTCAGCAGATTGCGGTTAAATTATTGGATTTCTTTTTTATTGATTAATCTCTCTTTTCTTCGTTAATTTTCAATATTTTAAGAGTTAACATTATTAGATTGATAACGATCATGAGATTGATTTTGCTAACGATCATGCTAATCAGTTAAATGATTAATTGAAACAGCTTTTTTTTCATACAAACACTATTGAAATAGCTAATTTTAATTAATTTCTCAGTTTCTTCCCCACCTAATATTTTTTTGAATTATTGCCAAAATACTCTCATTATTTAATTATTTTTGTTTTCTCTAACTGACAAAAATTCAATTATATTAAATTATCTGTATGTGTCTTTTGATTTTCCTTTCTTCCCCCAATGGATTCCTACTAAAAGAATAAATAAAAAAATCCTTAACAAAATGTAAAACAATTCTTAACAAATTAAGAAAAACGAAAAAACAAAACAAAGAGAAAATCCTAACTTTGTCCTGATTAAATGAATGACAATTTACGATTCTCTAGCTAGTTCGAATCATCCTTAGTTTTTAAAGTTATACTAGCTGGAGAATTTTCCCCTCAAAAACTTAAGTATGCGAAGTCATCGCTGGACAAATATTTTCTCTTTAAAGCTTAAATGAGGAGATACTTAAATTGTTATGCAATTTAAACATATCTCCTCTCCTGCACTTTGGAGCATCTAGCTCATACTGCAGTTGAAAAGCATCAAGCTTTCATATGTTCACTAATTCACCGCCCTTGATCGGACATATTGCCTAACTCTCCATATCGATCAACGGATGTCCTGACCGCTCTGGACAAATAAAAATCCTTGGACAAAATCACACACTCCAATAAAATCATCATATTTCAAAATGTAACAATGATATTTCAAATTATTCTCAGCTTAAAAAGAATTTAACGATATGGGAGATGTTCCCAATACGAGAAACGATTGTAGACTCATATAATTTAATACAATGATCCAATTTGCCAATATTTTTCTCTTTTCAATGCACTCACTCTCACATCTCCAAGCAGCAAAAAAGAGAATGGCCAATACAAAAAAAATGAAAAAAAAATACACAAATACAATACGACAAATTTACAAATAATAATTGTACCAAAACCAATAGCTACAACACATCAAAAATGTTGTAAGGAAAGCTCGAAGACTTAGGAGAGTTGCTTGTTCGCAAACCAAGGAGACTCAAATACGACTTTAAAGAAGCAAATTAAACCTAATATTTTGTGTTGTTTACAATGGCTGTTAAAAATATATTCCTTGTGAAATGTACATAAACTTAAACAATTCATGCTATTTATTATTTATTTTTTAACTAAATTAAAATACAAGAGAGCAACAAAAGTTAGTTATCTTTTTTTTCTCCTTCTTTTTAAGTTTTAATCAAAAAAAATTCATGAAGTTGCTTTTTAAATTTCAAATCATTTGAAGCCGATAATTTGCTGTTTAAATTCATAAAATTACAACGCTATTTATTTCCCTTTTTTTATTAATTGATTTTCAGTGTGTTCAGTCTTTTAATTGATGTATCTCCTTTGATAAGTAGTTTGATACTTCAAAGAAGAGCAGAGAAAAATAAACTAACCAGAACAGCTGGGAATTAACAACTTTCCTTATCTAATTACATGAAATAATTCATTTCAATTAAACAAAATTCAGATAATCAAAGTGAATGACAAAATCAAATGTTTTTCTTCCCTCCCCTCCCCACTCAGATTCATAATTCGAATACACAAAGGCACATTCCCAAAGGCACAACTGAAATCTCATTGATTTATTGTTTTGAATTAAAACAAAAAATAAACACAAGATAATAAATAAATCAATGAAAATATATCCTAACAACTTCAATCATTTCGGCATGGCATTTTCAGCTAGCTCTGAATGCCCATAGCGCTTATGCTTGGGCTAGTTTTTAATACCTCAGAGATGGAGTGGCTAAACAAAATATACGATCCTTTGGTTACCTAATAATATCTTATTATTCTTAGGTATTAATCACTCCATCTCAATATCTTCAGTCCTTATGACTAAAGACTGTCTCCCCATTATAATCCTCATAAATTGACCATCAACCATGCCGAAAAACCCAACTAGATTTTAAATCTAAATACCTCCTCCCGTTAATTAGTCCTGTTTTTTAAAGCATACCTTGAAGGTTAAAATGCTATGGACAACACCCCCTCCCCCTCTTGAGACCTCTAAACAAACCATCTGGTTATGTTTAAGACCCTGGCAACATTCGCAAAAACAAAAAAATGCAAATAGAACGAAAATTCCATCTTCTTTGGAATTCGTTCATTCTGCAATATAAAGTGGCATTCATTCATCAAATGAAAAATCTCTCTCCCCCCAAAATTGAGTGGCAATCTTGGAAATTTAATTTTGCTGGCAACAAAATTAAAAATTCAAAGATAATTCAATTGAATTATATTCAAAATTCGCACCAAAATATCCTTCAAATTCAAATTTAATCTATTAAAAACATTTCCAATATAAAATAAGAGAGAAAATTAAAAACAAAAACAAAACACAAATACAACAAAACAAACAACAAAAATAACATTAATAAATTAAACATAAGTGCTCAAGAACTTACTAAATTTTTCATCACTTTTGCACAAAATCAAACATTTCAATTACACTAAAATGCACATTTTGGCTGTTGTAGAATTCCATCGCTTTCCCCTTTCTCATCTTTTAATAAAATCCCTCCCCACATTTGTTTGGTATTTAAAAATACATTGAAAAGAACAAACACTCACACGCAAGCATACACTCCTTATTCCTGTAATAATTTAATAATTTTCCTTCCTTCCTTTTTCTTTTCGATCTCTCACTAAGTTGAATTAACTGATTGTCTGTATTCACTTCTAGTTCTATCTCTGAGATACTATCTAAGAAGCGTATCATATGTTACTTAAGGTACTCTCAATCCTTGATGATAATTCGATTATCTCCTTTAACTTCTTGTTCTATTCACTATCGCCTAATGTGGTTAATTCTATTACGATTGATTTTACATCTACGCTGCAATAAACATCTTTTTCTATCTAGCTCTCTCTCGTTTCAAGACAGCATCATAGTTATAATCTTCTCTGTATTTCTTGAATCTAAACATCCTATCAATATCCAGAATAATCGAGTGAATCTAATCACCTTTGACTGCTTTAGCTTCTTATGTAGCATTCACATAAATCGCTTATTTACTAAAGTTCTTCTCAAACGGCAGTAGATATTACTAACCGTATTAACCATCCTAATCTCCTTGAGGATTGATGGTTTAGAGTAAGGTCTCTTAGTTTGCATCGGTTGAACCTTGAATTATTGTGTTTTTGTTGAATCTATCGAAGAGAATTCTGAATTTTCCAACTTCTTCACGGATAAGGTTTTTTATTTCGTAAAGAGACTCAGTCACGGTCTTATGGAGGATGTTCCCAGCGAGAGGAAGGGAAAGAGGAGTAGATTAAGAAGATTACACGTGAATAGCCTTGTTAGGATTTAATCCTTGTGAGCTGCTCATAGGAGAAAGACCAGCAGTTTGTTGTCTTGGAAAAGATGTTTGTTTGTGAAATTTAGAAGTTCCAATCGATGTCTTGGTGTTTTTGTTGTTGTTTTTGAGTTTATTCATTGAAGCAATGCTAGCTGTATTCTAACGATTGCTGAAATAATTCAGTGAGAGCATGTTCTTAGCGTTGCTAGTTGCAAAGGTTCCTGTAGCTTGGTTGGTTGATATTGAGTTGATTTCACTGCTAAATGCATAATCACTAACTTTTCCTTTTTTCATGAAAGCTGCATTCTACGAAGATCCATTAGGTTTAGGTGCTATTTTCCTGAGATTCATCTATTTGTCTGGATCGCAAAGATCCTTATTCTCACTGTCTTTGTTACTACTTTGTTCACTTGGCTCAACTGCTGCAAAAATATTCGATTCCTTGGAAAGTTCTTCGTTTTTATCATTCAAAGGTGAAATACTATTATCGTTGCCTTCAAGGATCTAGCCAGCTTATTCGCTAGTAATATGAACCTCCGCATCAGTAGTTATTCCCTGTTCTAAGAGCTAAACCTATTTCTATTCCTTTTCTTATCCTTACTATCCTTCAATTTCCTGATCAATAGCATCATCGGCATTACATTCATCTAGTTCTTCTTCGTTCCTTGAGCTTGTCATGGATCTGCTTCTAAAACTTTACTGACTCGGCATTTTTAAATCCCCAAAATCACTATTGTTAAGATTCAATATTCTACTATTCTCATCATCTTTCTCATCTCCTTCTTCATCGCCTCTTTCAGTGATACCCCCTTAGCTCAAAATGCTCAGCTGTGATAAGCTCATTAAGCTGTCTGCATCAATGCTGACTCTCTCTCCAAAATTCTAATATGCTTATTTTGCACAAGAAGAAATGTAATTCACTTTAGTTCTCCATCTTTTTTTCTTAGCTTCTCGTTGGAAACTCCCTCGCTTCTGTTGCTCCTTGCAAGCTGCGAGATACCGATTACTGTCACTCTAAATACAAAAAATCAAGTATTGCCACATTGAAATTTTGCCTTTTTTTACCTTGAGTGAGTAATATGGCATGACAAGTGGACATTCTGAGATGGAATGATTTATAGGAGTTTAGTCCTTTTTCTTAGCACAATTTTCACAAATCGGATTTAAAGTGCTGTAATCTTGAGAAATATCCTACTTGGTTTCCAGTTTCTCCTTGATTTCACAGTATATTTCCTAAAGCAATGTTCAAACGATTATTTGTCTAATTTTCCATAAAACACAACTAAGTAATCTTCTTGTTTGTTTGTTGTTCTTACGTAATCATCTGGGAACTTTCTTATCGTTTCCAGGAACTTCTTCCTAGAAATCTTATAAATCGTTGTGAACTCAACACTCTTCACTGAGAAATCTATCGCATTGCTCGATGAAAAAATACTTGTTCCCCCGAAATACTGCTGCTTCAAGAGATCCCTTAGAAATATATCCTTCTTCAGATGGACAGAGTTAGACATCTTCGATCGCTAGGAGTTTTTCAGAGGATCTTTGCCGTACCCATTGTCTCTGAGAATCCGATGTTCAAAGACAATATCTTGCTGGAGTCCTTCACTGTAGGGGATATAACACTCAGCCTTCCCTTCTTTCAAGAAATATAACCCTTGAGAACTTGTCTCATCCTCGTCGTCTATGCCCATCTAAAAAGAGATTTAATAAGGAAATAAGTTTAAAAGACAAGTTTTATCATCTCCCTACTTGATAAATGATTTCTTTCTCTGAATAATTGTATTCTTCGATGGAGAAAGCCAAGGATTTGATGAATTCCGCTGAGAAGTACTTCATCCAAGGTATGGAGTCGAATAAGCTAGCATGCGCTTCGTAGATCAATTCTTCACGGAGATTCGGTGCTAGCTTCATGATGATACCCTGCTCAAGAGATTCATCACGGGAACGCTGTCTCTTGTATTGATACTCGATGTATGCACCGATGCGACGCTGCAAGGAAGAATTCACTTTCTTATCACGCATATACCGATTTATCGCGTTTATTATCTCCCTTTTATTGAGTCAAACATAAAACAAAAATGGTTTCAAAACTAATCCAAAACATCAAGAGATATTCAAGATCTTTCATTCTTTTCCCTCCTTATTTCGATCCTTACAGATACTTAGCCTCCTTGGAGTTGAGTTCTTGCAGTATTTCCCAGATGGAATTAATGCAATATGCGAAGATAATGCATGACACGAGCATACAGACAATCGTAATGAACACTTCATTCGGTGCTTGCGGTGTGATATCACCATACCCTACCGTTAAAATCGTCGTCACAGCCCAGTAAAATGCCCATTCGAATTACACTGCAAACCTAGAATTTGTTATGTTAAAATCCCCTCTTTTCATCCAAGACACATCTCCAATAGAATTCTAATACTTCCCAATTGTCAAATAAAGACAAGCTGCTATATGACAGAGAAACATGATCCCTAGTGTCAATCTCAGCAGCAAATACGTAGCTTTAATCCTCCTCATGAGTTAGATGATTTTGAGTATTTTCTTATTGAACTTTCGCAAAGATATGATCTTCAAATAAAATGCTAATAGGAAGTATGGAATCAGCTCTGATTAGGAATAACTAATGTTCAATGACACCAACATTATGCACAAAGCATCTATAAAGATCTACCCTGACCGGAAGCGCTTGGTGAATATCACAGAACGCTCGCCGATTAGTTCTCCGCGCATGTAGATGTTTGTATTGAGCGCTTAGAGCATAGCTAAGACAAGTAATGCTAAGAGGACGATTTCACTGATTTAGAGTAATTTCAAGCCATCAATCACACCGTCAAAGCAGATATTCATAGGGATAATGAAGAAATACATGCAGAGATATACACAAACGAGGAACTCCCATGTCATCACGCCAAGACTCTCACATTCAAATACAGGGATCCATTGTGACAAGGAATGGATAATCTCAGAGATAGTGAGAGAAGTCTTTTCTTTACTGTTATGGCTGTCATTGCTGGAGAGGCTTTTTCTAGTTAAGCCGGAGTTAGAAGGAGGTTATTGTTGCTTTTGTGACTGCTTCTGAAGGTGGGACTTTCCTATTTACAGAATATCAAAAACACAATCATGAATGAAGAAGGAATTTTATACAAATCTAATCATGCTATGTGTATGACGTAATTACCTTTAGGTTCTGGTCCAATCAACCCTGCCGACAGATCTTGAACGATTTAATTGAAGAAATGTTAGTTGTTTTTAATGTCAAACTGTTCTCCCTCGTTTTTAGATCGAAAGAATCCAAATAACCTTTTCCTCCAGTTAGACTTCTTCGATTGCCTTGTACCAGCAAAAGTCATGTCTTTGCCATCAGGATCACAACTGCTAGAGGGGTGAAATAGCAAGGGAGCATGCAGACCTTGGTAAGTATTAATGCTAGAGGTATCTCGAAGGATCGACGCGGAATAACCAGATTAATTTTACTGGATGTATTGCACACGATTTCGAAATGTCTAAGAGGATTCTTCGTCTTCAGAGTGCTGAATAGATATTTCATTGATACCTAAGGACAATACAATTTTAGAAGAGAAAAAGCGAAAAGGAAAAAATGAGAGGAGATATAACTCATCGAGACAATAATATATTTAAAGTATTTATGTGGGTTTGGCTACTCTGCAGATTGGTGTCTGTGTTCATTTGGGATATATATTTTGATTTGCAATAATTGTTGCTTTGAGACAATTATTCTGTATTTTTCTTGTAATATATCTTCTTGAGATATTTAGCAGGATATTGGGATTCTAAAAATAGAATAAGTATTTTTGCAAGTAATTATTTTCTCCATGTTAAAGTCGTTTTTTAAGGTAAAGGAAAAAAACAAAGATTACTCGGAAAAGAATGATTAAGGGACTTAACATTTACAATTTATTGTTATTGTGTTGGTGCTCTTTGCTGAAATTTGTTTGTCTTTTAAATACCAAAATGATTGAGAAATTATAAAAGAAATACAACACAAAGTTCAAATATTACTATTTATGAAGCGAAGAATCCAAAAATGGGCTAACAAAATTAAAAGGATTTTATTATCACAGTTATGATTTGATTATTCTCAAAAGATAGATGAAAACTAGCAGATTAAACTCGTCTGAAACTTGCAACCTACTCACAGCAAATCCTCATCCATCTGTTATCCATCTGTCTTGTAATATCTAGCAACCAAAAACAATACAATTAAAGCTCAAGCAATGTCAATAAGAAAAACAATATTTTTGTTATTCAAGATATCCCCTCCGTTATTTTAAATATTCTTCTACCTCTCTGGCTGTTGGTCGTTCATTTGGATTCTATCTGAGCAACTTATGGATCAACGCTGCAGCTGAAGGACTTGCACCGGAGGAGACTCGATATTCTCCGCTTTAGATTTTCTTAAATAACTCTGCATCATCTTTACCTGTTAGGGAATACAAAATAACAATATGGAGAAGTTTTCAATGGTAAGTTAAGAAATAAATAATCCTCTTTTTGTGTGTGAATAAACTTACCTTTGAAGGGGAATCTCCCACAGATCATCACAAAGAGTACAACACCTAGACTCCATATATCCGCTTTAATTGGTGAATGCTACTTTTTCTCTGTGATTTCTGGGGACATATATGCAGGTGTTCCACAGATACTTGTTACCAGCGGGTTTGACAATCCAACTCTCACCGAAAATCCAAAATCTATGAGTTTCACAGTTAACCCATGGGATATATTGTATGTATTGTCAAATTAATCCCTAAAAAAGCCTGAGCTGCTTCCGATTCTGCTGGGATTAACGTTCTAGTTATTTTAGCCTATCCTAGATACTTGCACAACAACATTATCAAGCTTCAAATCTCTGTGTGCGATGTTTTTCGAATGACAATAATCCAGTGCTTACAGGAGCTAAACAAACACCTTTTTGATGAATACTTAAGTCAAGTAGTGTTTTTAGGTATTCATAACTTCCAACAGCGATATCCCTTTAGCGTATTCTAAGAGAAGATTAATCGATTAGCGATCGCAGACAACTTTAGCTAATCGGATGATGTTATCATGGTCTAGCATCGAGAGAATCTAGATTTCTCTATGCAGATTCTATTTTTGCGAAGAATTGGATAGCTTACTACGGGAATACGTCTTCACAGCGAGGAGCTTATTGGTGTGTTTTTCTTAAAGGAGTCGCACACTGCCATTAGATCCACGCCCTAGAGTTTGTATTGTTTCATAGTTATCTTACCAGTTTGCGTTGAAGGATTCAGGAGGAAAGAGGAGAGCTTTTGATGAATTAGTTGTAGCTGTAGTGATAGAAGAAGATAAACGAGATAGAGAAGATGAAGGAGTAGGGAGTTTCATTTGTGATTAATTAGATAGTATGCTGCATGCTGGATTGGTTTAAGAATGTGTTAAAGATGTGTTTCTTCGAGCAATAATGCTATTTTTATGATTGTATCGAGAGTGTTTCTCAGTAATTTCATTAGTTTTTCGTAAAGGAGAGACTGATTGTTAGTGCTGCTATTGATCTTAGCTTAAAATGTGTTTTTGCTTCAGGAAAGCTGTTGAGGTTCTGAAAAGATTTGTTTGCTCTTCTTGTTTTGGACTAAAAGGATTGAAAAGTAGTGATGATGATGATGAAATTGAAGAAAAAGAAGGTCTCAAGCAGTTAGGCTCTAAGGAGATACCTTGCTTCTGTTGATATTAATGATCTTGCAATAATGTTTGATCGCTTTTGATCTCAGATAAGAGATAAGAGTGGTTCTTTAATTCATAGCAAGGGATAAGTGATCGAAGTTGCTTTTTCACCTCATTTTTAAAGCAATTTTTACTGCTGCTGCTGTCTTCTGACAATATATTACTATGGTTGCTAGTGTTCCTGTTTCTTAAACAAGACTTCTAATCCGATTTTTTATCTTTAAGATCACTGAATAAACTGCTCGATTTACTCATGAACAGATGAGAATTCAAAATACCAGATGTTTTTCCAACTGTTCTTTCCATCACATCTGCAGCTCCATTATCTTCTTTAGCTCTGCTATCATCGTTCTTCATTAAACTGTCCTTACTCTTGCATGTTCGATTTTCATCATTTCCATGCAGTTTCTTTTATCTTATGAACTTTCCAGGGTTAATATGTGCTTTGCTATTTTTATTGTTGAACTGAATCCGACTAACAATATCCTCACAATCCTTGACAATTTCATTCAGCATTTAACTCTGCTACTGTCGCTTCATTCTAAGTAGATCACTAGATTGATTAGGCTATGCTGTTCCATTAGTATTCCTAGGATCATTTAATGGAGGTACTCTATTGAAATTACTTCGCTGTGTCTGCTGGACTTGCAATGAAATTGTTGATATCTCCCTGCCAAACAAACAACAATAACAAAAATAAGTAAAAACTCTACAAATCGCTATTATATTCTCCCTCCCACTCACACACACATACTGTCAGCTTCAGCTTCTTCGGACTATTCAGTTGTCTGCTTCATATATTTATCCAAAAAAAAAGAATTTCAAGAAAGAGACAATTACAGATAGATCGTACAATTAATTTAATTCTTTCTCTTTATCTCTCTTAACCAATAATCTCAGTATTCCTGTCTATGTAACGTTATGTTTGATTGCTAAATTAGCAAACATACAGCTACTGATTGAAAAAAGTAATTAAATATTTTATCAGTGTCTCAATAAGCTTGATCTACTTTTGTCTGCTAACTTTCTGGACAAAAAGACAGGATATTGTTTGCGTCTTTGTAAGGTAATGTAAGTTTATTATGGGATCCACAAAAGATTTAGATACCTTGGATTGCAGTGTGTATGCTAATGAGCTGACTCTTTCTCAAAATCAAAATTTGTTTATTTCAAAATAAGAGTCTTTTTACAGCATTTAATTAACATTAAATTAAGATGCAAATGGTTTGTGATATATTTCTCAAATCGATTCATATCTTTTTCAAAATGCATATCCTTCTATGATGTTCTATTTCTCTGGCTGTTTTCATTCATTTTGATTAATATTTAAAATGTTCTGGAGTTATGTCCTCCACAAAGATGATGCAAATAAACCACGATATGAATACAAGAATACGTATTTTCTTTTGTTTATTCTTCCATATTCCTTTAGCTCTTATATTCTCTCTCTTTGTCATATTTATTCTCCCTTCACTGTTGCGCCTTCACTTTATTCTAACCCCTTCCCTATATCGAATCGATATCTGCTTGAATTCTTGTGAATGGTATTTCCCTCGGGTAATAGCACACAACCTATCCCGCTTGATTCACTAGAAACTTCGAGAAATCTTCTGTTATCTTCCCCGCATTCAGCAATTTTAAGTTGAACAACTCTGAGTGTCTCTTCAGGAATTTATACAATGGATGCGTGAATTGCCCATTGACTTCGAGCTTCTGCAAAACAGGGAACTATGCTGCTTGCGAGTATTACTTCGAAGTTGTCTTGTAGTCAAAAGGTTCATTGTGGAATTGATTGCAGGGGAAAGCAAGGATCTCAAGGCCATTGGAGGAATTCTAAGCCTTAAGCGCGTTGAGTTATGCTATCTAGTCTTAGAACATAGGATTCTAAGATCCAGTGTTCACAATCAATGTCATTTTATCTTATGAATAAGCCCCAAGCTAGATTTCCTCCTTGTTGAGTCCTAGAACCTTGATCTCATGGATGCTTTTGTACTGCGATTCTACAATGTCTCCA
>Ga0302285_10000918_pt1 | contig 16179 bp, 10 predicted proteins | sample III_Fen_E2_2_FD_200455 | JGI IMG/M metagenome (GOLD analysis project Ga0302285, IMG submission 200455) | Peat permafrost microbial communities from Stordalen Mire near Abisko, Sweden - III_Fen_E2_2 | ecosystem: Environmental > Terrestrial > Soil > Wetlands > Permafrost | place: Sweden: Abisko... | reverse complement strand
AAGATCAATTTAAAAATATTTTTTCTTTAACAGTGCTATTTAATAACATCAAAAGACGAATGAAGGGAATAATCACACTCAAAAATTATAAGATTAGTTCAGTAGTGGTCTATTGTCATTCTCAATGAAATTTTGTCTAAGAATATTCGAAGATGCTAACTCTTATGGCTCCTGCTCTATTTTTCTGACATACGTAAGCAGGTAATTTTGCATCTACAATTCTGCATTTGAAACTGCAAACCCGCATTTAGCTTCTTGCAGTTTCTTTGCGTCCTAGCGATTCTCAGTCAGCTCAAGGGCTTTCCAAAAGCTTTCTCTGCCAGCTTGGAAATCTCCTATGAGTGAAGTCACCTCCCATTTTCAGCTAAGCCTTAAGCTCTCCTCCTTTATCGTTGATATCGTGAGCTAGCTTAATGTACTTATCGATAAAGACTGTCATTTTTTCTTTGTTTTCAATCAGCCCTGCCATACCAATCCTCCCAATATTTCCAATTGCTATCGTTTAACTTGCTAGATTGGACATTTTCACACTATGTCGAAGAGCTTGTTGGTAAAAAACCAGAGCTTGCTTTCTTCGCTGAAGCGCGTCATTGCACAGACCTAGACTTATGCAAGTCAAGAATTTTCCGTTGACATCTGCTATGTTCTCATGCAATTTATGGTATTTGATTGATCTCTCAAAGAGTTCTTCTGATTTATCCAGAGAATTATTGTTCGTTGTGTCTGTCTTTTCTATTTCGCCTAACAGTTAGTTGTTTACACCTAAGCAATTTACGCTAGAGCTTCACCATGCTAATCTCATTTCCTTGAAATTCTTAATAAAAAATAATAATGTTATGAACTTGAAAACAAGATTGAAGATAAAAGTGATGAAATTAGTCAATAAAATGAACAATAAAACGAATTAAAATAATTCATGAACGAATAGTTTGAGAAAAGTAGTTATTAGATTCTCGGTTATTATCGGAAATTAAAAAGAATTGAATAAGAAAACTAAGAAAAATAAATATAAAACAAAGAGGCTAAATACAAAAAATGACAATTTTTTAAAGAAAATTGAAGTAAACAAGTCTAATATGGAAGATTAGTCTAATCTTTCATCTTCCATAAAAAATTTAAATCCTCAATTTTATCTTTCCTTATTTTTGGTTAAATCAATATTAGAATTGAAAAAGAAACATGCATTCAAGTCAACACTGTCTAATACCTTTTTATTATTGTTGTCTTTATCTATCGTTAGCTGATCTTAAGAAATTTTGAGGGGAAAAACTCAAAAATGTAAATCTGAATCTCATTAGTTGTAAGTTAATTATTTCTTTTGATAAACAAGAAAATCAAATGCGTGATTGTTATTTATCCCTACACCAACCACCAAAAAAAAAGTTTATTTCTTTATTCCTTAACCACATTTACTGAGATAAATAATCAACTAAAATCAAGAAAAATAAAGTTATTAATTGCGTGTATTGTTATCTAAAAGCGAATAAAATTTAGATGATAGCTCCTAACAACAACAGTAACATTTCCTAACGTCGAAAACGTGCAGTTTCTGAATGGGGGTAGAAAAAAGGACATTTCGAAGGAGAAGAGTCGTTTGTTTCAAGAAACTCTGCTGAAAATGACAACTCAGCAGAACAAAGTGAAGATGAAAGGTAATCTAACTATTCTTAGAATAATCATTCTGTGCAAGGATACAATCAGAATAACTCAGGAAACAATAAGTCTCATAACAAGCAAGCGAATAACAGTAAGATACACTCAGGTGCTGTAGATAATAACAATTCTTTTGGAAGTGAAGGCCTCTAAAGTGCCAATAAGAAAACCAAAACGAATCCACATGTAATTAAAGCTCATTTCCATCCACTTTCGTCTCTTGCGGAGGAGAACCTTGTGAAGAACTTCAATAAATTAAACCCTAGAAGTAGAGCAAACGAAGCTTGCCTTCAAACTAACAAGCCCCAGCGGATTGAGCTGCCTTTGTTCTTCAACACGCCGGTTAGAGACATGAGTAACTTAGGGAGTAATAAAATGAAAGGAAGAAGCTTGACATTGAGTCACTGCAAAGACTAATTGATCCCTATCCCACAGGATTAGCAGCTTGGAGCAACTAAACTCAACTACAGTTTCAATCAATTCAGCTAATTCACATCGCTGCACAACCCTGGAGCGATTCCGAAAAATCCTATTGAATCTGAGGAAGTTTAGAAGTAAATAATTGCAGAAAAACATGTATTTTTGAGATCATTGAGAAGGAGAAAAGACTATGAGATCTTAGCATTTGCTTGCAAACGAGCAGGCAAACCAAGAGATGAAGGGAGATCGTATTACAGCATCGGTGTGCTCAACGATAACATTGGAAAATACAAGTTGGCTATTAAGAATTATGAGAAATTCCTTTAAATCTGCTAGAACATTGGAGATTAGCATGGTGAAGCTCTAGCGTATAATTGCTTAGGTGTAGACTACTAAATGCTAGGCGAAATAGAAAAGAAAGACACCTTGAACAATAATTCTCTGGATAAATCTGAAGAACTCTTTGAGAAATCAATAAAATATCATAAATTGCATGAGAACATTGCAGATGTCAACGGAAAATTCTTGGCTTGCATAAATCTAGGGCTGTGCAATGACGCGCTTTAGCGAAGAAAGCAAGCTCTGGTTTTTTACCAACAAGCTCTTCGACATAGTGTGAAGATGTCCAATCTAGCAAGCTAAACGATAGCAATTGGAAATATTGGGAGGATTGGTATGGCAGGGCTGCTTGAAAACAAGGAAAAAATGACAGTCTTCATAGATAAGTACATTAAGCTAGCTCATGATATCAACGATAAAGGAGGAGAGCTTAAGGCTTAGCTGAAAATGGGGCAGGTGACTTCCCTCATAGGAGACTTCCAAGCTGGCAGAGAAAGTTTCTTAAAAGCCCTTGAGTTAGCTGAGAATCGCTAAGACGCAGAGAAATTGCAAGAAGCTAAATGCGGGTTTGCAGTTTCAAACGCAGAATTGCAGATGCAAAACTACCTGCTTACATATGTAAGAAAAATGGAGCAGCCGTAAGCGTTATTAGCATCTTCGAATATTCTCAGATAAAATTTCATTGGGAATGATAATAAACCACTGAACTAGTCTTATAATTTTTGAGTGGGATTATTCCCTACATTCATCTCTCTTTCATTCGTGTTTTGATGTATTAAATAGCACTGTTAAAGAAAAAATACTTTTAGAATGATCTTTAATGGGAATTGGAAAAAATTATTGGAACAAAACTAAAGATGGTCACATGGTGCTCTTAATTAAAAATAAACAAAATTTTTAAAAAGTTATTGATTCCAATAGAATTTATTTTTTCTATTTTGATATCTTTTTCCTGTAAAAACTAAGTAATTATTTGATTATTTAGCATTCTAAATTATTACAAATTTATCTCTTTAAAGATATCTTTAATCCCTCCCAAATTAGTAATATTGTATTCAATCAATTTCTAATATTATATTTCTCTTTCAATTTACCAATGAAATACAACATTTAATAAAGTATCACATTGTTGGGCACTCACAAAAAACCACACTCTTTATGTCTCTAGATTTTTAGAGCTCCTTTCTCAAGGAATTGGTTTATTCACTTCTTCTTTTTATCCTCTTTCCTAAGCTTATTCTGCTGTTTCTTCTTCCTATCTTTTTTATTGTTATTCTTATGATTATTTTTTGAATTCATGCTATTATTATTCTTTTTCTTTTTTGACTTGATAGGCTTATTAGAGATCTTTATTAACAATTTCAAATTAAATATCATATAAAAAGCTTTCATCCTAGAGTAGATTTAATTCATCATATAAAAAATGACTTTGTTCAATACCTAGAATATTATTGGGAATAATTCTGATTCTTTTTGAATAATTCGTTGTTGCTCCTTAGGCTATCACTTCCCTTTCTCTACAAAGATCTTCAATTTCAGATATTATTTGAGTTTTGCTCATCTCAAAAAAGTTCTTTGGAGACCTGATGGCTCTCCTTTTTATTTCTGTAACAATTTTGGCTAGTACCCTGAGCATTTGTTTTCTTTTAGTTGATTTACTTATCTCAGAAACCAAAAAATTCAATTCATCTGTTGACTTCTTATTACTTTTCTTAATTAGGTAGTTGTATTATTCCGTATATTTACTTTATAATTATGATTCTAATGGAATCTTGGAGGTAAGATTTTTGAAATATTAATCTAAAATCTTACTAATGTTTCGAGAAGGCTGAGTAGCAGACTATTGGCTTTCTTCAGCCCAAGATGCCCCTATAAAAAGCAAGGTTAAATAAAAACCAAGGAATGATATTTTCTATGGAGTCATTTTAAGTTTATTTGATTTGATATTTTTGAGATAATTTATTAATTATTTCAATAAATTGGTTATTTTTAGTTTTTTTAAAATGAGAAAATGCTGTAACACCAACCATCTCATGTTAAGCTAGTTGAAGTGTTACTCAGATAGATCACGATTAACAGTAGTAAGAGTTGGCTTTCGAATCTAATAGTAAAATCATTATTAGAATTATGCTAATAGTAATAGAATTATTAGAACTACGCTCGTTTGCATATCACAACAGAGAGAGTTGGGGTATTCTAACTTTAATAGTAAAAAAATAATTAGATCTGTGTCTGTCTATTTATCTTTTAGCATGATCGGAATAGCAAAACCATTTTACCATATTATTAGTCCACATGTGAATCATGCGGAAGGGAATTCATCTGAATAACTATTGTTTTCTTTTATTGGTTTTCAAGGATGCCTAGTGTTAAATATTCCGTTATTCTCAGCTCATTTTGCATTAATTTACTTAATTGTGTTTGCCTCAATAATCTGGTCGAATCTAATTCTGAAAAATTTAAAACTGTGGGTAATTAGCAACTATTACAGTTTCTCCCTGAGATGACTGCCGAATTTAAAAAGCTTTGAATAGTCAATGTGTGTTTCTCTCCTATGGAAATATTTGTCTCGAATAATCATTTTTCTTTGCATCCAATAGCTTGTTGGTAGTCTTTGCTTTGACTCCCTCAAGTACCCATAGCTCATTGGGAGTACCTTTGGTATCAACCCAAGAATGAAATCAGGAAGGAAGTAACTAGAGTGGTCAAAATAGCTAAAGGAGAATGATGTTTTCTATTTATTAACTAATTTCTGTCTTAAATAGTACTAGGGAAACCTACCTACTTTCTCTCCCTTGTGAGAAAGAAAGAGAATCTACTTGTGTATGATTTATCTTCTTTAGGCTACATTTTTTTTAAGAAATACGGATTCTTGGAAGCTAATTGAAAAGCTGTCCCTGTTGTGGAAGTAGATTTTGTAAAGATTTGAGCTGAGATTAACAATAACATAACAATAACATCTGGAGTAACAATCCTTGATTTGGCAGTCAAGACGGCTTCATCGAACTAGATCTATTTAATCTGCTTTCGCACCAGCAACAAAACCACAGGAAGTATTCACTCAACCTGCAATCATAGCAGAATGAGTTGAATGTAGTATTTTCATGCAGAAACAAATGGAACTTGGATATTTAACAAAAATATTATCAGCTCAATCAAGAAATATCCAAGCTCCATCTGATTCTGCATAAAGATATTACACTCAGCCCTTTTTGATATTATTGTAGGTTGAGTGAACATTTCCTGGGGAATTGTTGCTGGTGAAAAAGAAGATTAAATTAATTCTAGTTTGATTAAGCCATCTTGACTGCCAAATCAAGAATTACTCTTCCAGATGTCTTTGTTATGTTACTGCTAATCTCAGCTCAAATTGTTACAAAATCCACTTCCACAACACGAACAGCTTTGCGTCTTCCAAGAATCCGTATTTTTTGACCAAAAAGAAAAATCTGACACAAGAAGTTTTTTTCGCAAGGGAGAGAAAGTAAGTGGATTTCCCTAGAACTATTTAAGGCATTAATTAGTTAATTAGTAGGAATATATCGTTTTCCCTTAGTTATTTTGACCACTCTGGCTACTTCCTTCATGATTACATTCTTGGATTGATATTAAAAGCACTCTAAATGTCTATGGGTACTGAGGGAGTCAATCCAAGATCTATCAAGAAGCAGTTGGATTCAAAGAAAGCTGATTATTCGAGGTTAATATTTACATAGGGGAAAACTCCTATTGATTCAAAGATTTTAAAATTCGGCTTTCATCTCAGAGGGAAACTGTAATAGTTGCTAATTACCCACAAGTTTGAAATTTTGCTGAATTAGATTAGACCAGATTATTGAGGCAAGCACAATTAAGTAAATTAATGCAAAATGAGTTCAGAAAAAAGAAGTAGTTAACAATAGATCAAAGCTTTGAATAGCATACTATCATTTTCGATAATAGAATGCTTAAGAGGCATTCAATTTTGTCCTCCAAACACAAAATGAAAGCTGTGTAATCAAGAGAGAAAAAGGAGAAAAAATAATTATTTTTCAGATGAATTTTCCTCTAGAACGCTTTAGCAGTTCAAGCATCTGATGAATTAATAAATCTGCTCTATCCGATTTTCTACCAATTGATTATTCTCTCGTTAAGTGCTTTAAATTATTCTTTACTTTGTAATTACTCTCTACTGATCATTAAGAAACCATTAAATATCATGTAATAATCCATTCACATGTTGACTAATAATATGACAATATTGTTTGGCTATTTAGAACATTTTAATAGATAACCAAACATGCATACATAGTTTTAATAATTCTATTACTATTAGATTTGAAAGCCAATTCTTATTACTGTTAATCATGATCTATCTATCTGTGTGGCACTTCGACTGAGCTAACATGAGATGTTTCAATAGCATTTTCTAATAATAAAATATCAAAATTTAGCTACATTTACTGACATAATTAATAAATTATCTCAAAAAATATCAAATCAAATAAAAATAAAATGACTCCATTTTAAATAACATTCCTTACTATTTGTTTAATCTTGCTTTTGTAGAGGCATCTCAGGCTCAAGAAAACTAATAGTCTTCTACTCAGTCTTCTTAAGCCTTGAGTTAAAAATTAAGCAATTTTATTCAAGATCACACAGCACCTTTAGAGAACGAATAAAATTACCTAAATCAATTAAATTCTTACAACATACCAAATGAAAACAGTAAGCTAAAAAATCCAGCTGAAATATAATTGGATAATCTTAAAAAGGAAATTCAATAAAGCATAGATAGAACGAAGGTACTCATCATCCATGCTTAGAAAATAAAAAAGAGAGCCGATAGTCCTCAAAAGGAGTATTAAAAAGATGAACATAACTCAAATATATTCTGAATTTTTTTAAACTCTCAAATACTAAAGGAAAAAAGTAGCTCAACAATCAACAAAGAATTATTCAATCAGAGTCAGAATAACTCCCATTGATCTTGAAAGTAGATAGTCATAAGAAATACTACATTATCTCCTTAATGAGAAATTTTTGATTGATATTAAAATTGAAATTGTTGATCTAGAACTCGCCAATGCCACATTAGCCAAGAAGGAATTATTAACATAATAAGGAAAAAAAGTAGAAGACGAAGCTAAAGAAGATACCAAAGTAAAAGATCCTTGAGAAAAGAGCTCTAAAATTTCGAGACATAAAGAGAGAGGCATGCCTTTTATGAATGCGCAATAGCAATGAAATAATTTTATAAAATGTTACATTTCATTTAAATTAAAAAGAAATTAAAATAATACAATTTTACTCATTTTGGGAGGGATTCAAGATATCTTAAAAGTGATGCTTTTATAGATTAATATTATAAAATGCTAAATAATCAATATATTACTTGGTTTTTACAGGAAAAAGAAATAAACTAGAAATTTAATTTCTTTTGGAGCCAATGTAACTTTTTAAAAACTTTGATTATTTTCAATTAAGAGCATTCCCCACCCCCTTTGAAGATCATCAGTTTTGTTTCGATACTTTTTTACGATGTCATTTAAAGATCAATGAAAAATTATTTTCTCGAGCAGTGCTTCTTAATAACATCAAAAGAAGAATGATAAAGAGATGAATTAAGGAATAATCACACTCAAAAATTTTTAGATTAGCTCAGCCGTTTATTGCCATTCCCAATGAAATTTTATCTAAGAATATTAGAAGATTCTAAATCTTACAGGTGCTCCATTTTTCTTACTTACGAAAGCAGGTAATTTTGCATTTGCTAACCCTCATTTAGCTTCTTGTAATTTTAAATTTTTTTCAAGACTAAAACTGACAATACGTTCAACTTGGAGGCTCCACAGCTGAACAGTCAACAAGAAGAAGACAAGGATGAAGTGTTCATCAGCTAGATCCTCACTCTTTGAGTTGCTTCACTTACAGAGTTATAAGTGCCACAAACGAGTTATGAGCATTTCCTTGATAATAGAACACGTGTAGAGAAGCAAGCTTTCTTCAAAGGAACTGTGTTTGCACTTAAAGGCTAAAATAACATGATGAAGGTTTAAAAAAATAGCCAGGTTATTCAATAAAGAGAGAAACGGGTAAGAAAACAATAATAGAAGTTAGAAATATTAGTTCAAAAAAAGATGAATTTATTGAACACACAATAAAGAGACAATTGAAAGATGAAACGATGAAAGCTATATTGTATTTTATGCACAAACCTGAATCTAAAAGGATCAAGAAAATTGACTGTCATTCATTCAATATTTTCTTTTGAACAGAAGAACAACTGTATGATTGTTTAATGAGAAACGATTTCTAATTGCAACTACACTATGAGCACATGCTTTTGAGTTGATTTCTCTCATTTTCATTGATTTAAAGTATATTCAAGTGATCCCTTGATTGAAATAGTGGAATCCATTTAAATTTCAGTACTAGGTTGCTACTGCTGTTAATGGTCTTATTGTTCTACAAACTCCCTGAAATCTTCAGCATTCCTCTTTTTTCCCTACCTTTTCAAATAATCTCTTCTAAAGCATACAAAGAGTCCAATTATAACAGCTAAAAGTATCACCAGACAAACAAGAATCGTTAGAATGCTTCCAATAATAGACTATCTCTTTTCATTTTGACTAATTTCCTCCTTTCCCCCAAGAGATTCTTCTTTTACTGAGTTAGTTTACTCCTGCAAATCTGATTCTGGATCGAAAGGCTCACACTCGTGACTCCCATTAAGAAAGAAATTCTCCAAACATTTCTTGCAAATGAGGTCTTCTTCTGTAGATTCAATGCTGTATTCTAAGCAGCTAGAGATCTAGCAAATCGAAGATGCTATTGCAGTGCATAGTCCTTTGTGATTTAGTAAATATCCAGTATTACATTCATAACATTTTCCCTTTGAATTCCCGAAAGTTTTGCAATTGAAATCAAATAAATTAAGCGAGCAGTGCTTCCCGCTATCGATTACTTGAAAATTATTGTGGCATTCCAAGCATGTTTACTCCCCATTCTCAGAGACAATAGCGGTTTTACAATTAGGAATGACAGATTTCATGCATTCTTTACTTATATTGTCCCTAGTAAAACTATTATGAAAAAAATAAAATGAAGAAAACTATTAATATTCATCCAAAATAGTATGTTATTTGTAGGAATATTTTCAATGAATTCTTCCTTACTCGTTCTCGCACGTTTCGCATAAATCTTGGTCTTTCATTGATATTGCGCATTTTCCATGAGAATTTCGTATACATTTTATAGCAACCTTGTCCAAATAATACCTAGGCTCACAGACCTCGCATACATTCCGCTGTATTCTGCTGTAAACCAAGCAATTATCCACCTAATCATGCTACAAGCATTCCCTTCCTTCCTGCACTAAGAAGTATCCATTTGAGCACTTTGCACAGCCTGAACCATCAGTAGATCCTCCAGAATCTCTTTCGTATTCCTCACAGTGCTCGATGTACTTTTCGATGCAAGCTTTAGTTGTGTAATCTATCTCTCTGCACATCATTCCCAATACATCCTCGCAGACATTCAAATCTTAGTTCAAAACATACTCCAACACATTCTTTTCCTTCAACAATTTCTTGCATTTTATGCATTTATTTGTGTTTGGGAGATACTCTGCGCAGTTTTCTACCTATTCATGAGGTTCTAAATTTAAGCAAATACCCATTTTACTTGCTTTCTCGCTCTCTATCTCTATCAATTTATATCCACTGTTACATTCAACGCATTCATCTTTTCGTGGATTAAAAACTCTGCATTTTTACAATAACACACGCCTTGGCTAGCAGAATCCATTACTGTCTAAGTAGAAGGCATCTAAACACTGCCAACATTCCAAGATTGTATTGAACATTGTGCACCCTAAATTCCTTAGTTTAATATGCCAGTGCAGTTTACTGCATACGATTTCAGTTGAAATGAACGAACCCTTTTGTCTTGGGAAAAAACCATCCACACAAGCAGTGCACATTTGAAGCGAATCATCAAATCTCTAGCAGTTTCCTTCAATTATCTGGTTATTATCCACTGAAATACATTCCTGAAAGTTCCTTAGGAAATAAGGCATCTTGCATGTTACACATCCTACACGAGCTTAGGCTTCCAAAGTTAAATCTTAATTACTCATTTGATCTTTAGAAACTAGATAGCTATTGATGGTTTTAAACTCTAGTGCTTTATTCGTTTCGATTGTGATAGAATTACTGAAAATAGCTGGGAGGCGATCAACTCTCTAATAAGAGTAGATTTCACAGTTTTCAATATTGACCTCCAATCTCTCACAAACAACCCCAGAATCATCCACAACATAATCTTTCCCACACTTAACACACCAATTAATTCCATTAGAGATCTCACAATTTGCGATGAGCTCACATTCTCCTCTAACAATATTCAAAATCCAACCAAAATACGAGCATTTTAAGCAATTCCTATGAATACCATCACTCAGCACACAGGGAGGAGAACTACCTAGAGATTTACATGCATTTTAATCCAAATAAAAGAGACTCTAGCATTCCACACATACTATCTAATTTCCATCTTTGCTCATAGCAAACCTCCTGCAAATCTTATTCTCCAGTGAATTGCTATCCTCTTTCACACAAATCCCTTGAATTAAGCTATATCCAAGATCACATTTCTTACAAGTCTAGCTGTTTCCATTACTCACGCTGCAATGAAGGATACGAAAACACCCATCAATGCTATCTATTTCCTCCTCTGCAATCAATCCCACACTTCTTCTAGGAACCTTCTTGATCTAAATACTTATTCTAGAAAAATTTTCTTCATTTTCGTTTCTAGAACGGTAATCTTTTTCATTTCTTTTCTTCCTCCAATATCCAGGCAAGCACTAATCGCATGTCTTGTGATGCTATCTCTCACAATTCTCGATTCGCTTGCATATTCTATTATGATAATAATATTTATCTTCACATTCACTGCAAATCCCTTCCTTGAATTTGCTGCAAAATTCTTACTTAAAACACTAGCCACTCTGCAACAAACTGTAGCCTTCTTAGCATTATTTACAATCCCTACCATCGAATCCAGCATCTAAGCAGTTATCTATCCCTATTGGCCTGCAGACAACCTCTTCAGAATAATTAAAATACTTGAAACTTCGAAAATATCCAGGACTGCATTTCAAGCAAGATTGCTTATAGCCATCCTTTATTTCACAGTGGAGAATCGATTGCCTTACACATGCATAAATCTATCCAAAGTCACAAACAAATCAACATCCATCCCTAATATCAACACCCATATAACATCTCATTTACCTTATCCTTCATAAATTCTTGGATCTCTCTCAAAAAGTAACCTTGCTTGCAAGGCCTACATGTTATTCCCCTCTCATTCTTCTCGCATTACTTTTCAAAGCACTGAACTTATAATGAACTCTTGATCATTACATACCCATCCACGCATTCTATGCAACTATCAATTATTCCATTTGCTAATTTACAATTAGGGATGGAAATCGCCTAGCAGAATAGATTATTTAAATAATATCCATTTTTGCAAACTCTACAGCGATTTCCTTCCATTGTCTTGCAAAACGGTACTGGTGTCTGCACTTCCCCTGTTATGCAAATCCCCGTTTCACTTAGAACATAGAATTTATTACACAATCTGCATTGATTCAGCCTTCCACCACTAACTTCACAATTTTGGTCACTTACTTCTTAGCATATCCCATTAGAATCTGGATAAAATGTCGAACCGCATAGATCACAGACATATTTCCCATTTTATTATCTAACCTAATAGCAAAAATCTAAATACTTCCTATCAATGATTTGAAAAGAAATACAAGTAATGTTATCATTAAGATACACTCCGACATTGAGCTCATCAAGGGCACATGTTGAACACGCATACTCTATCTTATTCGTCAAGCAATTTTAGTCTTCAATCTCGATGACCTTCCCGAATTCATCTATGTAAGCGTAAAATGATTATGCTAAATAGCAAAAATCATCTATGCCATTGGTCTAAATGCATTGATTAGCCTCATGGCATTGATTGTTCAATAGAAAGTACCCAGATTAGCATTCAAGACATTCATTTTCCTCAGGATGAAATCGAAAACACTATTTAAAATTCAAGAACGAATATTTTACGCACAGATACCTTGTTGTTTCGTTTGCATTGGTTTGTTGCTATTATCTGTAAAAGAATCGATTAGTACACGCTCCCGCTTCGAAATCAAACTGAATCAAGCTCACACATAACTCACTATCTTCATCGAGAACAAACCCATTCTTGCATACCTCACATTTGTCAATAATTCCATCCGAGAAAAAGCACTCCTCATATTGGGTAATTAATTCACAGGAAGCGTTATTTTCCCCTAAGAAATAGAGGTTATCACATATATCACAGATATTTTGAGGATTCAAGGCATTCTGAGTCTAGCAATGAATGAATAAAGATCCTAGCATGCAATTGTTGTCTTGACTCAACGGATTATTTTCCAGACATAACGAGCAGTCAGTAGAAGTCCCAGAACTCATTGAACATCGAAAGAAATCTTCTATCAAGATGCATTTCTTATATTGAGTGTCGTAGTGCATGAGAGAGATACATCGCAAGCACTCCCCGGAGGTATTCACTAAGTAGCAATTGAAATCAGTTTGCTGTTAGCAGTTTCCTGAAATATCGAGGATCATCCCTTATATGCAGGAAACGCAAGTTGAGTTGTCTTCTGAAAAGAACTCGCAAGAAGCTTTTTAATTGAATATCTGCAGCACAATAGATAAAGAAGTCTGCTGAGGGTTCTCTGTATTGAAATCGTAAAAGATTGTGGGTTTTTCAGGCCTTTATAAATTCTCTATCATGTTTGTTTCAATACTGCAGCCCTCGAAAGTTGAAATAAGACCTTTCATGCATACTTTGCACCATGGGGAATCATTAAACCGTTGGAGACACCTTTCAGTTGGGTCTAGTTAATATGCCTCTCTAGGAACGCAAACTAAGTGGTTTTTTCCTTATTCTTAGGTTAAGTAAAAGTTTTCATTATCGAGACACTCAATACATAGATTTTAATCTGAATCGGAAATCTTCGCGCATAGCTCGAAGGGAGGCTTTATGCATAAAGTCTTGGAGTTATTTAGAATCTTCCCGAGTTCACAAAGTTCACAAAAGGATTAATAAGTTGAATTTATTTCTTTTGAACTCTGTTTCTCGCAGTGGTTGATTTTTTGGAAAACTCCATAGTGGGATGCTATCAACTCAACACTTCTGCTGTGAAGCTCGCCATCTTGAGAAAAATAACTAAAATGTTCATTAACGAGTTTATGAGAATGCGATAGACATATGTTTGAAGGAGATTTTAGTTTAAATCCTGAATGACATTGCTCACATTGACCTTCTGTTGAGAAAAATAAAAATAATGCTCAAAAAAAGATTCATGGATGGTTTTATGTGCATTTTTTACTTATGGTGTCAAGTATTTCACAATGGGAACCTCTTGAATATTCAATGGCAGAGATTGTTTCATTGGTTTTAAGAAAAACAAACTCAGATTTTGGGCGAACGCAGATAGAATTTTCGTCTAAGACCTCACATCCTTTGAGATGAATTGGTGAAGGGACACAAGTGTTTTTATCACTTGAAAGAGAAAACCCGCAATCACATCTTTAGCACTCTCCAAAGATCGAAAGCTAGATACAATTGGTGAGTTGCAGAGGTTTTTATTAGCAAATTGTTCCAGTGGAATCAAGAATATGATGCTTGAAGCATTTGATGCATGAAGAAGTTTAGTTAGATTCAGTTGTGGCTAAGATGAACTCACAATGGTCTATGGGATTCGCAAAAGATATGAACAGGAAGGTGAAGAGGAAAAATAAAGAAGGAATGACAGAGGAGAAGAAATGTTAAGGCATCGTTCTTCACTTTAAATAGAAATCCTGTTTGTTTACTTATTAGCGAGGGGATGATCAGCTAATATATGAGGAATCTAAAAGACAATTTATTTGATTATCTAATACGATTCTAAGAATACTTCTGGAATCTGAATTTTCGTGTTTCAAATAAACTCAAAGATAATTTCTATTCTGTGGTGAAATGATTGGTAGGAAATGCATTAAATTAACTCAGTAGAATCACAAAATTATTCAACTCCACAAACTTTTCTGGCTTTAGATTGTGGTGGATAATAATTTTACTCCAATTAGTTGTTTTGGCAATGAAACAAAATTATCAGACAAAAGACACATTGGGCTTGCCAGAGTAGAAGATATGGAAGAAGTTTCAACTAATTCTCACCCAATTTTTTAATAATAAGTTTCTCTGGGTTTCCAAGAAAATTCCCAAAAGATAAATAAATATTATTAATTTGTCTTAATGATTTCAATTACATGAGATTCCAATAAAAGCAAGTTAAAATGAGAATATACAACAGGTTTATTCAATATGAAAAGCTGTGTTATTCAAAAATACCTTAACCTACAACCGAGAAATACTTAGCATTATTAATTAGCCTACAAAATTTTCTCTTTAAAGATATCTTTAATCCCTCCCTAATTAGTCAAATAATATTATTATAATTTCTATTATTTATAAATGAAATAGGACATAGTATATAATATTTCATTGCTATTGGGTGCTCACAAAAAACATGCCCTTTCATGTCTCTAGATTTTTAGAGCTCTTTTCTCAAGGTCTTAGTTTTCCTTATGCTTAATTCGTTTCTTCGATAGCTTATTTTCTTTCTTCTTCTTGTTTTAGTTTATTTTTTTATTATTAGGCATACGCAGCCTTTATGAGCTCTTGATAATTTATCCTCATTTCAATATTATTCAATTAGCTGTCATAATTGAGTATTTCTAGATCAATAGAGAAATCCATGAATTTTTTAAAATCCTATCCAATCGCTTTATATTAGGAAAATAAATTCATTTATTCTTATTGAATCAGTACTACCCTTTCTCTCAAGAGTTCTTCCATTTTAGAGACTATTTCATTTAGTGATATCTCTTCAAAGTTCTTTGAAGGAATTTTGACTCTCTCTTTTAATTCTGTAGCTTTATTGAACATTTTTTCGATTTTTATTCGACTTTCTAAGGCTTGAGTATGCTTATAATCCATTCTTCTTTTTTCTTCAAAAGTCATAGGACAATTCTCAACTCGTTCTGAGAAAATAGCCTACCAGTATGCATAAGAAGTAGAGTAGGTTTCATCAATGATTTTAAGTTTATTGAGGAACTAGTTTAAACTCAGTAAAGTTTTCAGAAGGTTAAGAAGAAAATTAGGTTTCTTCAACCCATTATGCCCTTACAAAAAGCAAGATTAAAGAAATACCAAGGAATGTTATTTTAGTCATTTTCTCTGGATTCATTTTAAGTTTATTTGATTTGATATTTTGGGATAATTTATTAATTATTTCAGAAAGTAGTTGTTAAATTGTAATATTTGAAATAGAGAAAATGTTGTAGAACCATCTAATGTTAAGCTCAACTGAAGTGTCACTCATTCAGATCACGATTAGCAATAGTAAGAGTTGGCTTTCCGGGTATCATAGTAATAGAATTATTAGAACTATTCGTGTCTGTTTTGATCACAAAGAAAGTTGGGTTTCTAATCTGATAGGAATAGAACTATTAAAATTATGTGTGTCTGTTTATCTTTTAGCATGATTGGAATAGCAATACGATAATTCATTTTATTAGCCTACATGCCAATGAATGGGCTATTTCATGGGATTGTCTGGTTTCATAATGATAACCTGAGAGTCATTGCAGAGTAAAGAATAATTTTAGGCACTTA
>Ga0302285_10000915_pt1 | contig 16206 bp, 8 predicted proteins | sample III_Fen_E2_2_FD_200455 | JGI IMG/M metagenome (GOLD analysis project Ga0302285, IMG submission 200455) | Peat permafrost microbial communities from Stordalen Mire near Abisko, Sweden - III_Fen_E2_2 | ecosystem: Environmental > Terrestrial > Soil > Wetlands > Permafrost | place: Sweden: Abisko... | reverse complement strand
CATATAAATTCTCTTGCTAATGCACTGTTGAATTCTAAATACTTCTTTTACAAGCTTTTTAGTATATTTTTAAACAGAAATCTATTAAAACTGTTTCGATTTTTGGGGAAACATAACTCCTCAACGAGAAAGAGAATCAACTCTCTCTCTCAGGGGCGGCAGCTGATAAATAATATTTCCACTTTTCAGAAAATTTAAATTAAAAAGAATTTAGCTAAGTATTCAACAATTTCAGTGCTTAGATTTCTAAAGAAAAACTGGAAACATAAGGAACCAAAGCACGAAATAAATAATTTAAATTTATCATTTAAATTCAAGAAAGTAAATAATTTCCTTATATTCACTCATCTGAATGGGTTGCCATTATGTTATCTCTTCATTTTGAGATAGATCTTGGAATAGTCTGAGATAGTTCTTCAAGGAAAAGAACTTAATCAATAAGATGCCAAAATCCAATATTTTCTTCAGATAAAATCGAACTAAGCACTTTCCGTTGCTCTTCCGAGGAAGTCTTGCTTGCATTAGCTTTAAGATAATCATATGCCTTATCAAAAATCACTGTACCAAGACTAGCTTCGCATCTATGTCTAAATAATTTTATCTTATCCTAAATCTTAAAGTATTATGGATTATTCACTACAAACTATTCTTCTTTTTATTCTTCTCCTTCTTCTTCCTGATAATTCTCATCATTTTCATTATTATAATTCCCTGCAAACGCATCTTCACCATCTTCAACATCATAATACACATTATCTTCTTCTTCCTCTCCAGCTTCACTTATTTTCTCAGCATCTTCGTTTTCGGGAAATTCCATTGAGGTTCGCTGCATTGTTGCCATTTTTTTAGATAAATTCAAGGACTCTTTGATGGTATTAATCTTAATTGTTTTTTCTTTGAGTTTTGTTTTCATTAACTCGAGTTTTTCATCAATTTTCCCTTGATCTTCCTCTTCTTCACCACCTGATTCCTCATTTTCTTCTTCGAAAATCACTGCATGCACCTACACAACAAAAACCATTAAAAATTAACCTCCTTTACAAAAACAAAATTACCTCTTCATCGTCTTCATCATCTTGCTCTTCATCCATAGCAAAATCTTCTTATATTTTTATTTAACCTCGTTCTTTTTTTGGAGTTGCTATTTTTTCCTCATTATTAGCAGTTGCAACTGGAATTGATGCATACTTTTCAGAGTTGTATTAGTTTGAATTATTACTATATTCAATAGAAGACATCTTTTGATCAAAACTCTCTCTTTCAATTAGATCTAATGAGAAATCATCTTATACAACATTTCCTTATTTCTTTGATTCAAGAGATTACATACTACCTCTTTTACTAAGTCCAGTACCCTATGAGTATTATTGTTATGAAGAAATTTTTTCTTCTTCTTCACCACCAGCAAGAGCGTTATCTTTCGATGGTCTATACTATGCTTATTTCATTTGCATTGCTTTCTAACGGTTCTGCTAATTCTCTTGCTAAATCTATTTCCTCTTTAATTCTAAATCTTCTTGGTCTTATTTACGTTTCTTTTCCTGTTCTTATCTAATAATATCTTTTTTCACCGTTGGTTGTTCTCCTACATTGTTTGAAATATAATCATAACTTTGTCTTCCTGTCGATTAGGCTTTGCTTCTTGGTTAGACTGCACCGAATTCACTTTCTGCAGATGTTGATGCTGTTCTGAAATTGGAAAGAAAGAAAAGACAAAAATGAATTTAGAATCTTAAATTTTAGTAAAAAGCTATTTATTGTTCTTACGATGATGAATCAGTGAATTATCGAGCTTTTCTGACTTCATTTCTAATTGAATTCACTGAAGATTTCGATGAAGGTCCTGGTGCTAATTACTAATTCGAAAGCGGTTTCTTTCGATTTACTGAATTCTCTCTCTCAAAGGAATAACTTCTTTCTCCACGTTCTCTTCTATCACCACCATCTCCTCCTTTCCTCAAATTTGATCGTCCCTCTTAGACAGATTAACTTTATGCAGATGATTGCTACTACGATTATTGCTATTGCGGTTAAGTTGTTTTAATATTAGTGCTAGCACTTCTAGCTATTTTCTTCTTCTCAAGACGTTTTATTTCTTCTTCAAGACGATTCTTTTCACTGATTTATCTCAAAAGCTCTTTCTTTTCTCTATTCTATTTTTCAATCGTTGCTTTATCCAATGCAGGTGTTCTTGATCCAACTCTCTTAGGAGGACGAGGTTAATCGTCAACTATTGGCACTGGTGGTCCAGGACGGTTAATATTAGAGTTAATTTACTTTAGTAACCCTAATTTCTATGCTTACTCTTGAAGACTCTCGAAATACACATCATCAACATCATTTATTAGATTAGCTTCAGGATAATTCCCGCTAAGAATATCAGTTACATAAGTTATTATCCTTCGTTTCACAAAGGAAACATTTATGATATCAAGAATTGAAGGTCTGTTTTTGGGGTTAAGCTAAAGCATCTTCGCGATTAGCCCTCTTAATCCCTTCGAATAAGTTGAATTAATAGGTGGATAAGATCCTTTCATAATCTTCACAGCTAAACCACTTAAGTTCTCAGCATCAAAAGCATGACGGAGATTACACATTTCATAGAGTACACATCCAAATGCCCAAACATCACTTTTATAGCTGTAAGGTTTGTATTTAAATAGCTCCGGAGACATGTAATATGGTGTACCTAACAAAAAAAGAAAACAGTAAAAAAATAACCCAAATAAATATTTGAAATCGAAAAAAATGAACTTCCTTAGTTTTTTGTTCCAGTACCTATGCATGTGTTTGCGAAATCTCTTGTGGAATCAAGTACTTTAGCAATTCCAAAATCCCCTAATCTCACTCTGCCGTGTTTAAGAAAGATATTTTAAGTCTTGAGATCCCTATGAAGAATCTTCTTTTCGTGTAGATAAAAGAGTGCAAGAGCCATCTAAGCTAACCAATCTAGAATCTAGTCTTCAGGGAAATTCTTCCCTTTTTGATTCTTTATCTTATTGTGCATGTCTCCTCCTTCGCAGTGAATCATAACAATGTTCAAAAATTGCTCCCGATCCATGTAGCTGTCTTTGTATGACACAATGTTAGCATGGCGTAATTTTTAAAGCAATCTGACTTCATTTTCGGTATTCTCGCGATCTTTTTGATTCATATCGCGAGTCTTTATTTTCTTATTCACATAGAGCTTGTCTTCACGTTTATGCTTGACTAGATATACTTGCCCAAATGCACCAGAGCCAATTAATTTGACTGTCTCGTACACTTCCATTGTTCTCAAGTAGAACTTTGAGTTGTCAGTATTTCAAAACTTGCTTAAACTACCCTTTTGTTTAATGGACTGTCTCTATGTCTTTTTCTGTTTTTCTTTATGAATTTATTACTTTTCTCCAGAATTTTATAATTTAAATATTTTTTGTTTGCATTTTCTCACTTGCAGCGAGAGAGCATTAATATTTTGTAAAACTTAAGAAGTCTAACAGATCAAACAAAACAGCTCAGAAGAATATTAAAAGAGAATGCCTTAATCAGGCTGATTACTATCTCTCAAAAAGTCAGGCTAATTAAACAAACAAAAAACGCAGGAAACCAACAAAAAAGTTACATTTGAACAAGCAAAAACTGAAAATAATTATTACACAAACTTTCAAGATGTCCAGTTAGTAAATTCCTCGAACAAATAGTAAAGAAAGTATTCACTCACAAAAGAGCTAATTAGCAGTGAACGTGAAAGAAAAAGAAAAAAGTCCAATTTTTGTTCCAAAGCTGATATTTTTTGACTCCGAATAAGCGATATCTCAGGCTGCATTGGCAACTCCATAAGGCTAAGAAACATACAAAAACCCTAATCATAGCATAAGTTAAATCAATAGTCGAGAGATACCTGAGTCAATAACAGATGTTTATTTAAAGAAATCGTATATTTCCACTAAATAAATTCCAGAACGAAAATGTTCATTGAGTATTACTTCCAAAAGCTCCAAAAGTAAAGGATAATCCTTGTAGAAGATTGATGATAAGAGTTTCAGAGCGGATAGCATAAGATCGATATCAAATAGTTATTTAAGTTAACAAGACAAGTAAGATTCGCTTAATTTGTCCGAAAAATAGATTTCTTAGAATAATGTGAGTTAAAGAGAGAATTCTCAGATAAGAAATGTGAAATAGTAGGATGAAACATAGATCTTCAAATATATGGACAAAACGAATAAAAAATCAATAAAAAGAGATGAAAAACCCTCAGTGAAGAATCTCCTAAAAATAAATATGATCTGCCCAATTCACCACTAAGAAATAACCTAAGTATGTGTGCACAAAGATTGTCGAGATAAAATGTTTCACTGTGAAGAATGTATGAATATTTTTGCTAATCATGCTGCGAAACACAGCCCGTTTTAATCTTTACAGTAATTTCTTAATGATTTGGAGGAACACCCTCATACTAAACGCAAGGAACTTATAGAATAAATGTAGAAATAAAATAAAGATTTCATAGTTTCTTTTGGAGAAGGTGTTGAATAGGAGAAGAAGAGAATCTCTAAGTAGATTATTCCAGCTATAAAAAAGAGCATTAATGCTCTATTAGATTAACTGTAGAGTAACTTGTACGAATAGCTAGATAGATTCAGGGATGTTTATTTTTAGAACTCAGTTTACTTGACATAATATCTAGAACGAAATGGTTTAACCCCATAGATTCTAGAATAAGGTATAATTTTGATCAAAATACTGGAATAAATTGATATATTTATCTTTTTTGTTTTGAAGTGCCATCTTTTGCAAACATTATCGATGAATCCAAGAAGAAAAATGACACTGATTTCTAGGAATATTTAGAATGGGTTTATCGACGAGTGCTAAATGAAAATTCCATTGAATAAACACGATAGGCATTTGCATATTTTGAGGAGATATTTTTTAAGTTTAGAGAATAAGGAACATCTGTACCATAGTTCACTGGTTAAAATGATATTCTCTCTCGTTTGAAAGGAGTATTCTAAGAGATTAACAGTCAAGAAGAGAATTTATTTTCTTCTCCAATCGATAAATATCCAATTTGTAGCTTCTGCTCGAAAAATGTTGAAAAATAAAAAAAAAGTGTAATTCCTTAGTAACATCATTAGGAGTATATGCCTATGGGTAATAAAAGTAGTTTAGAACTGAGCTTTGAAAAGAAACCAAACTCGATAGGGTTAACTCTCCCTCCAATTTTCAAAAGCACAAGTGCTTAATCTCTGTTGAAAGGAAAGAAAACTTCTCCAGCAGAAATCTTGAAGAGTATTACAACACTTGGCAAGGAAAAATAAAAATAATCTTAACCAGGTATATGCAAAGGATGTAGGAGGTTTTATTGTGCGGAATGTTTGAGTTAATAGTAATGTAACGGTTGCAAAATAGAACTAAATCCTTTTCTAAAAAGCTCTAAATTTATTATCAAAGAAATTAATGGATTTCCTGTAGCTATGCTAGATGAAACAGCAAAACAACAACAATAAATAAGTTTAAGTAATTCTCTTCCTCTTCTTGGCTCTCTGTTTTAGACAATATCACCTTATTTCAAAAGATTAAACACAGGATTAGCAATAGGGAATAAAATATATTTCTCTGGTCAAATTCTCTGGGATGTGTCGATTGAAAACTTTGGTTAATGCCACAGTCTCGCGTTTGGAATATGTAAACTAGATACTCTATAAGAAGAGCTTAGCATTGGTAATGAATTCAAGGAATTTATAGATAAAAAATGTTTAATTATGGTATCATCAAATGGCATTGTATCTGGCGATCTCAAGGGAAGAGTAAAAGAGTTTATGAAAGAAAAGAATCCAGTTGTATTCTCACTTTCCCTTGATTTTGGGAAGAATAAATTTTAGATTAGTGGAAAGAATATTTATCTTGAATACGACCTTGAGAATAATCAAGGTTATGTGCCCTGCTTCTTTGCTGGGTGCTGCTTCAGAAGCTACAATAATTTTTCAATCAGATAAAAATATTCTTTTGATTCGATATATTCCTGAACAATGAACAAGTTAGCTGTTAAGTCAATAATAATTTTAATTTATTTAGTTTGTCCCAAAGTGGTTTTACTTGAGTTAATTAAAGTTGGGTGTAGCTGTAATTATCATAATTTTCTTACATATTGTTGTCTTTTCTCATTTCCTTTTAACTCAAGAACCTTGTATGTCAAAGTATGTGCCTACCGAATTACGTGTTTATTATTTAACACAATCTTATCATTAAGCATTTTAAATATTGTTGAATAACTTGACGTTGAGATAGCAATTTATCCATTACAGTTTTCTAAATTCGATTCTGAGAATTCTGAGAAACTAAAACATAAGCAAACATTACTATTTCACTTAAATTGCTTATCCATGTTATGCACTCGATGCTCACTGTTCAAAGATATTCTTTTACTTGCAGCCACGAACTAAAGTGAAGCTTAATTTCCTAGATAAAGAAAAAACAATTAAATCAAAATTTTAAGTCAAACAAACAAACAAAAAAATAGGTCCGTTTGAATGGAACAATAATTACCAACATCAGCACCTGCCGATGAAAGTCTTACTACTTCAACTTCTAGCGCTACTGAGAAGCTCTTCGCAACTGGCGTCAAAACTGAAACCAAAATTCTTGTTGAGCTTTCAGGATTCATCGAAGATGTGAACATTCTCAGCTACTCACAACAAGTCGAAATCAGAGGAAAATAAGTTAAACTGCGAACTATAAAATGTGGAAACTTCGACTAGCCTCCTATCGTTCTGCTCCACGGGTATGGTGGTTGTTCTCTTGGGTATTTCAGACTCCTTAAACGGCTCACAAAGAAATATAAAGTCCTCGCATTCGACTGGCCAGGTATGGGACTATCTGATCGATGGGATTTCAGTTTAACCTAAACCCCAGAGGACATAATAGATTTCTTCGTGGAAGTCATCGAAACCTGGAGAATCGCTGTTGGTTTAACAGAATTCACAATTCTAGGTCATTCATTCGGTGGATACATGGCCGCTAACTATTATTTGAAATATCCAGATATCATCAATGAAGTATTTCTCCTAAGTCCTATGATCTCAACTAAGATGGCAACACCTGAAAATAATAACAATAATCTTTTAGTGAGAAGCAACAGCAACACAACCGCAAGCTCCAAGAATGATAATAACACTAATCCAACGACAGCAGATCAACAACAACAGTAGTAAGCTACTTAAAAATAATCCAAAGGTATATTCCGTAGTATCATGGAATACGTCTTGAAATCTGCTGGTGGTGCTCGTGTAACACCGCAGTCACTTATTAAAAAATGGTACCTCCCTAGCTCATACATTATCAAAAAAGCTGTTTCATAATCATTCAAGGACTCTAGCGAGAAAGAAAAGAATTATTTCGTGGAATATTTCACTGTTGCATACAACTTCCCTGCTTTTGATGACTCTTATATTCATGATCTTATTAAATATCCTGGATTAGACCCATGCAAAATAGGCATTTCTCTTGAGGAGATATTCAATGAAAAATATTAGCAAAACAGGCATACTAAAAATGTGCATTGCTTGTTTGGAGATGCTGATTTCATGGACTCCTCAGGTTGCCATAATATATATGAGAAACGTATCTGGATAGGTACCTTGAGGTATCTTAAGAATGCTAGCCATAATGTTATGGTTGATGCACCTGAAGAACTCTGTGCTATCATATTTAATCCCAAGAAAGTTATTAGAGTTTATTAAGAGATGGAGTAAGAGGAAGAGTAGAAGTAGGACAAGGATTAGGATATGTAGTCTGAGTAAATGGAAAGTAATTAGAACTTGTTGAAGTCTTGAAGGGGCATTTATGTTTAAATATCAAAGTAGGTGAATATATAATTTTGAGTTATTATTGTAAAAATTAAGTGTTTTGTGTTAGATTTGGCAGTGAAAATAATCCAATTCCAAGGTTTAATATTTTTAGTCTTAATTTTTAAATAATTTTTAAGATATTTGGCATTCAGGGGAGAGCAATACAAACCAATTCATTAGCGTTCTTCTGCTATCAAACATGAATTCATCATAATCATCAAATACTTTATTATTACATTTTTAACAAACATCTACCATATTTTTTTAAAATTTATCCTCAGCACAACAGTTTTATCTCTCTTTTTTTAATTTATTCTGTTTAACTTAATCCTAATACACGTACCATTTGTCTTTTATCTTTGGAATACTTTCCTTAATTCTGTTATAGCTTCATCCAATCTCCATTCATTATGACTCCTATGCTTCTTTATTCTCTTGATCACCTTTTTCTAACACATGGGTTCTACTAAAATCCCCTTCTTCCACTTAATTATCTTCCTCATTTCTGCTTTGATCTAATTCCAATTAGTTTTCTTGTACTTATCTATACGATATCTTCCTTGAAACTACTGCTCTTTTCTTTTTATTCTTGATATATTCTAGCGCTTCTTAGTAGATTTTGTTAGATCTTACATTCAATTACTCGAAGTTCTCAGACAGTATCCTAACCAACAATCTCAACTAATTTATAGTCCTTATTTTAAACACAATCCATTGATCTTTGACTTTTCCATGATAGATCTTGATTGATTCTTTGTTTTTAATAAGTGATTGTTTCACTTTAAGCTCAAAGAAGTCCTTTAATTATCGTGCTTAGATTAATCTAGGGTTGAAACGAGGCAACAGAAGCTAAACTTCATTCAAGATTGCACATACCTGAAATGAACTATTAGCTCTCTATGCCAATGCATATCCTTCACTGACTTTGTATCCATTTAAGATTCTCTTCCATAGTAAAAATCCCTTGATTCCTAGGATTTATATCTACAAACATCCAAAATAAAAGGTTAAATATTTAATATTATTCCTTCAAACGAAACCTATATCTTTTCCTCTTACTTGAAGCTGCAATGCCTAGAAGGAATCAGCCGATACTGATAGTCTTTGCTATTGAAAGTTACTGGCAACGATTGCTTAAGTCGAGTTCGACAGAAAAGAATCGATAATTTACTCAATCACCTACAATGGAAATCCAATGAATTTCAAATAAGAGCCTACTGTAAATGTCCAAGCACCTAGACAAATACTCTTAGTGTTCTCAATAGACTATTTTACTTATTAGCCTTCTTACGATCTGGCTGCTGGGAAATGAACATGAATAAAATCTCTTAAAAATCCATAATAATCATGGCATGCATCGATAACATGTTTTTCATGCTAAAGAATCCCTTCTAAACTTGAGAACACCTTAGCTACGAGAGAATTCTAACTTGGTAGTGTCTAGCCTGTGTAAAACTCCTTAGCTATCTTGAAAAGACCTTCTCCTAAGCCGACATCAGAGGATAATATCTGCTGTTTTCTAAGATCATTATCAAGTGTTTTTGCTGCGATTTCTAGCAACGCATGTTTGATTTCTTCAGTAGTTGGTTGGACTTTGAATTTCTGCCAGACTTGCACTGCAGTCTCATAGAAATCACGTAATTGCTCATCTAGATTATGCTCATGATAGAACTACCCAAATCTTCTTATCGCTGTGAGGAATTCCTCGTAAGTTAGAAGAATTCCATTCTGAAGTGGTACATTATGGATAATCCATTGCAAGGAAAATTGTCTCAGCATGAGGGCTTTGGCTTCGCGCTTTTGAGGGAGAAGCTTACGAGGAAGAGAGATGAATCTATTTAGAGTCTATTAAGAGAATCTAAGCGTCTCATCGAGCATTCCGCAAGCTAAGAACATTGTTGTGTCGAGCATTCAAAGCGAAAAGAGTGATTTTTCTTTTGTGGAGGGAAATTCACTATTGTTTGTAGAAGAAATATTTTTAGAAAAGGAAACAAATTATAATATTCAAAGAATAAGCAAGGAGGGGAGGGGGGAATGGAAAGGAAATAACTAAATCAACAAATAATTAGTATTTTCTTTCCTTTTTTGGACTCATAAATGATCTCATTTAGGCCTATTTTTTTTTGGGTAGATCTACTTTTTCTCCCTAATGAATGATACAAGTCTAACGCAATCAAGCGGTCATAGCAATCGTCGTAAGGATGTGAGGGAGTCATTATTTTAATTAACAATTATTTCTTATTTACTTCAACAAGTCAGGGAAGATAAAGCAATTGATTATTTATAAAAGAAACTAACCTCTGCTGATTGCATTGATTTTTCTGATTTTAGAAAATAAATAATTATCCATTTTATGTTGTTTTAAATGTAATCCACAACAATAGTGTGGCATAATAGAGGATAATTCTCAAAAATGCTATTAAGAGTGTATTGTTTCAATTTTGAAAAAAGGTGTTTGTTCTCCAAAATTGAATGAATATCTTCAATAATATAGAGAAAACTGTAATAAAAACAAGCAAGATATTAGTCATTTAAGTTGATATTCCGATGGGAGACGAAGTTGTTCGAGAAGATGTTTAAACTCAGCAGACTTAGGATGATCACTTGAAACCACAAAAACTAGAAGATATTGTGGGAAGTATTGTTGATGAGCTATTCCAATAGCGACTCAAAACTGCTGAGGAGTAGCATCTTACTCAACGATAATCGATTTAGGCATACTCAGAGAGTCTGACTAAACTACAAGAAGATGCTGAAAAGATACTTAATTTGTATGTTATGGCTGAGAAAAAAACTGAAGAACTTAAAACTCATAAGAGAGTATAGAGTGCTGTAGCTCCAGTGTAACTTGCAGTCATTAAAGAGACTGTTAATCCGCCAGCACATTAAGGGATGCATCATGCTCCTTCTGCAGCGAAATTAACGAATAATAGCAATGCAAATGGTACTAGTACAGCTACCCCAGCAGAAAAACACATGTTTCATCCAGCAACTACAAGAAACACACCAGCATCTTCTGTCCATTAAGCAGCAGGAGCAGGAGTAAGTAATGTCCCAGCCAAGACTCATATGAAATCAGAAAAAATTGGATCACAATAAGCATCGAGTGTTGTGTCTTCGAAAAAGAAAGAAACAATAGGAGCAATAAATTCTGCGAAAGAAGATATGTTATTTACTGCTAGAAAAACTGCAAATATAGGATCTTTACTTAAGCAGCACGAGAAGAATGATGATTCTATTGTGAATAGTAACAGTGAATCGGATTCACAATAGATTCTGAGTGAATTGAATATCAAAATAGAGTAGAAAGATGGAATTACTAACTCAGCAGTTACAAGTGAAACCAACACAAAATAAGAGTCATCCACTGAATAGCTAGAAACTGGTAGTGATTCCTTGCAGGCATCTTCATCAAATCGTAAGAGTCTTGTGAAAACAGCTAAATAAAGTGGTGTAGCAGAAAAGAAATAATAAGAGGAGAAGATAGTTAAAAGTGTTAATAAAGCGAAGGGAAATGAAGATCAGAAGTCAAAGGATAACGAAGATTCTAAAGGAGTTAAGGTTATTAAGAAATAAGATATGTAGCATTCGTCTGTTGCCACTGAAGCTAATGGAGGAGCTTAACGTAAGGTTATTCCTAAGATATCTGATTTAAAAACTTAACGAGAACTAAATAAAAATAAGTAAAAAGAGAGTGATTCAATTGCTGGTAAATCAACTGAGACTAATACTAGAAAAAGTGTTGGCATAAAGAAGGAGGAAGGTAGGTAAAGTATTAATGCTAAGAAGGAAGATCATGTAGGAGTTAGATTGAAGACTGAAGAGAGTGCAAATCGTAGTTCAATTCCTGGTAAAAAAGTAGGAAAGATTAATGGTGATAATAAAGTAGGTAAAGATGAAGGATAAGATGATAAAAATAAGAAGAAGGTAACGAATAATGATGGTAAGAGTAAAAGTAATGGAAATGAAGATAATTAAAAGGATTTAAAAGGATAGAATGTTGAGGAGTTGAAAAATGAGAAATAGGAGAAAAATGATTTAGGAGTGGAAGTTACGAAAGAAGATGTTTAGGATCATAAAGTAGAAGAGTAGATTAAAGATGTTGTTACTATTGATGCTGAAGATGAAGATTTACTAGCGAATATTAAGGATGATATGGTTTAACCTGAAGAATAACTTGAAAAGAAGGATAAAGAAAATGAAGAAAATGATAAGGAAAAAAGTGAAGAAAATGAAAAATAAGAATAGGTTACAGTAGTTGAGGAGTTTAGTGAGAAGAAACTGGAGGAGTTACTTAGCAAATTCAGTGATTCTGAGATAAATATCAGTGATTTGAAGGATTATTGTTAGAAGTTTGTAAAATCAAAGGAAATCATTGAAGATAAGATTATTTTCTAGTAAATCAGTCTTTAGAATGATCTTGAAGTACTTCAAGGGAAAAATAATGTAACAAAATACAAAAACTTTTCAAGCAATGATGATTAACTCTTTTGTTTGCTGAATATTTCAAAAGGGAGGTTCTTAAGTGATTCCAGAGGCATCTTCTTTTGTTTTCAAATTGACTAACTCCACAAAAGAAGGGTTGAGCTTAGTTGACACAGGGTTTTTCGATGATATCTTGAGTAAAGATGAGCTAGACAGCAAGATTGTAGCGCTATTTGAGTTGCTTTTGATGATTGTTGATGGGAAGGAAATCAAGGAAATGCGAACTGAATCAAATAAGGATCTGTTCGTGAGGAACTACTTGAATGAATTTGAAGATTCCTTCAGTAAATTATTTCTTGAATTTTAAAATACTTTTGACAATATTTTGATGTTATTTTTGTTCCCTTACAGCAACTGTTTTGGAGGGTTTAGAATCCAAAGGACAGCAACTCTTCTTGAATTACCCTTTGAAAAAACAAATCCAAGGATTTATCACCCAGCACGAGTATGTTCTCGATCAAAACGAATACACAAGTCTCGATCCTTTGTCTTCGATTATCTCACCGATTCTCAAGGAAATAGTGATATTTGCAGGCATCAAGGAATCAAATACGAATAAAGGAAATGTGGCATTCTTTTAATCCTAAGAAATCGATAATAAACAGAAATAAATACAAGAAATTAACGATTTAATTGTTCAGATCAGCTGATTTTTTAGTTGAGAAAGAAGAATAAATTATCCAATAATATGTTGTGTTTACATGAGGGCAAATATGATATTTACTACAAATAAAATTAAATCGATTATTAGAATCTTAAACTAATGTTTTTGAAGCTTCAAAAATTGATTTATTACAAACAACAAGTGTCTTAATTCATTCTTTACTTTCTCAGAGATTATTTAGATTCTTTTTTTATTGCAAAACTGTTCGTTATTCCCTCAACGCAGATGTTGCTATTAACTTTAGATTACTAAGAGAATTCTTCGCTTTCAATGTGCTTCCAGTTGTCTTTAGCTTGTTATTAGTGTTATTGTTGTTCATGTATAACTTCCCATTTGTTTAATGTTCGTTCATATCCTTATTTCTGTTTTGTTATTTCCCTTGAATTTATTACTCTCCTTCTTTCCCATAAATCCCACCCTTATTCTCTGAAATCGTCAGCCCTTGTTTTTGAAGATGATTCTTGAGTGCTTCTATCTCCGGTGCTTCCTAGCTAAAATCTCTAACTTTCAAGCAAGCTGTCCCTAATAGTTTATTCGTTAATTTATTGAAATCCACCGTGAAATCAACTAAATGAATCCCAGCTGTGGCACAATATCTTTTTAAACTTCTTTCATCAAACCCATCCTTGTAGTTCTCTAGGGGTATGCTTAGCAACTATTAACTCCCACCTTCATTTCTTTTAGCTCCTCCAAAATTCACTGGATGACTTAATGGTTCATCATCAGTTGTTTTATCTGCTAGTGCATACCTCTCAAACTTCTAATGAGTCTACTTCTTCCATGTATCGTTCTTATGATAATGTTCTTAATATCCCTCAGAATCAAGACAACTACTGAGATTCGCGTAGAATCGTTCATCACAAGGTGCTACTGTCCCCCCAATCTTCTTCAAGTTTTCTTATTCTTCTGATACACTTTTTAACTACTTTTACTCGTTGTCCTTGCGTTTATCATAGGAAATGTTAAAACTCGGAAAGTCTGTTTGAAATTTAATAGAATCATATTTACCAGCATCAAAATCAGCTGGGAATATCCTTGTGAGCTTATCTGTTTGATTCAGCTAATTACCACGATTCTCAACATCATTATTCAACCGATCTTCATGTCCCAAATCAAAACTAGCAGAGAATATATCACTGAATAACTAATTTGTTCGCTTTTTCTTGTTGTTACTGTTATCAAATTACCAATTAGATTAAGTCATCTTCTTATTTGCTTTAATTACTTCCTTCTTTTCTTCCTTCCCAAATATCTGATGACTCACTTCCTCAAAGAAATCACTTTTTAACTACTTAAACTTAATCTCTTCAGCACTCCTGCAATCTGTGAGGAATCTCTCTGTATTTCCTTTCGCAGTTTCTACCTTTTTGTGCCACCATTTTTGATCATAACTTCTCAGCTCGTTTTTCATAATATCTGCATTTCTCTGATTCAATTTTAGCTAATTTTCATCGCATACCAAACCACTTGCACTTAAATTCCCAATATTATCAATCTACCTCTAAATCTATGAAGTAATATGCGCATTACTTGGTTGAACTAAACGATGAGTGCTACCTGTTTTCATATTTTCTAAGTTATTATTCCCATCTTTCGCATTGACATCTATCCATTGATTTTTAACCCATTTCTTATTATTAGATGTCTACTTGTCTCCGTTCTAGTACAACTATTCATATCGTCTCTCTGATGCTGTGATATCATTCATATACAGTGGTTCAAAATCTTTATTACTTTTCTTCAAATCCTATCCTTCTTGTTTCTACTTAGGAATCCCTTAACTTCCTGTGTTTTCCTCACCAAAAATATCATGATCCTTAAGTCTATTTTAATTTTTGTTTCCTTTGAAGTCTGCAGTACTCTGATACGTGAATGATTTGCTCTCAGCAAAGGCAATATGCCTTTTAGATTATAAAAATTTACTCGCTGCTGCTTATTCTTTCTGTCCTAGTGTGTCATTCCAAGTGGATTTGTTATTTGCATTTCTTGATTATCTCTTGGAGATATCAGCTATTTCATCTTATCTTGAGGCGATTACTTCATTCTATTTGTCATTCTATCCATTCTGCTCAATTATCTATGACTTTGAAGTACTTGGAATATCTTGATTTCGTTCATTTTCAGCTGTGAATAAACTCGACGTGAATGTGCTTGTAATGCGCAGTCTTCTCTTATGAATATCATTTTTCTCTTCACTTGCTTTGATTTAACTATCCCTTGCACATATCGGCGAATGATCAGCACCTTATTTGCTGTTTGCATACCTCTGAAAAGGTTGAGTTTTACATAAAGAATTTGAGTTCTAATTCTCAATGTTTTTAAAGTCTCTCGCTAAGAAATCAGTGCTCACATTCAAATGATGTCCAGGATATGATGCTTATTGATGTGATTTAGGTGTTTAAAATATCGCAAATGATTAAGAATTCTAGTTTCTTATTTGTTTCCTATTCTCCTGTGTATGCTTGCTAGTTGTTGTTGGTGTCTTTGGTTAGTTGTTATTACCCCAACCTCTAGGCTCAAATGTCAACAAGTCTTTAGTTTGTTCTCTCCTTTCCCAGTCGTACATTCTCTTTCTTAGGATATTTCACCGCTAGTGGGCTTGAATCTATGAATCTTTTTGATTTTGTTTATTGTTTTTTGAAGATATTAAAAATATCAAATTACTGTATTAAACAATCTTATCAATCTGTGGAGAACTCCTAAATACAAAAGGAATACTTCAACTGAAGAAGTGGGGAGATAGATTTACAAATATAATTTAATTATCAAATAACATATTGGGTACATGAATTACAAAAATGATTTCTCATAACAGCTGCACTTTGAGTAGCTTTTACTTTTTTGTGAGCATTTGCTTGAGTACTTTGTCAAATTACTCTTTCTCTTGCTTTTCTTTGCCTGAATTCTCATAGAACGTACTGATGAATTCTTGAACCTTTCTTTTGTAATTCAGGGAGTCTTTCTTGGAATCATTCGGGCTGGCTTGAGGAGATTAACAAGATTTGATAGTATTGCTATTATTCATGCAATCTTAGTGCACTTCTTCATTTTTTTCATTTGAAACACATGATACACCATCATTGTTTAGATTATCTGAAGACCATTCAGGAAGATTTCCCTTTCGATTTGCTGATCCACTCAAAGACAATGCAGATTCTGATTTCGATTCTTTTGAAATTAATTTCAATGACTTCTCCAATACTGATTCGTTATCCTTACAAA